>MAAA01014293.1_pt1 | contig 13093 bp, 5 predicted proteins | sample 1115971 | NCBI WGS metagenome assembly MAAA01 (sample SAMN04961123, study PRJNA320927) | seawater metagenome | isolation source: sample BD02T6 sea water enriched with oil for 6 days | place: USA:Gulf of Mexico | collected 2013-07-27 | reverse complement strand
CACATCAATACCACACAAGGCATGTTCGTTACTCGCGTAGTGGGCGAGTCAATGAACCGCCGAATAATAAACGGATCTTGGTGTTTGTTTAAAGCCAATCCCGGCGGCAGCCGTAATGGCAAAATTGTATTAGTACAACATCGTGATATTGAAGACCCAGATCACGGTGGCACCTACACAGTTAAAACGTATCGCAGTGAAAAAATAGAAGAAGAGGGTGTGTTGGTTAATCAGCGCATTGTGCTTAAGCCTGAAACCAATGCTTCTGGGTATTCGCCGATTATTATTGAGGATAGTGGTGAGGAGTTGGTTGTGGTGGGTGAGTTTTTAGTCGTTCTGTAACGTCTACATGGGAAGTTACAGATTGACCTCTAATTCCGCAACTACGTTCCGTATTCAAGACTAAGAAAAATAAACAGGTAAGAGTTGCTTACTTGGAAAGATACTGAAAATTTTAAAAAAGGATATTTTAATGGACGTTTTAACTTTTCTAATTGTTGCAGGCTTCGTACTCTTCATAGTTTTAAAACTTAAGGATAACAGCGCAACAAAACCGATAGAGCAACCTCGACCCGATATTCAAAGAACCCCATCAAAACCGCCAAGTGAAAAGCGGGTATATGACACAGTACGATTTAAGTATCGTGATGCCGATGGTGAAATATCAGAGCGTACAGTCGATTTGACCATGGGTAAAAAAGGTGACCAGTTCAGAGGTTACTGTCACTTGAGAAAAGACACTAGAACTTTCTATTTTAAACGCATTCAGGACTTCGAAGTTATTGATGTTGCTACTGGCGAAGTGAGCACCCCAATGGAGTGGAGGTATAAGCTTCAAGGGACCAAGGTTGCAAAAGAAGCCTTGATTGAAGAGCAACGCATCATTGCAGTGAACAAAAAGCGCGAAGAAGCAAGTGACAGCTGGCTTAGTTTAACTATCCCAGCACCTACAGTGGAATTTGAAAATAAACGTTTTGCACTGGCAGGCTATTTCTCGTCAGGCAATAGAGAAGTCAGCGAGGAAAAAGTTGAGAATAAGGGAGGGGTGATTCAAAAGACTCCCAATGGAAAAACTAATTACATAGTGATTAATCCCAGTAATGGGGTAAACCAATCGTTTGAGAAAGCAATTCACAAGTTAATTGAACGAGGAATTCAGCCAGTAATTGTAAGTGAGGATCATTGGTTGGCTTCATTAGAAAATAGCTAGAATATGTACAGTAGGTGAGGAGGGATCATATTTCATACGCTTAAGTAAAGACGCAAGACTTGCCCCTCGCATTGTATACGTAGAGTTTATTTACAAAAAAGGAAAGAAAGTTGCTCAATTTTTCTGCTATTAATACTTTTAACCAAGGCCCTAGAGATTCTTTTGAGGAGCTTGTTTGTGTTCTTGCTAAAAGGGAATACCTGCAAGGTGCTGTTGAATTTCAGCCAAATGAAGGTTCAGGTGGTGATGGCGGCGTTGAAGCGATTTGGTTGCTGGATAGTGGAAGAAAGGTTGGCTATCAAGCAAAGTATTTTCTCTCAATTGGAGACTCACAATGGTCGCAGATGGATGAATCTGTGAAACAGGCATTGAAGGTTCACCCCGAGTTAGAAACGTATGTCTTTGCGCTTCCAAAAGACCTTACCCCTGATAGAGGAGGAAGGGGTAAATCAGAGTGGAAAAAGTGGTCTGAACGAGTAGAAAAATGGAAGGGTTGGGCGTCTGAGCAGTCTATCGATATTGAATTTGAGCTATGGTCAGAAACTGACCTCAGGGAAATGTTACTAAGACAGGGAAATACGGCTTTAGTTAAGTATTGGTTTGGTAATGATGTATTAAATCATGCTTGGTTTGAAAAACAGGTTAGCGTTGCTATTGGAGCACTGGAAGATAGATACAATCCTGAGGATCATATCGAAGTATCTATTGAGTCATTATTCGACATTATGACTCGGGGCCCTCGAATTACAGAGCAGTTAAGCAAAGCTTTTTCTGATTTTGAAAAAATAAAAATTCCTAAAATTAAATTTACCACAGAAGAACTTGATCCTGAGCCGAGCCTATTGTTAGAAGTTGAAAAGTCTTTTAATGAAGTGCTGAAGTATAAAGAACACCAGCAATATGATTTTGATTGCAATATAAATGTAGAGGGAATAATACATGCATATCAACGTTTTCATAAAGCGCTATGGGCTATAGAAAGCCGATATTTATCTGTAAATAAAAAAGATCTACCTGATGAAGATAAACGTCAACTCGAAAGTATAATAAGAGACCTGAGAAAAGCTTCATCAACGAGCAATCAGCTCAGAGATGTTTTTGATTACAAATATTGGAGAGCAGAAAGTCAGCAGAGTGCGGTGATCCATGGTTCTGCTGGTGCAGGTAAGTCCCATGTTATCGGAGAGGTTGCCGAGCGGCGCATTAAGACTGGATTGCCCACTGTTTTGATACTGGGTCAAAGTCTATCTGAAGTAGCATTCTGGGATCAGCTGGGTTCTATTTTGGGAATAGATGCTAAGTCTAGTGAAGATATACTTGGATTATTGAACGCGGCTGGTGAGCGAATAGAAGAGAGAGTTTTATTACTATTTGATGCAATCAATGAAGGTATTGGTGCTCAATATTGGAGGCAGAACTTATCTGAAGTTATCAATGCTGTTCAGCAGTACCCATATTTGGCTTTGGTGGTTTCATGCCGTGAAGAATATCTGCCATACGCTATTCCCGAATCACTTTCTGAGAGTGTTCCAAAGTTCCGAATCGATGGTTTTTCGACACAGGAGGAGTTAGAGAATGCGGCAATTCAATACCTTGATAAAAAAGGAATTTCTCGGCCAAATACACCTTGGTTGTCCCCCGAATTTAGCAATCCTTTATTTCTAAAAAGTACCAGCGAAGCTTTGCACGCTAAAGGCGAAATAGAATTCCCTAAAGGACTAACCGGAATTTCCCAGATGATGGTTCTTTATTTAGACGCGTTAAGCTGGCGCATAAGCTTAAAAGCATTGGATATGAAATCTATTGCTACTTCCATTAAACAGTGTGTCAAGCTGATCGCTAACAAAATGGCGGAAGATGCCTGTGACTATGTAGAGTTTGAACAAGCTATAAGCATTGCTGAAGGTAGCTTTAAAGGGCGAAGCGCTCCAGAAGGTAAGACTTGGCTGGATATTTTGTTGGAGGTTAGTCTGTTTCGTCGCGACCCTCCTCCTTATTCAGACGATATCGATCCTTTTAATTCACCCTCTGAGTTAATACGGTTTTCATTTCAAAGATTTCAAGATCACCTAATGGCAGCAGCCTTGGTTGATAAAGTAACAAGATTTAATGCAACTGAGGCCTTTGATGGTGATGGGCCTTTGAATTTTTTATTTTATAAAAACACCCCAGATTTAGATATCCGATATGAGTATGCTGGATTAGTCAGTGCCCTATCTACAATCTATCCAGAAAAACTAGAATTAGAATTTGTTCAAACCTTGCCAAATTGGGAACAACTATGGCATGAGCAGGATCTATTGCAAAAAGGATTTTCAGAGAGTTTTAAGTGGAGGGATTTAACGTCTTTTTCTGAGGCGAGCCGTGAATTACTAAATTTACTGGATGAGCATTGGATAGACCCATTAGACCTTCTGTTAGAAGTATCTATGACGGCTGATCATCCTTTTAATGCTCTCTATTTGCATTCTAGGTTAATTAATTTCCCCATGTCAGAAAGGGATAGCCGTTGGACTCGACATATAAATTGGGCTTATCGGGAAGATTATAACCAAATGGATAGGGTCGTCTCATGGGCGTTACAAGTACCTAAACGATCTGCAGATGTTAAACATATGGAGCTATGTTCAATTGTACTTGCTTGGTCCCTGTCTTCTTCTTATATGTCCTTGCGAGACAGGGCAACCAAAGCACTAACCAGTCTATTTTTATCACACTCAGAAATTTTTAACTTTTTACTTGAAAAATTGAACGATTGTGATGATCCATACGTTATTGAGAGGTTATATGCTGCAGCTTATGGTGCTTGCTGTATTGATCAGAATAAAGAACGCTTGAAAAGCTACTCTCAGAGCACATATTCCAATTTTTTTTCCGGCCCAGCAGTACCGGTTGGCCTACTAGCCAGGGATTATGCCCTGGGAATAATTGAGCTTGCAGATAGTAAAGGTGTACTTGAGGAAGAGGTAAATTTAGATACCTGTTTTCATCCACACGGATCTGATAAACCTAAGTTTGAGTTAAATTTGGATGAAGTCGAGGCGATCGCCGAAGAGTCTGGTGGAAAAGAAATATTTGATTCAGCATCAAGTGAATGGGGGGATTATGGCAAGTACAGTATACCTGGAAGAGTTAATAGCTTTTTGACAACGCCTCTTTGTCACTCAACTCCTATGTCAAAAACAGCTCGAAAAGAGACGTTTGTCCAAGAGCTTATAGAGCCTCATGAGGATCGCATTCTAGCGCTAGAAGTATATGAATCCGTAACCAGGTTCGTAAACAACTATTCTCTTTCTAGAATATTTGAAGACTCGGGTAAAGGTGTGGTAGAGCTTAGCTCTGACGAAGAAAATATGAGTCAAGATATCATTAATGCTCGCAGCCATTTAGAAAGCCTATTAAACGAAGAGGAGCTAGAAAGGCTCAAGTCAGAGTACCTCTCTGCAATAGGGTATGAGGAATACAGTAAGATAGATGTCCAACAGTGCCGGCTTTGGGTGGTTAAAAGAGCATATGATCTGGGCTGGAGCTCGGAGTTGTTTGCAAACGATGGGTCTGGAACAGGTTATTCTAGACATGATAATGACTTCGAAAGAATAGGAAAAAAATATCAACGCATAGCGTTAGATGAATTGCTGGCTCGACTAGCAGATAATTATTGGATGCTTCAAGACTGGCCAGAAAAACCAGCTATTTATAAATATAGCCACCAGAATTTTTATCGCGATATTGAGCCAACGATACTTCCGAATTGCTGCGCTAGTACTGAGAGTAAGACCGAATTAAATGATTGGATGCTGGAGCCAATCATTAATTTGCCAAGTGTAGATGAGAGTAACCTGAAAGAGTGGCCATTTGAACAGAACCCTACGCAATCGATGGAGGATAAGCTAGTTAGAACTGATAGAGAAAATAGAAAATGGTTGGTGCTGTATGAATATAATGGTGAGCGTGAAAATTATCCTGAGCGACATAGAGGAGAGCACGGTGCTAGAATTGAAGAATTTAGATTCTTGTATTGTGTTTTTTTAAAGCAAGGAATGGCAAGTGAACTGGCATCACTTTTAAGTGATGAGCAACATCTTGATGGACATCTTACTAAGCCTAGAGAGTTTACAGACGGCCCATTTTTGAGAGAGGCCTTTTGGAGGGATACTTGGGCTTCAGAGAAGTATGATGATACTTTTTCTAGGAATGATAAAGAAATTGAGTTTGCTATACCAGCGGCTTTTTATCTATGGGAAAGTCATATGGATAAATCGCTTCCGGATGGGTGCTCACAATATATGCCTCAAAAGTGGTTTGCAGATGAGTTGAATATAGAAATGGATGAGAGAAGAGCTCATTTGTGGAGAGATTCTCAAGAACGGGTAATTATTCGGTCTAATGAAAGCTCTGATGAACAGAGCATTATCTTAATTGATGAAGAATCTCTAAATAAGTACGCAGAAGACTTTAAGGTGGAGCCAGTGTGGTTGATGATTGCTGAAAGAAGTTCGTGGCCAGGTGGTGGAAATGCTGAATTTTGTGGTCGAAGAGCCGAGGGAATGGTGTGGCGAGAAGGTAATGAATGGCAGCAAGTTGAATGGAATAAGGACACTAAGCGATAGCATTTAAGATTATTCACTTTTTAGTTTAAATGATTTTTTTTGCTACTGTTTACAGTATAAGTTTGGACTACATTTGAGCATGTGTTTAAGTGAAGGCCACTGGAGCTAAAACAATTTTATATTTTTTAATAGGTGCTTATGTCTAACCAGGAAGCTAAACAATATATAGATGATGTACTCCCATCGATTCATATCTTATTTGACGCAATTGAGCTTTATTTAAATATGGACTTTGACCCAGGGGACTTTGAATCCTCAGAGTACTGGGTGCATAGGCATGCAAGGGATGAATTGTGCGGGTCTCTTATTACTATCATTGCTAGGTTTCTCAGAATATTACGAAGTAATGGTGAGCTCTCAACTCAAGAGCGTCTAATTCAGAGTAATGTTAAAAAGAACAAGCCCTGTATTGATCCAATTTATTGTTGGGGGCGCGAAATAATTGGCTTACATATTGGTACTATTTTACATTTCGCAAGAAATCGCGCGGCACACTACGAAGAGGGTTTTAATTCGCCACGAACACGAATTGGACGGCTGGTATGGGAGCATATTGAGAAACACCCAACTAGAGTCTTTCCACAAGTGCAATATATCGATGCCATTCGCAGATCAATAGAAGACTGCGGCTGGATAAGTGTAAATATCCTTGGCCTAATTGGTTGGACTAATGGACTTAGCGTGAACAGAGAGCAGTTTCTTGAGGATATCGATATCATTCTAAGGGAAGCGGTATAACACTATGTCATTGGTTTATAAACTTATATGCAGTCAAAAAAGTGAAAGCTATCATAAAAATTATGATGTACTTAACTATGCTTGGTAGCTGATTTAGTACCTATGTTCTTACAGATTTTTGATACGAGGTTCACGGGCTAAGGGGGCAGTTCTTGTTTTGTGCGTTTAAGGTAAAAGGCAGGGCTTATTTATCACCCTCAGTATTGGTTTTTTTTTAACCTCGCCATTCATAATCACTAAATTTAGTTTATTGGAGTAAGTTTGTCGTACTTGGAAGTAACCGCCGCAGTCATTGTAGATAAGGATAAATTCCTGGCGGCTAAACGGTCTGCAGGTAAACACCTAGCCGGCCACTGGGAATTCCACGGTGGCAAGATCGATCCGGGCGAAACCCCAGAGCAATGCTTAAAGCGTGAGCTTAAAGAAGAATTCACGATTGAATCTGAAATTGGTGAATTCGTTGCTGAAAGCATCTTTGATTACGGTGATAAACGCATTCGTCTCTTAGCATACAAGGTAAAGCACTTGTCGGGCGAGTTTCAGCTGATAGACCATGATGAGATTCGTTGGTTGCCTATTGAAGAGCTAGATTCGTTCACTCGTCTTTGTTAGGAGACGTTAACTAAGTATCAGCGTAGCTAGAAAACTTATAAAAGACCTGTTTATTAATTTAGTTAAAAATTTGGAATAGTTAAATCGCAGCTTTAACTATTCCAGTACCGGAAAGTCATATGTCTATAAGAAATACTATTGAAGAACTGTACGATAACAACACTAACTATACGACTCCAGATCAGGCTACAAACCAAGCTAGCTCTCTCGATGCGCTATCAACAGATTTATACACTGATTCCAAGCGGTTTATCTATGAACTTTTACAGAATGCTGACGACTCACCAGAGCAAGGTTCGACAGTAAAAGTTTGGATAAAAAAATTTGGTGACGTATTAGTCGTAGCGCATTCAGGGAAGAGTTTTGATGAGAGGGATGTAAGAGGACTGTGCAATGTAAACAATGGCACAAAGAAAGACGATGCCAGCAAAACTGGCTATAAAGGCATTGGGTTCAAGTCAGTATTTGGTCAGTCTAAAGTGGTTACGGTTTACACAAATAATGAATATTTTAGATTTGACTCATCCTTCCCCTTTGCTTGGCGATGGAATGAAGGAAAAGAAGATTGGGAGCGAAACAATAACCGTGAATTCGTTCACCCTTGGCAGATAATACCGATATATACCGAACATAATGATATTTTATTACCAGTTCATCAATACCTTCAATCCGTAAATGCTAAAGTTGCAACAATAATAAAACTCGATGCCGCCACTGATACATTTTTGTCAATACAAGAGCTTTCAGAAAAAGTGGACATGTTCCTTTTCCTAAAAAATATTTCTGAAATACATTTTGAGATAAATAGACCCTATAGAGTAGAAATAAATCGGTCGAAAACCGGCAATGTCGTGTTAAAGACCAACGGTAAGGTTGAAGCTAGATGGATGGTAAAATCAATAAACTTAGATGTCCCACCTGAGCTGACCACTGCCCTAGGAGATGAAAGAAATATACCTGATAAACTATTAAACGCTAAAAGCATGGAACTAACTTTAGCAGCAAAGATTGGTGAGGATGGTGTAGCGGAGCTAAAAACAACTGAAAACCTTCTTTATTCCTATTTACCTACAGACGAAACAAAATATCAACTCCCTGTCCTAGTAAACACAAGCTTTTTGACCAATGCAAACCGAGAGCATCTTCATACTGACTCCAAATGGAATCAATGGCTATTTAAGAATATCGCGATTGAAATATTTAAATGGATATCGATATTAGTAGCTGGCCAACTAAAATCCCAAGCATATAGGTTAATCCCACAAAAAATTCTTAATGACGAACTGGGTAGGCACTTTAATATAGGCGTCAATGAGGCCATAGACACTGTGGAATTTGTTATAACAAAAAATGATCAACTAGTAAAAGTTGAGGACTCTATTGTTGATTTTACATATCTCTCTGAAAAAGCATTTGTTGGCGAAGAAGAAATAAAGAAGGTTCTAAGTGATTTTGATACTACAGGAGTGAGTTGTGCTAAGTCCTTTGTAAAAAATTCTGCCTTTGGGTATGCTATAAAATCACTTGGGGCTGATAGTTTTGAATGGAAAGACCTACCTCGACTATTAAACTCCACTCATTTTTCCTGCAGCCATTCGATTAACGAGAACATAGCACTAATTGAGCATTTAAGATCATTGGTTTTAAAAGACTCAATTAGTGGTATATCAGATGAAATCCTTAGAAAGCTTCCGTTCGTTTTTGACCATAAGAATAAGTTAAACATACCAACTGAAATCTACTTCCCTACTGCTGACGACAAAAACTGGGATGATCCAGGCAGTGAACTAGCATTCTTACATTTAGATATACAAAAATGGATATCATCAAACCCTGACGTGAGGGTTTGGATTGAGCAGCTTGGAGTTATTGAAAAGACTGATATCAGCTTTATCACTAAAACCTTAATACCTAACTCTGAAAGCTACATAGATAAAGAAAATGCTATCCAAGCCATTCAAGATCTGTTTAACCTTTATAAAAAAGGCGAACTCCATTCAGACTTGCTTGCCCAGCTATCTGACTTAAAGCTACTTACAAACAAAGGGAGTCTTGTAACTGCAAAGAACTGTATTCTTTCAAATGATTATTCTCCACGTATAGAAATTGAAACAGTGTTAGATGCCGATGTTTTTGTAAGCGCAGCTTACATGGATAATACAACCGACAAGGATGAATGGAAAAGATTTTTAAAATTTTTAAAGGTATCTGATGGAATATCCTTGGTCCACCACAAAGACAGAGCCTATAAAACCTCATTAGTAGCGGATGGATTTAAAGAAGAGTACTTCAATGAAGATGACAAAAAATTCTCACCTTACTACTCAACCTTTATTAGCGATGAATATAAAGACTTATCAGCCCTACGTTTTATCCACCAAACCATAGATAATTATTCGCTTTCAAAACCATACTGGGAAGACGTAATCAGCAATTACTCCCCTTTGGAGCTATCTGATCCAGTCATCGCATTCTGGGGTAATTCTGGAAGGCCGGGACAAACAACAGGGGATCCAGTAGAAAATTATACCCCATGGGTTGTTAAGAACTTATGTGTAATCCCTGTAGCAACAAAGGAGTGTAAATGCTCATCTAAAACATTACTCAACACAGATGACATAAAAGATCTAGCCGGTGAATATTTACCTGTATTTGACGGCGTAGAATTATCTGCCGACTGGAAGTCATTTTTTAAGTTTAGGACCAATCTCCATTTAGCAGACTATTTAGAGCTACTAAAAAAAATATCCACCGACATCAATGATAATAAAGAAATTAAAAGAAGCAATATCAACAGGGTCCAATTAATCTACAAACAACTTATGGAATTGTCCGTTAACTGGGGGGAGCCTGAGCTAAAGACTATAGCTGACTGGTCTAACACAGGACTATTGCTGACTACCAATAAAGAGTTTTCAAGCTGTAAAGATATAAATCACTTCATGGATGGAAATAATGGGGTCTTCCATGATCAATTCAAGTTTTTAGATCTGAGCCAGGAGAACAAACAGAATGCTAACATTATTGATTTTTTAAATGCATTTAAAATCACTATGTTAGAACAGAAAGATTTTAATCTTGAAGTCAAAGTCGGTGATGCAGAAACCACATTAATTGGACGCTTATCAAACGTAACCCCTTTATTTAAGGCTTGGGTTGAAAGTGAAAGCGGAGATGATAAAACAAAAGAATCTTTAGCTAATATTGAAACTAGGCTTGCCGAACTAAATGTTTATGAAGCAGAAAAACTGCAAATAACATATAAAGAAATTGGCTTTACGAAAAATGTAAACACTCATATCGACAATAACACTCTGCATGTAACTAAGCCCTGGGAAAGCAACAAAGTATTGTTACAACTGCCTGGCATGCTTTGCCGCTACTTTGATTTGACTGGCCATGATAAAAAACTGCACTTTCTTTTATGTTCTACTGCTGGTGAAATAATAGAGTACTTTGACCAGGAGGGTATTGATGTACCAGAAAGGATTATTTTAGATGAAAAAGTGGTTGGCAGTGAGAAGAGCGACATTGATTGCTCACCGCCCTTGGAAACAGTTAAATCCTTCGATGAAATGAAAATCGCTATTGGCAACGGTGCCCCCTTAGATTTTTTCCATATTTCTACTCCCGACTATCAACGACTATTATTTGTAGAAAAGTTAATTGCCAGGGCTGTAGCCAATATCATTAAATACTTAGACAACCTCCCTGAATATAATTGTCAGAACCACTTTGAACTTGCGCCTAGTATCATTGGGGGTATTACTAAGAACGAGCAGGATTTGACTATTGTTGCTAGACCTTCAGATAATGATGCCGTTCTTCTTTATTACACCTCAGAATTTGATGTTCTTGAATATGTGGATGCTGAATTTTGGTGCGAAGATGGCGAAAATGTTCCACAAAAAATCACATTAGGTCATTTACTGAAAATGACTAAAATCAACAAAATTCCAATATCCAATCTGAAACTTGAAGAGCAAGAGCTCGATACGTTCATTAAAAAACAAAAATCAGTCGATTTTGAGTTTGATGCGGTCCCATCATCGCCCTACAAAACTGCTCAGATTATCTCTTCATTTGCTAACACTGAAGGCGGGACATTGATTTATGGAATAAATATAGTCGGTGAAGATAATAACATTGTCGGATTAAGTACCGATTTCCGAATAGATGAGATCACCAAGAAAGCTTTAATGATGATTTCTCCATTACCAAGTGTTACTTATGATTGGACCAATGTAGGAGGAAAGCATCTATTTATCATTAAAGTCGAAGAATCAAACGAGGACATGCTAATTGGTAGTAAAAGGTATATTAGGGATGGCAACCAAACAAAAGCTGAGGAGGACTTATTAGCTAACGTTACAAACCCCTTGGCTGTTTCAGATATTGATAGAACTGTGGCGATAATTATTGGAATTGAAGATTATAAACCAAGGGATGAGAACCAAGTTCGTTCTGTCCCTTATGCCAAAAAAGATGCTTTATTATTCAAGAAAATGTTAATTGAACGGTTTAAAGTTGAAGAAATCGATATACGCATGTTTATCAATGAAGACGCATTGAAAAGTGATTTGGAGTATGATTTAGGAGGTTTATTTCATTCATTATCAGAGAAAGATCGCCTTGTTTTTTATTATGTTGGTCATGGCTTTCATAGTGGTACGACAAATTATCTTTCAACATACGATACTCATATTAATAATGTTTCGGAGACGTCCGTTTCTATGCGTAAAATTTTGCTCGACCCGCTGTTAAATTCTAAATGCAAATCCGGTTTAGTATTCATCGATGCTTGTGCACAAAGCTTTATAGTTGATACTGAAAGGGCACTGATTACAGATATAAATACTGAAGACTTCCACCTATTTAAAAGTGAGCATCCTCATTTTGCTACTTTCCTATCTTGTCAGCCAGGTCAAAGCTCTTATTCTTGCCATGAAATAGAGCATGGAATATGGACTTATCACTTAGATAAAGCGATTAGCGGGGAAGAAATAGAAGTCGTTAAGTCTGATAAATACATTACTGATAGATCATTAAGTGATTATCTGGCAAAGAGTGTCACTGATTACACAAAAGATAAACTTGGTTATGATCAGAATCCAAAATCAGTTTTTGACTCAAGTTGTGAGAATGTAATAGTTGAAATATAAATTTAGTTTATTGGAGTTAGTTTGTCGTACTTAGACGTATCCGCCGCGGTCATTGTAGATAAGAACAAGTTTCTGTCGGCTAAACGCTCGCCTGGTAAACACCTAGCCGGCCACTGGGAGTTCCCCGGTGGTAAAATTGAGCCTGGCGAAACCCCAGAGCAATGCCTAAAGCGTGAGCTAAAAGAAGAATTCAGCATCGAATCTGAAATCGGTGAGTTCGTTGCTGAAAGCATCTTTGATTACGGTGATAAACGCATTCGTCTTTTAGCCTACAAGGTAAAACACGTATCGGGTGAGTTTCAGCTAATAGATCATGATGAAATTCGCTGGTTACCTATTGAAGAGTTAGATAGCTTGAAGTGGGCACCTTCGGATCTTCCTATTATTGAAGCGTTAAAGCAGCAAACCAAAGCTCAACCTACGGCTGAGTTCTATTCTAATAATGCCAAAGCCTATTATGATGAAACCTTAGCGAATGATGTGAATCATGTTTGTGATCGTTTCTTCTCGACTTTATCTTCTACTAATTCAGCTAAGCAACATATTCTAGATTTAGGCTGTGGTGCGGGCCGTGATAGTAAAGTATTCATTGATGCAGGTTTTAAGGTAACCGCATTAGAAGCTTCAAAAGAACTCGCCTTATTAGCCGAAGAACATATTAGCCAGCCTGTTTTGAATATGCGCTATCAGCAACTTAATGCAAAAAATACCTACGATGGTATTTGGGCATGCGCCAGTTTATTGCATTGTCCTAAAAGCCA
>MAAA01014292.1_pt1 | contig 13178 bp, 14 predicted proteins | sample 1115971 | NCBI WGS metagenome assembly MAAA01 (sample SAMN04961123, study PRJNA320927) | seawater metagenome | isolation source: sample BD02T6 sea water enriched with oil for 6 days | place: USA:Gulf of Mexico | collected 2013-07-27 | reverse complement strand
TTGTATCCAGGAACCGTTGCAGGAGTTTTTGAATCAGTTGTTCGCGTGAGGGGAAGTAGTACTGCAGGTTACTGAGGCGAATGCCGAGACGTTCGGCCAGTTGCCGCATAGTGAATTGGGCGTGCCCTCCCTGAATTAAGAGCTCGGTGGCAGCGTCTAGAATTTGCTCCACCCGTTCACGACCTTTGCTCTGAACGGCGGTTCCGGGGCGGTTGCCCATATCCTTGCTGGCTGCTTCGACCATCATGACTCCTAGGTTGGTAATGCTAATACATGGCTGATATCAATCAGCCATTATACAGGAGTTGGACTTCTACGTGAATTAAATAGGTCGGGTGCCCGAAAGTTAAATCAATTCGTGCAATAGGTATAACCAAGTGTAATTTTGGTGTCTTGACCTATTCTTACTGTCAGGTTTAAGTAAAAAACACAATATTTATGTAATTTGCACCTTGCAATCTGGATCGACCAAATGTACTAATAGGTCGCAAGACCTAAAAGTGGGCGAGTGAGTCATCTCGGGATTTACATTAAGTCGTCGCGGACTTTTCAATGGCGGCGCTGATGCGACTCACTGTTAGGTTGTTATATGTCCAGCGCACCGATAGGGAGAATGGGTAAGGCCGTAGTAATGAATGTGCGGTGGTTGCTGTTTTCTCTGTTGGCTTATCGGTTGAAGGTGAATACCCAAGAGGACAAGCTCGCCGCTGTGTCAAAGTTGAGTGTTGGAAGCTAGCTGGATTTTTCCAATCCCCGCTACAAACTAATTATGGGTGTTATTTGAAGCATTAAAAATTTTATATCACTAAGCAATATCGGTTACAGGGATGTGACTTTTTAAGGTATGTAAAAGTCAATTACAGCCAATACTTTAAGCCACTTCACTTAAGGGTGTGACCCTTAAGTATTAAAAATAAAAATAGGAAGGTATTTATAATGTGTAAAAAAATGTTTGAGGCGATAGGTTGTAAAAAAAACCTGGCCGTTGTTATTCCCTTGGTTATGGCGGCCCATGCACAGGGCCTGGAATTTTACTCCGGTGGTTTTGAAGCCAAGCTGGATACGCAAATTTCCTTGGGTTCAAGCTGGCGTGTGGAAGAGGCTAAGGCGGGTGTATTAGCTGATTTTAACGCTGATGACGGCAATAAGAACTACCAAAAGAACGATGCCTTCTCACAGGTCTTTAAAGGCAGTAATGATTTACTATTGAGTTATAAAAACTACGGTGCGTTTGTACGTGCAAAATATTGGTACGACGCAGCCCTTGAAAACGATGACAGTCTGGATGACTCAAATAATCATGCTTTAGCCAAATATTCCGGCACAGAAGTGTTTGATGCCTTTGTTTATGGTGAGTTTGAAGTTATGGATATGCCCATCGATGTACGTTTAGGTAAACAGGTGGTGAGCTGGGGTGAGAGTACCTTTATTTTAGGCAGTATCGATCAGGTGAATTCCTATGATGTAAGTGCCTTTAATCGTCCCGGTGCCAAGATTAAAGAAGCGGTGATTCCGGTGAGCATGTTGTACGCCAATGTGGGTCTAACCGAAAATCTAAGCGTGGAAGCGTTTTATCAACTGGAATATCGTGAAACCGTGCTGGATGGCTGTGGTACCTTTTTTAGTAGCATTGATTATGCCTCTGAAGGGTGCGGCTCTGTGATAGTTGATGAAGATTTTGGCTTGCTCATTGATAAAGATGATGACTTTGTGCGTCGCCCTGATTCCGATGGCCAGTTTGGCATTGCCGCACGTTTTATCTCCGATGCTCTAGACACTGAATTTGGTTTTTACGCCATGAATATTCACAGTCGCAATCCCACCATAGGTGGTCGTCAAGGTCGGGTGGATGAGCAGGGATTTCTGGATGCCGTGGTACTGGGTGGAGCATTCTCTACGGACCCTACCCAGGCGTTTTATGAGCAATTGGCCATAGATGCCGCCGCCATTTCTGGTGATGCGGTTACCGAAGCCTATGTATACCAGGCGGCCCTCAACTCGGTTAGCCAAAGCTTTTACATTGAGTACCCGGAAGACACACAAATATACGGTTTAAGTTTTGCCACTAATGTGGTGGGTGTCGCCCTGTCCGGTGAGATGAGTTATCAGGTTGATGTGCCCATGAGCTTTAACGCCTTCCAAGTCACCTCTGCCCTGGTGGTGGGTGAATTTGAAACTGCCCTGGAAAATACCTTTGGTTCCGATCCGGTAACCGGTGCTCCGGTAAGTGATGAATATTACAAAACCATTTCCTCCGCTGACGATAGCAAGGATTTGCCCGGTTTTGATTTGTACGACATCACACAAGTGCAAGTAACCGCCACTCAATTAATTGACCAGGTTTTAGGCGCCAGCACCATTGCCCTGGTTGGTGAGGCCGGTTTCACGCATATCAATGACTTTGATGAAGACGGTGTCACAAAATACGAAGGTTCAGCTTTATCCATAAAAAACACCGCTACCCAGGATTCCTGGGGTTACCGAGCCATGTTGATAGCCGAATACCCTGATGTTTTTGCTGGCATCACGCTGACCCCAGAGCTGTACTGGAGCCACGATGTAAGTGGTGTGTCTAGTCTTGGTGGCAGCGCCTTTAGAGAAGGTAATAAACGCCTAGGCCTTACCCTTAATGCCGATTACCTGAACAGCTATAACGCATCCATTTCTTATACCCAAATTTCTGGTGAAGATAACGACCTGTTGAGTGATCGAGATTTCGCCTCAATTTCGTTAGGTATGCAGTTTTAAATCATTTAAAAATCATTCAATTACGCCAACCTGCGGGTTGGCGATTACTTAAAGGGTAATTCTTATGAAAGTTATTACGTTTGCCTCATCCCTGTTGGCCCTGTCTTTGTCAGCGGGTACGGCAGTAGCAATAGTTAGTACACAGGAAGCCAAGCTGCTGGGTTCAAAATTAACCGCGGTGGGCGCGCTTCAAGCCGCCAATGCATCCGGGTCTATTCCTGCCTACACAGGTGGGCTGGCGCAAGATGTAAGTGCCAATCCTTATACGGATATCTATGCCCACGAGAAACCATTGTTTGTGATCACCGCCAGCAATGTTGAGCAATACAAAAACAACTTAAGCCCGGGTCAGTTGGCCATGTTTGCCAAGTATCCAGCTTCGTACAAAATGCCCGTATACCCAACTCACCGAACCGTTAAGTATCCAGACCGCATCCAGAATAAAGCCAAGAAAAATGCCACCACCTCGGTATTATTAAACGGTGGTAATGCTTTGGGCCAGTTCGATGAGGTCTTTCCGTTTGCCATTCCAAAGAGTGGTGTGGAAGTGATTTGGAATCACACTGCGCGTTTTCGTGGGGGCAGTTCAGAAATGAATTCGGCGATTATGCCGGTGGAGCGTAACGGCTCCTTCGTACCGATAAGAATACGTGCAAGCTTTACTCCGCCACAATATTTACTGGACGGCTACGATGCCAAAAAAGATGACAATATTATGTTCTATTACACGTCTGAGACGATATCACCAGCACGTTTAACCGGTAACATTTTGTTAGTGCATGAAACCATCGACCAGGTGAGCGAACCTAGAAAGGCCTGGGTCTATAATGCCGGTCAACGTCGTGTCCGTCGTGCCCCTAAGGTGGCGTACGATGCGCCGGATACCGGCAGCATGCGTACCACAGATCAAGTAGACATGTTTAATGGTGCACCAGATCGATATAACTGGAAGCTAATCGGTAAAAAAGAGCTGTATATTCCTTATAACTCTTACAAGATCATGGATCAAGATGCTAAGTACGCCGATATCATTGGAGCAGGTCATATTAACCAGGACTACACTCGTTATGAATTGCACCGTGTATGGCATGTACAAGCCACCCTTAAAGAAGGTTCTCGTCATGTATATGCCAAGCGTGATGTTTATGTGGACGAAGACTCGTGGCAGATCGCTGTGGCCGATCACTATGACGGCCGTGGTCAGCTATGGCGTGTGGCCGAAGGACACTCAATGCAATTTGTAAACGTGGATGCTCCTTGGTATGTGGCTGCCACCAATTACGATTTGATGTCGGGCCGCTACATGGCTGAACTGAGTACCGAAGAGCATGATGCCTTCAAATTTGGATCTTTTAAGAAGCGTAAAGAATTTACCACCTCGGCAATACGTCGTAGCGGTAAGCGTTAGAGTTTTTACCGGGCAAGCACCCTGCTTGCCCGGTCTTTTTGTTAAAAAAATCTCCCGCCAAGCGTGTAAACCGCAGTCAGTCATTTTAAATCGCCCTTCAGGCATTGCAATAATACTGCGGACTCATTTCGGACAGGTGCCTAAAGGCCGGTACAAAATAATTTGGTGCCAACATAAGATTGTATGCAATCAGGCCTAATATAACTTTGGAGGTTATTACTTATCTATTTGTGTGCCACTACCTACCCTAGAGGCATTAAATCGAGGGGACTGGCCGTGGACTTATTGAATCAGGAGTTCGGCGGCGTCATTCAGAATTTTTTTCTGCCGTTCGCGAACGATGGTTCCGAGGCGATCACCCATATCCTTGCTAGCAGATTGGGCCATGCTTATTCCTGAATTGGTAATGCAGTACGTGGTGTTTATCAATGGGGCCATCATAGTGTGGTTCACATCTTGTGCTAATAGAAATAGGTCGTATCTCCAAATAATAATCGGTAACTATCGGGGGTAAGTCGGTTTAATTAAGCAACCCCTTGCAATGGCAATAACTATTTTTTAGGTTGCGTGACCTAAAGACGGGTGGTAAGGTTGTTTTATGATTAGTGTTAAGTCGCCTCAGTTTTTTTTAAGTTGAAGCAAAGGCGGCACGTACATTGGTGGGTTGATAATAAAAATAGGTAAAATCGATGAAAACTGATAGTTCAAATACGATATTAATTGCCGGTGGTTACGGTGTTGTGGGAAGCCAAATTGCGGAACTAATCCGGCAGCGCCACCCGACCATTCCGTTGTTGTTAGGTGGGCGCAATCCAGGCAGTGCGAAAGCGCTAGTAGAGCGGCTGGGTAACGCCAAGGCGATAGCACTGGATGTTGAGTCTGCTTCTCCCTTGAACTTAGCCGTTGAGCCTGCGGTGGTGCTGAATGTGGTTAACGACCCTCATAATTATTTACTTTTGGACTGTGCGCGACGCGGTGTGGCTTACGTGGACGTTACCCGCTGGACCGAACGCATGAGTGATTCCGTTGTGAGCATTGCTCTGGAGGAATTACGTGCGCCCGTAATGTTCGGCTCAGCGTGGATGGCTGGCGTGGCGGCGATACTGGCCCAGGCGGCGAGTGAACCCTTTGACGTGGTTGATAGCATTGATCTAAGTATTTTGTTTGCCATGGCTGATAAAGCCGGTCCCAATTCAGCCGAGTATATGGATCGCCTGAATACACCTTTTGATATCAAAGTGAACGGTAAAGTTGAGCAGCGTATGCCATTCTCAGACCCCAAAAAAGTGGACTTTCCTGGTGGTTACAGCGGCAAGGTATACCGATTTGACGTACCGGATCAGATGACATTGCCTTCCACAACCGGGGCCAGAAGTGTGAGCGGGCGTATAGGTTTTGACAGCGCCTCCGCAACCGGCAGTCTCGCCTTCATGGCAAAAGTTGGCATTATGAAATTATTGGACCGACCTGTGTTTGATGGTTTGCGTCGGGGTTTGCTGTACAACCCCGGTGAAGGAGCCGCTCACGAGATAGTGATCGAAATTGAAGGCAAGGATAACAGTGGTCGTTCACGTAAAAACAAAGTGACGGTGTTGGACCCCGAAGGGCAAACTCATTTGACCGCCTGCGGTGCGGTAATTCAGTTGGAGCGGGTGCTGGGCCTAGATGGCTTGCCGGCATCCGGGCCCGGAATTCATTTCCCGGAGAAGAGGCCCAATATCGACGCCGCGTTGAGTCTAATGCGCGAAAATGGGGTGGTGATCAAGGGGTTACCTGCGCCTAGTGAATTTCGCTCTGCAAAGGCAGTGTAATTTGTGTGCCTGATGGCAAGACTTGTATGGGAATGATCGGCTGATCGAAGGCAACGGTATCCATCGCTGTCTTCGATATAAATCAGAAGATAATTCTGTCGTACTCAGCTTAGCGAATACGGCATTCCAATTGTGTGTCAAACTAAAATAATAAAAGAGGTCTAATTCAAATGCTTCTGGAAATGATCGGCATAGATGTCAGAACAGCTCTGCTGCTGCTGGCCTGTTCTTCACTTGCAATAACTGGATGGGTCTACGGACTAAAGTTCCTGAAACTGGGTAATCAAATCCTTGGGTATGAGTACCTTATCGTTGGTTCATCCTCAGTGAATTTTCTTTTCTACAATTCAACGCTATATCAGCCTTCGTATGATCTGATGATTTATCTTGACGCCTTCTCAAGAGCATTCGGCTTCCCGCTTCTCGGTACCTTGGGCCTTATGGTGGTAACTCATCAGTTACAGGTGTCAACCCGAAATAAAGTTGCTTTATTCGTGGTCACGTTAGGGTTAACCGCAGTTATGCTCTATTCAGACTCTTTCGCGTCAATATTACCTTACTTCTATCTGGTTGTTATATATCCGTTTTGTCTGTACATGTTTTATGTGGCAAAACGACTGATTGATATCAAAAGAGCCGGGGTTGGTGTTTTTCTATTGGTAACGACTTTCGCCAATATTGTGATCGCTACTATATATGATTTCTATAAGATCCCAGGGGAAGAAACCAACCTGGTGCTTAACTTCTTCTTCCTTGCGCTTGTTACTTGGAGTGTATCATTCGTTGCTATGTACTACGCATATATCACCTTAGATAGCGTTGGGATAATCGACGATGACGACAGCTTGAAGCTGGTTCCAGGCGCTGCAATCACACAAGACAGGTGATAGTTTTTTATTGAGAACTAACTTTATCGGCTAAATAAATTCCATAAAACAAAGCGCTCATGCAATAAGAAATCGGAGGGAGGAATCTGAATTTCAGGAGAGTCATCTCCGCAATTAGGTGACCTTCGCCCTGTCTAGTGGTCACTGGAGCCAGTTTTCTGGGCGATTTGTAAGATAGTACATTATTGGAATGGGGTTTAACTTGAACAAACTGCGCCCTGGAAAATATTACCGGATAACTAATAGAGGAGTAGAGCGAACAATGAAATTTTTGAGACTCATCATATGTGTGACTTCCATATGGGGGCTGGGGTTGTCTTTTGCCCAAGCATTCACGCCGGAAATCCCAAAGACCGAAACCTTGCCAAACAATGACGGGCAGGAATGGTTCTGGATTACAGGTTACCGAATTCCCAGTTTGGTGGATGGGCAGGCGTACTTGATGGGCCAGGATGGCAAGCGTCTGGGGCAGTTGTCCACGGGTTATTGGTTTAATAATCTGGTTAACGCTCACAAGCGCAACGAGATTATCACGGTTGAAACCCATTTTAGTCGTGGCACGCGGGGCGAGCGCAGTGATTTGGTTGTCATGCATGACATCAATAACTTGTCTTTTAAAAAGGAAATTAAAATTCCCTCCAAGCGAATGAATGGCGTGCGCAACGATGGCCTTGTGAATTTAACGGAGGATGAGAAGTTTCTTTTGGTCGTCAACTACACTCCGGCACAATCTGTTTCTATTGTTGACCTGGATAAAGGTGAGTTTGTAGAGGAAGTTGAAACCCCGGGCTGCTCCGTTCTTTATGCGGCTGGCAATCGTGACTTTTATTCCATCTGCGGCAATGGTGGTTTTATGCAGATAAAATTGGGGGATGATGGCCGGGTGGTTTCCCGCACGCGAACCGAACCGCTGTTTGATTCAGTGAACGATTTTTTGACTATCTCCGCCTCCCGTATCGGCAACATTTGGTACTTTGTATCCAGGCAGCATAATGTTTATGCCATCAAGATGGATGGTGATCATATTGAGTTGCTTGACCAGTGGTCCTTAACTACAGAGTCTGAGCGTGAAGACGAATGGATCATCAGTGGTATGCAGCACACAGCGGCCCATGAAGCCAGTGGAGAATTATATGTACTGATGCATCAGGGCGAAGAAAAATCTTTTGAAGAACCGGGCACTGACGTCTGGGTTTATGATGTGAAGACCAAGAAAAAAGTTCGAGAAATCGAGTTAGAAGATTTAGCTTTAAGTATTGCAGTTTCTCAAAAAGATAACCCACGCCTCTATACCCTCGACTTATATTTTCCGGTTCCGTTTGTTGTTGTGATGTGGACTTTTTTGATGGATGGGCTTCCGGGAATAGAGAAATTTGCCCGTCAGCGGGCCAGTACTTACGATGCAAGCGAAGGGGAGTTACTCTTTCATTCAGACCTTGTGCCACACGGCGGGTTTGTTTTGAATATTCAGGCTTGGTGAACATTATGATGGACACGGTTTTAACTCATATCATATCTATTGGCCTGTTTGTACTGCTGGTGGCAGCGGGCATTGACAAAATAAAACACCGGCAAGAATTTGTACAAACGCTCGGCGGTTATCGATTGTTGCCAGCAGGCTTGGTGCCAGTGGCATCCGTTGCCATTCCCATGACGGAAATTGTATTGGCACAGGTGCTGGTGTGGTTGCAGGCCAAGCTGGTTGTGGTCGCCGTGGCAGCATTGCTGGCGCTCTATGCTGGCGCTATCTTTATTAACATTCGGCGTGGCAACTTATCGCTTGATTGCGGTTGTCAGTTTGGTGAGGCGCGTCAATCCATTTCCATGGCGCTGGTTTATCGAAATCTGGTTCTTGCTGGCGCCACCTTATTGCTGCTCTTGCCAACGATGGATCGCCAGTTTGGGGTTTATGATTACGGCGCCATGGTGTTTGGGCTTTTGGTGTGTACCTTGTTTTATGTAACGGTGAATAGGCTGATAGCCAATGCCACCACCTATCGGGAGATTCTGTGATGATAGAAATAATGGTTGTTCTAAGCTGGATTGCGATCCTCACTCTTGGCGTCATGCTGTACGCCCTGTCGAGACAGATAGGGGTGTTACACGAGCGGATAAAGCCGGTGGGGGCGCTATCCATCGGTAAGGCCTTGCAAGTGGGTGAAAGCGCGCCATTTTTCCGCGAAAGCAGCTTAACCGGTGGCATGGCCAGCATTGGCGGTGAAAGTGTTGATGGGCGGGCGACCCTAGTGTTCTTTATGTCCTCAACGTGTCCGGTTTGCAAGATCCTGCTGCCAGTGCTGAAAAAGATGGGTGAACAAGAAAGCGAATGGCTGCGCCTGGTGTTTTCCAGTGATGGTCATGAAGTGGAGCATCGCGAAGTGATCGCAGCCCATGACTTGCACGATTATCCTTATCTTTTGTCTGCGGAAATCGGCATGACCTACCAGATTAGCAAGCTACCGTACGGAGTGCTGATTGCAGCTGATGGACATGTAGCCGCCCATGGATTGATCAACAATCGCGAACACATTGAAAGTCTATTTGAGGCTTATAACGCCTCACAGAAGGAGGTAGCCCATGCTGAACAAGTGGCTGGATAAATTTGCTGAAAATACCACGCGCAAGCAGGCCCGTTTCACGTCTCGTCGCAGTTTTCTGAGGAAATTTGGGGTCGTCTTGATGGGAGCAAGCGTTTATCCCCTGATGCCGGTCTTTCGCGATGGTGCCTTTGCACAAGAGCCAAAGAATATTCCCGAAAGTGGTGATCCAAATGATTGTAACTACTGGCGCCACTGTGCCATCGATGGCTTTATGTGTGGCTGTTGCGGTGGCTCCGTGAGCAGTTGTCCACCGGGTACCGTGGTCTCTGACATCACCTGGATTGGCACCTGTCGCAACCCGGAAGACGGCAAAGACTATGTGATTTCCTACAACGATTGTTGCGGAAAAAGCGGCTGTGGCAGCTGTTTATGTCAGCGCGACGAAGGTGATACGCCTGTTTACCGCCCACAAAATTCCAACAACCTGAACTGGTGTTCTGGCAGTCAGGCAGACATTCCCTATCACTGCTCCCTGTCGGTTGTAATTGGCGTAAAGGAAAGTTGATGATAAAGGGGATAAGGGTATTTATCATAGCCGCGGTCATGGCACAGCCAATAGCAGTACGGGCAACAGAATCGGTGCAACTTGACTATATGGTGAACTGTCAGGGTTGTCATTTGCCCCAAGGGCAGGGCTTTCCCTTGCGGGATGTTCCAAGTGTCAAAGATCATTTAGGCAAGTTCCTGCATGTGGAAGGGGGCCGTGAATTCCTCATCCAGGTGCCAGGATCAGCACAGTCGGACTTGAACAGTGAACGCCTAACGGCGGTGATCAATTGGATGTTGACCACATTCAGTGCTAATGAGTTGCCCGAAAAATTCCGGCCATATTCAGTGTCTGAAGTTAGTGACCTGCGAAAATCGCCACTGGTGGATGTTAAAGGTACGCGTGCTACTTTGATCGAAAAAATAAAAAAACTAAACCTTTAATAGGGAAAAGAGATGAAAAAATTACTCGTTAATCTGGCCTTGTTGGGGGTGGTATCTGCTGCTGTCCCGGCCTTTGCTGACCGTGCTTTATATGAGTCTTGTGCAGCATGCCATGGTGACCAGGCTGAAGGTAAAAAAACACTCTCTGCGCCACGCCTAGCAGGACAAAATGCTAGGTACCTGACTGAGCAGTTAGACAATTTTCGCTCTGGTGCCCGAGGGACCCACGCAGACGATATGCAGGGGCTGATGATGGCCGTCTACGCGAAAAACTTAAATGATGGGGATATTGAATCACTGGCTTCTTTTCTTAGCAAGCTCAAGCTGACAGGAAAAAAGAACGGATCCACGACGGGTGATGTTGCGCAAGGCAAAAGAATTTATGCCGAGAGTTGCCTTGCTTGCCATGGTGTAGAGGGTAAAGGAGTTGAGTCCCTTTATACACCGAACCTGCGCATTCTGAGCGCTTCGTACCTTGAGCGTCAGCTCGACGCTTACCGCAATGGGTGGCGTGGTGATGGCGAGCAGGGCACCACAAGATCCAAAAGTATGCGCTCTATAGTCACTCAATTGAATGGTAAAACTGATGTACAAGACCTGCTGGCCTATTTAACCCACTGATTCATTCGAATACACCCCATTCCGCTATGCGCGGTATGGTGATTAACCAAGGCATGCGTGTTGCCAGTCGGTCCGGGCTGTCCCGTGATCAGCTGAAACATACCTTGCACTGCGCATTGGCATCTTCAGGGTTTCAGGTTCATTGATTCCTTTTTGTCCGTGGCAGTGATTTAACTTAGCCATGAATACTTGAGCGGCTGAACATGGCCGCTCTTTGATAAACCCATACAGCCAGGAGAGTGAGTATGATTTCAGCGCAAATGCGTTACGACAAAAATTTTATTGAGGTCAAGGGTAAACGCCTAGCCTATGTGGAAGTAGGTGAAGGCGACCCCATCGTATTGCTGCACGGCAATCCCACGTCTTCTTACCTGTGGCGCAATGTGATTCCCGAGCTTGAAGGCATGGGGCGGATAATTGTGCCGGACCTCATAGGGCAGGGTGATTCGGAACAGCTACCGGTAAGCGAAGGTGCTGAGCGTTACAGTTTTGAAGTGGCCTACGACTATCTTAATGGGCTGCTGGAAGCATTGAATATTCAGAAAAATGTCACTCTGGTGATCCACGATTGGGGCAGCGTGCTGGGCTTCCATTGGGCCAAGAATAACCCTGATGCGGTGCGCGGTATTGCTTATATGGAGGGCTTTGTAAAATCCGTACAGTGGGAAGATTGGCCGCAAGCTGCTCGCGGCATCTTCCAAGGGTTCCGTTCGGAAAAAGGCGAAGACCTTATTCTCAATCGAAATATGTTTATTGATGCTGTACTACCCAGCTCGGTGATTCGCAAGCTCACTGAAGAGGAAATGAATCACTATCGAGCCCCCTTTGTAGACAAGGGTAATCGCCAGCTCACCCTTAACTGGCCAAGGCAGTTACCTATTGGCGGGGAGCCTGCCCACATGGTTGAGCTGGTTGATGCTTACGCCGAATATATGGCCAATAGTGACATGCCCAAACTGTTTATTAATGCCGAGCCGGGTTCTGTGCTGACCGGAAAACAGCGTGAGTTTTGCCGCAGCTGGCCCAACCAGCAGGAAGTGACAGTGAAGGGCTTGCACTTTATTCAGGAGGATTCACCTGCAGAGATTGGTCAAGCCGTTGCCAATTGGCTGAAAACGAATTAGTTCAGTTTTGTTTTATAACAAACAATATAAATAAAAGAGGATTACACCAATGTCAAATGTACCCGTATACATGATCGTTAACCTGAAAGTGACTGACGCAGAAACCTATAAAAAATACGAAAAAGGCTTTTTTCCAACTTTGAAAAAGTACCAGGGGCAGTTTGTTACCTTCGATGATAGCCCGCAGACGTTTGAAGGTTCAGCCCCCAGAGAAGGGCGCATCATTATGTTTCAATTTCCGTCAGAGGAAAAAGCGCGCGCATGGTATGCCGATAGTGATTACCAAGCGTTGTCTGAGCACCGTCGTGCGGGTACTCAGTTGGAATTTCTGACTATGGTAAGAGGCATGCCTGCCAGGGGGTAATTCGGATTTTTTCGGGGGGGGGAGATTAGGCGTCTATTTTGCACTTATATTGTGATTCTACCAATAGAAAAAATATTAACGTGCGTGAAAAAGATATTCAATTTCTTCCTCCTGGACCATTAAAAAGTTTTGGTTAATTACACCCAGCCCCTGAAGGCAGTGTAGAAGACGCTTGGGAATTACTGCAGGGCGAAGCGGCTGCCTTAAGTGATGTGGCCGATTTAATTTATGGCGAGACCACGCTGGCAGCCGTTTGGCATGCTTGGTGTGTGCTTAATGAAGACACTTATTTTACCGCTTCAATAGATGAGGTTGTCGCGAGAGCGGCCTCAGATGTAGACGCTATTTTTTCTAAACAGTGTGAAAAAGAGCAAGAAGCCGCCCGCTGGCAAGGCTATCTTCAACCTGTTCGTGATAATGAAATATTACCTGAAGATATTGCCCAATTAAGTGATGTGGAATGCGTAGCTTATGGCAAGGCATCGGTGAGCCGCACATTAAAAGCCCTTAATATGGCAGCCGTTCCAGAACAGGCGCATGGGCGGTTAGTTAAGGGGTTTCCCCATCATGAAGCCAGGAATGAAAGATAAAACATCGGTGAGGGTGGTTAATCCCAGCTTTTCCATTTGCTGGCGAGTAAGGGTGGATACAATGGCAGGAGTTTGGGTAATGGTTTCCGGCTTGG
>MAAA01014745.1_pt1 | contig 13182 bp, 12 predicted proteins | sample 1115971 | NCBI WGS metagenome assembly MAAA01 (sample SAMN04961123, study PRJNA320927) | seawater metagenome | isolation source: sample BD02T6 sea water enriched with oil for 6 days | place: USA:Gulf of Mexico | collected 2013-07-27 | reverse complement strand
ACCGCCTGTTCAAAAGTAGTAAAACAATCTTCTTCACTGCCCGTTAAAAACGTATAGCCGGCCTTATTTAGACCATATTCTTTCATCATATTTAATGAAAAACGTGTAATTCCCGCGCCAATATTAATCCCTTGAATTGAGGGTTTCATTTTTTTGATGACATCTGGTTTTAGTAAATCAGAAACTTCATCAACCGATTCCAGCGGTATATAGTCAGGTACTCCCCACAGTGCATAAGGCTCATACTCCCCACAGTGCATAAGGCTCATAATGCAGGCCTAACTCTATTAATGGGATTACCTCTTCTACCTCGGTTTTATATAAACCATGGCTAGATGGCAACCATGCAGAAGCCAATAGATCGACAACCCCTGACTTAAGCTTATTAAAATTTTCCTCGTGGGGTGAATAAATTCGTTCTACTTCAAAACCCATATTGGTTAATACATTAAAAACTAACGACGCCGTCACTCGATGAAAAGATAAATCGGTTACGCCAATGGATATTTTCTTTAACATGTTATTCTCCTGTATTAACCAATATGGCCTAAAAGTGGGGAGTCAAATTAGCCAAAAACTCTTGTTAACTAATTAGTTTTTGACTACTAATTTTGATATCTTATTTTTAATGTTTGCCACAAAACGAACAAACATTAAAAAGCAGCTTGCGCTGCAAAGAACTCCCAATGCATTAAGCGATCAGAGTCATCTCATTTAAAATAAACTCTTCAACTGCACCGTCAGTGGCTGCCATATAGTCTGCCAAGTGTTGGTTGCTCATGTGTGTCTGCCAAAGTTCACGAGTTTCCCAGTTTTCATAAAACATAAAATGAGCTGGATTTTCATTGTCTTGATGCAAATCGTAATTAATGCAACCTTCCTCAGCTCTGGTGATATCAATAAGTTTTAACAGCTCGGCTTTAACCAGCTCTATTTTTTCAGGGTTGGCTTTGATGTTTGCAACGATCGTTAATTTAGACATTGTTATTTCCTTTAGTTGTTAGTGTTTACAGGGTAAATAATACCCCTCATTAAACTAGTTAAAAACAGGGTAATAATTGAATTAATTTCAATAAATTTTTGACAATAAAAGTTAAAAATAGGCAGTGAAGATTGGTTTATTTGATAAATTATTTTTAAAAAGAATTATTTATACCGGAGTAAAGCATATTGATGATTAACTCAAAGAGCTTACTTAATCAATATTCTCACTACCTTCTCAACATTTTGAGTAAGTCGAAGATGTGTATCTTAGAACGGAGCAAAGTCGTCATGCGCCGCTGTTGGCACTGTCCATCGCTGACGCGCGTCGGTAGCAACCCATTGGCCTCTTTGCGGCGGTACTCGTCCATGCTCACCATACAGCCACAATACAAAGTTGGTACGCTCACCACTTATTATAGGCTGAGCACCATGTGCAACATTGCCACGGTGGATCATAGCGGTGCCGGGCTTGAATGTTATTCTGTTCTTTTGGCCAGTGCTCCGATCGAAAAAGTCGACGGCTGATCCGGTAAACTCCTCCTCTGGAAGATTTAGATTAATGTTCAGTGTCACTGCTGACGCATCTGTGTGCGGGCGCATTGAGTTGTCTGTGTTTGGCCGGTAATGAATAGAAAAGCCAAAAGTCTGTGTGTCGTACCCCATTACTTCTGGGAATAAGAGGCGAGAAATGGGTCGCATATACCTATCAAGGAGCTCACGATAAAACGCTTGGAAGCTTGGTGCTGCAAGATATCCCTCTGAGCGACTATCGAGCATGGCACCAGCACGAATTAACACAATTCCATAGGGTGGGCGTATGGGGATTTGTGACTCCCATACGGCTTCTAGGTAGCCACGTAAATCTGCAAGGCGATCAGGATCGAAGAATTGGCACTGGAAAACGCCAGGAGCCACTTCCTGCCAAAGCTCTTGCACAGCCGACTCTTTCGTTGGGTCTTCCCACGCCAGCATAACGGCGTTGCGCAAATTCTTATCAAGCAACGAACTGTCGAGAGTGAATAGGCTATCTTGCTCGCTTTCTTCCCACTCTTTCCAAGCATTGCTGAGTAAGTTTCTATTCTTGTCCCAAAACCGCTGTACTGACGGGGCGCGTTGAAGCATTGCTTTTCGCGAAGGTAAATCTAAGGCGCGTGCGCTCTGTAATTGATTAATTGACATTGTTTGTATTGACTCTTGATATTTTACCAGGTGATCACTCTCACCTTGGTGAATGATTCAATTTATTACATCTATTTATTTAGATAAATAACTCCCTTAAAGAAACAGAATCAAAAATTTAAATATAATCAACCAATAGTGAAATTCTTATTCCGGAATCCAAGCCTTATATCACTGTGTAGTCCCCATCAATAGTTCTCTAATTTATAATGTGGAAAAAAGAAATTAATATTTTGTAGCATGCATTACACAAGGCACTGCTTAAAAAGAAATGTATCGTATTTATTGTATTAATATTGGTGCGATTATGCGATTAGAGGAATGAAGAAATTATGAGTCGAGTGGGAACGCCCTCAGAAAATAAAAAAATTCTACGATTTATGGGCAATAATAAAAGCTAGCCTAATGATTACTTATTGGATTCATATAGGCTATTTAATGATTATACAGAGTCGCCATCAGATAAGCCTTGCTAACAGCAGGGCTTATCTCACTAGGCGCTAGCTGTTAACTCGTGAAGGAATACAAATATTATTTTGTATTTTTAGTAATATAGTTGACGAGTCCCTGCTTGCCACCCCCCTTTTTATAATCCTAATGCATGCTTGATGCGCTGTCCGTATTCGGCATCAGCTTTAGTGAAATGCGCTAACATACGCTGCTGTACATCGACACTGGTCTGAATTAAAGATCCGGAAATCGTTTCTACTAGACGCACTTTTTCACCTTCAGAGAAAATCCGAAACAAGTTTCCCGCTTGAGTATAGTCATCTTGGTTGTAACGGCTAAAGCGAGCTGCTTCACCTTCTAAACGCATTGGTGGTTCTGCATAATTACTGGCCTCAATTAAGTCGAATTCTGTGCTATTAGGTCCGTAGTTTGGACTTGCATCCGCACCCGTTTGGCTGTTGTTAATTGGGCACTGTGTTCCTGCCATTGCGCCAGCCCGCTGATGATGGTTTGTTTTAGTGTGAGGGCAGTTTACTGGCAGCTGATTATAGTTGGTACCTATCCTGTATCGTTGTGCATCGGCATAAGCAAACAAACGTGCCTGCAACATTTTATCCGGTGAGGCACCTACACCCGGAACTAGATTGCTAGGAGCTAATGCTACCTGCTCTACCTCCACAAAGTAATTCTGAGGCATACGATTGAGCTCCAGTTCTCCAATTTTTATGAGTGGGTAATCGCTATGAGGCCATACCTTAGTCAAGTCAAATGGATTAATATGATAAGTGTTGGCATCAGCTTCTGGCATGATCTGTACATTCACAGCCCAACGTGGAAAGTTAGCATCTTTTATCGCAGCTACCATATCTCGTTGAGAGGAATCAGGGTCGATACCTTTGAGAATATCGGCTTGTTCATTTGTTAAGTTCATTACGCCTTGCTGTGATTTAAAATGAAACTTAACCCAAAAACGCTCCCCCTCAGCATTCCAAAAAGAGAAGGTGTGTGAACCATAGCCATGCATTTGCCGATAATTGGCTGGGATACCTCGGTCAGACATGAGTATGGTTACCTGATGCATAGCTTCAGGATTCAATGACCAAAAGTCCCACATGGCTTGAGGGTCCTTCAAATTAGTTAGAGGGTTACGCTTCTGGGTATGAATAAAATCAGGAAACTTGATGCCATCACGCAAAAAAAACGTCGGTGTATTATTGCCCACTATGTCGTGGTTACCGCGAGCTGTATAGAAACGTAACCCAAAGCCTCGGGGATCTCGCTCAGCATCGGCCGATCCTGCTTCACCACCCACTGTCGAGAAGCGAATAAAGGTTTCAGTTTTTTTACCTACGCCATTAAAATGATCGGCAATAGTGTACTGACTCATGTCCTTGGTCAGGGTAAAAGTACCATATACTCCAGTGCCCTTAGCATGAACTACACGCTCAGAGATACGCTCACGATTGAAGTGAGCTAATTTTTCTAAAAGGTGAAAGTCTTGTAATAATACAGGGCCACGCTCTCCAACAGTCATTGAATTTTGATCATCGGTAACAGGCGCGCCATTTTGACTAGTTAAGTAGTTAGCTTGTGTGGTCATATTTCTCTCAATTAGTTGTATGTTATTCACATTATAATTAGGTCGTATTAATTCATTAGCTCAGCTAGGTCAGGCTGTTTTCCTGATCTATGGATAATGACTTTGTAAAACCGATGGCTTTCAATCTTGATGGTGTTGACATAATTAATCCCCTAAATTGAGTTTAACGATTAGCGCAATAGTGGAATGTTTAGCGTCTGACTTTGCTCTTGCATCCAGATCTCTAGTGAGTTTGGCCACTTCAAAGTAGGCTCAGAATAAAAACCGCGTAGCAGTGAAAAGAAAATGCTTTGATCTAGTAAAGACTTGCCTGATCGAGAGCCTGACAATTGAAGTAACTTCTCAGCTTCAAGTAGTAAAACATCAACTTGTTTTACTATGGACTCGGTTTGCTCGAGTAAACGATCAAAATTTAATGATGGAGTTTCTTTACGTGCAATCCAAAGTTTACGGCTCTGTTCATTGCTAAATTCACCCAGATTTAGCAAATGCCACCTGGGATAGCCTATGCGCTGTAACAAAGGAAAACCTCTCGATTGCCAGGCTATTGTTGGATACTCTGGCTCTCGGTGGCTATTGCTTTTCGCCAGAGTCAGAAAGTGATCGATTATGTTTTTACTATCGGCGAAGGACGCATTGTCTTCGGTCATTAGAATTGGCACAGTTCGTTTTCCAACTAAATCTGTGAGTGTCCTATCATCGTTGTAACCAACAATGACTTCTTCAAAGTTAATACCTAACTTACGACCTATAAAGCGAACTCGTGCACAAAATGGACAGTGTTCATAGATATAGAGTTTCATCTTAACTTACCCATGTATTCGAAATTCTAAGGATATATTTGATTACCTAACATCCTGGTAAAGCTGTAACGCTCCAGTTTTTAGTGAGGTTAGTGGAAAAACACCTCCACTAACCATCGGGATGTTACGGCTGAAAACGGAAACGCATTAACTTGTATGGAGGTTTGCCGTTACCTAGCCCCTGGCTAAAGGTAGGAAGTAAATGAAGCTGATCTTGGGTAACATAAACCCAGCCATCACTAACGGCTAGGCTGTCGGGCCAGGATAATTGCTTGTCTTGAACAAGCACCTGGTACTTGTCCTTGGTCGTTATGCCCACAGCGCTGTTTTCAAGGTCGGTAACCAGTATGCCGCCACCCGGCGCATAAGCGATACCATCACTTGGGTTTTTAGGCCCATAGACTTCAATTTTATTTTCACGCTTTTTATCCGTCATATTGTTATGAGCCAGAGTTGCCGCTGGAATTCTATAAATACTTTCGCCACTGAGTGCGCCGAAATAAACCCATTCATTTTTATCGTCAATTGCAATTGGGTTTAACCCAAACTGAAGCTTGGTAACCTTACCGTCTTTTGATTTAGCAGCCAGTGGCGAAGCATCAATTACCACATCACGATTATCTGGCATAAACGCTTTAGTACTTTCTAATACTCGCTTTGATTTTCCTGTTTTTAAGTCAACCACGACAATGGCAGGTTTAGTGGCACCGGCTAGGTTTCCTAACGACATATCTGCGATATAGATTTTTTGGCGTGTTTCATCAATGACAAAGTCCTGCAAAAATGAATTGCCAACTAACGCCGATTTAGACAGTTTAATGGCCTTAACTAAACGGTTATTAACACTGTCCCAAGCAACCAGCTGAGCAGAAGTTTTGTTGCTTCCCATATCCAGAATCCATACAACACCCTTGCTATCAGAGTGAATACCGATAACTGAACTAAGACCCACCTTACCGGTTTCAGGTCCATCGGCCCAATCAGTGGTGGGAAAAGGTTGTTTAGATCCGTTAGCCATAACCTCGACAACTCGGATTTTCGGGCCATCCATTGGATGCATGCTGATAAGAATACGTCCATTTGGTGTAATCGTAATGCCGCCACCACGAGAATCACTGAATTCAGTCACCGTCTCCAATGGGCCTATTTCTGCTGCATTTACCGCCGGCACCATAGAGCCCGCTAGAGACAAGGCTGCTAATGCCAATGATGTTTTAAAGAGTTTCATAGTGTTCCTCACTTGATTGTGGCTGTTAATTATTTGAGTCTCGCTCGTCACTCTTTCGATACTTTTGTGACGGCTTGGCAAGATTCATATTTAGCTGCTAGTGATAATAGGACTTAACAACCTAACGAAAAACAGCATAATAATTGATTCTTTATCAAATATATTTTGAGAAAGTAAAGAGAGGAAATTACCTTGAGTCACGATTTTATTTCTTGGTTTTCTATTGTATGTGCATCACCCGTATACGCTTCAATTGACCTAAACAGACTAAGAGTCAATCGAGACTGAGCAAATGTTTTGTTAAATCCTTTATGAGCTATTTGGTTTTTGTGTTGTTCTTTTTTAAGCTATTAATCTAATCTAGAAAATGTAGTAGATAAAAATATTTTCTTCGTTATGCTTTAATGGTACCTCACACAGACTGGGGCCTTAAACTAAAGTATCTTCCCTATTAGCGAAGAAAATATTTGTATGAAATCACCTACCCACTTAAATGCATTAAGAGCCTTTGAAGCAACTGCTCGACTGGGAAGTTTTAAGGCTGCCTCTGATGAAATTGGCGTAACTCCTGAAGCAGTAGGTCAACTGGTTCGAACATTGGAGTCTTATTTAAATATACAATTGTTCCATCGTAACCGAGGCGGTAAGCGCTTAGCTCCCACTCAGGAAGCTAGAATAGTGTTACCTAGTTTAAGTGAAGCTATTCGAAATTTGCTAGGAATCACCGACAGACTTAAAAGTCTATCTCAAACGGGGGTATTAACTCTTAGTGCGCCGCCGTCCGTTGCTGCCAAATGGATAGTTCCGTTATTACCTGCATTTTTGCGTGAAGAGCCCAACATTGATGTTCGCTTAGATATCACTGATAGGGTGTTAGATTTAACAGCTGATGAAGCGGATATAGCTATACGTTATGGTGATGGTAATTGGCCAGAGCTAAATGTAATTGAACTGGCTAGAGATGAAAAACTTATTCCAGTATGCAGTCCGCAACTGCTGCGAAAATACCCTGACGTAGTGGATATTGAAGGTCTAATCAAACAAACATTAATCTACGATGCGACGGTTAAAAATTCAAACTACCCAAGTTGGCGAGAGTGGTTACAACAGGCTAAATTTTTAGATTTTGGAAATGCTCACTTTCTAGAAGTAAATGCCTCTCTTTCAGTGATTGAAATGGCAAAAATGGGTCAAGGAGTCGCATTAGTAAGGGAGCATTTGGTTCGAAGTGAAATAGCCACGGGGACCCTGATTAACCTTTATCCAGATAACGCTTTATCGACATACTGGAATTACTACATAGTTACACCTAAAAGGCCTAAAAAACATGTTGTTGCGTTAATACAATGGTTAGAAGAAAATCTTAGATCACAACTTTGACTTATTGAGAAGTAGAAGTTAAGCAGCCATTAATGGTGGTCTATTATCATTCGCTTTCGACAACTACTCCTGCATTATTCTATATCCTGATTCCACTCCATCACCCTTACATTGTGAATGAGGGTGAGTTATACGGCGCGATAAAAGTCGCATTTGACTATCGGTACGAGTGTAATACACGATGAATAAGAAGGAATAACTGAAAGATACCATTCAGAGCTGCCCCACGCTTCTTTAAGTTTCACTGTTTAAATAACTTCATATCACTTTTATCAGGCACATAAGCCACAGCCTCGCCTTTATATTTACTATAGATTTTAGCCATAGTGCCATTATTATATAGCTCCAATAACGCAATATTAAATCTATCAACATACTCCCGGTTTACTGTTTGTTTATCAAAAACTACATAGTAGATATTCTTTTTACTTAAACCTGCCAAGCGTATACCATCTAATCCATATTTCTTAATCGCGGCATCGGCATTTGCATTTGACGAATGAACAGCTCCGTCTTTTAACCCGTACCTTCCTACATTCAATTTTTTAAATACCACATCCGAACTGACTTCCAATTTTATTTTCACTCCTGGAACATTCGCAGTCATTTCTCTCAAAAAATTTGAATTATTAGAAGGCCCCATAAGTCCAATAGTATAATTAGCTAGCTGCCCCTTATTGTTGTACTCCAATGGATTCTCTTCGTGTACATAAACATTATAATTAACCACATCAACCGGGTAGCTGTAATACCACTTTTTTATTCTTTCTTCTCTATAACTCATACGATGGCAAGCATGGGATTTATGCCCGTTCAAATCAGCAAACATTCTACGTAGTGGTCTATTTTCCAGCTTATATTTGCTTCCAATTTTTTCATTAATCAGCCTAATTAATTCAGGAATAGGACCTTCTACTTCTTTTGAAACTGGATTTAGGTAAGCTGTCGGAGGGTAAGTTGAGAAAACTATCAACTCATTAGCATCAACAATTAAAGGTTTAAATACAATACAGAAGAGAGTAATTACTAAAAGTATTACTTTTTCTGAATCACCTAGACTAGGTGAAATTCGTTTAATTGCTTTTGCCACCTTATTCTCTTTATTTATAAGTACTAAATTCTATTTAGCAATAAGGTTACTATGCTAACCAAATGCGCTTAGATTACTCACCAGTGTTTAGTATTAAGCGCTCCCTCTAGTCTTGTCAAACTCTGATCCTCCTTTTTTAATCGAAGCCGCAAATAGAAGTTCAATAGCCATTAATGGTGTATTTGTGGGATTGCATCGGTACTCTATTTTGCGACATTCTCAGTGCAGAAACCGTAACTTTTCCTGGCCCGTATATGATGTTTATAGAAATTACATTCAAGCCACATTGGCTCCGCTGCTACAATCGTGCAACGAGCCCTGCTGATACATTCCGTATTCAACGAAGTTATTCTTTGCTTCAAAAGAGGTTAATCTGCTTTGTTCCCTTAAATTTAGCGCTGTAGAATTTTCAACTGTAGACTGATTTATTAATTTTTTTGACGGAACCAAAGAGAAGTTTTTCTTCTTGGTTCACTAAATTGGAGATAACCATGAAAGCTATAGTAATGACTAAATTCGGCGATGCAAATGTGCTGGAGACCAGAGAAGTAGAAAAACCTAACCCAAAAGAAGGTGAATTGTTAATCCGCATAGAAGCGGCGGGACTTAACCGTTTGGATCACTACATTCGTGAAGGTGGCGTAAACCCAGATATACAGTTTCCATTTATTTTAGGCTCAGATGCGGTAGGGACCGTGGTGGAACTCGGCGAAGGTGTAACTGGTTTTGAAGTTGGGGAGCGTGTGATGCCTATGCCAGGCTATCCAACTGATGCCAGTGATGATGGTGGTGAAGTGATGTCTGCATCGCCAAGCTATTTAATTCGCGGAATTGCAGAAAATGGCGCTTATGCAGAATACATGACTGCCCCAGCTCGCTGGACACTTAAAGACCATACTGGCCTACCCGCTGCTGAAGCCGCTACATTACCCATGCCATTGGTAACGGCTGTTCGTGCGGTGAAAATAGTAGGTGAAGTAAAAAAAGGAGATAAAGTACTAATCCATGCGGGTGCGTCAGGTACAGGGTCAACCATGATTCAAGTAGCTAAAGCGCTGGGGGCTGAAGTTGCCGTTACATTGCGTAGCGAGTCAAAAACTGAGTTTGTGAAAAAACTGGGAGCTGATCTAGTCGTCATAAGCTCTTCACCTGATTTTGTTGAACAGGTAAAGGAATGGTCTGATGGTGGAGTTGACGTTACTGTAGATAATCTAGGAGGCCAGAGTCTGGCACAGTCTCTAGAAATGACTAAACCGCTAGGAGTAGTCGTTTTGATGGGTAACATTTTAGGCCTAGAATCAACCATCCCCGTTCGCTCAGTATTCTTTCCGCAACGTCAGATCAGAGGCACGATGATGGGGAATGTAGCGGATTTAGAATGGGGCCTAGAGCAAGTTCGCCAAGGTAAAATTAAACCAATGCTGGATCGTACTTTCCAACTTGAAGAGGCTGTCGAAGCACACAATATGCTTAAGCAGGGTGCAGCCTCTGGGAATTTAGTATTTGATATTCAGTAGAGATATAAATATGGATATCCAACTTCCGAACGCGCCAAACCCAGTTGGCGCATATGAAGCAGGAGTTATCCGGCGGGGAATTGGCTTTGTTTCAGGCCAATTCCCTATTAGGGATGGCTTACTGGTATATAAGGGAAAAGTGGGAAGTGAGCTAACAAAGGAGCAGGCTTATCATGCAACTGAAATTGCAGCCCTTAATGTCTTGTCGCAAATTCATCAGCTTACTAATGGCTTTCAAAACCTAGACGGGCTACTAAGGTTAGAGGGCTATATAGCAAGTGCCTCAGGGTTTTTAGAGCAACCAGAAGTGCTTGATACTGCATCTAAGTTATTTAAAAATTATTTAGGCGAAAAAGGACGTCATGCTCGAACTGCTTTTTCTGTATTTCAGCTACCAATGGATTCTCCTGTTGAGTTATGTGTAACATTTGCGACCTGTTAAATGGTTTAGGTCGCATTTTTTACAAAAGAAGAGTGCATTCATTGGCGGGGGAAAATAAACGGCAAAAATATCAAAATCATTGACCATGTTCGAGCTAATTACCTCCCTCTAGAGGCTTGCCAATATGGCCCAGTTGATAGCTGTTAAATTATTTACTTTGAGAATGACTAGTCTTGCAATGCCCTGAGAGGTTTAAGCTTAATCAGCGGCTTTAGACCTTTTTCAGCCAAGCGTTAACTCACCCCATTCAAAGTGCATTCTCGTACTCAAAGTAAGCAATGAACCAGACACTCCATCTCAATTGAGAGATTTTCTTCCGGAGGAAGAGGCTGCTATTTCACTTACAGTACTAAAATATGTGAGAGATCTTTAATTTCACGAAATCCTTGAATTTAGCCATGGCAGGTGTAATTTGTTTTCTATCTGCATACACCATATTTAAAGGTAAAGCTTGATAAGTCCAATTTTCGCAAACTTTAACTAATTGGCCTGAGTTGATTTCTTGGTAAACATCTAGAAAAGAGCGATAACTTATACCGTACCCTTGCACTGCCCATTTCTTCACTATGTCACCATCATTTGCAATGCGTGAGCTATTTATTCGAACCTTTTGCTCTTGGCCCTGTTTTTCAAAATACCATTCATCGAAGACTCGACCATTTCGAATAAAAGTAATGCAGTCATGGTTTATTAAGTCTTGGGGAGACAAAGGCTCGCCCTTACTCGCAATATAGTCAGGGGAAGCTACCAAAACTCTTCGATTATTAGGAGCAATACTTGAGGCGACTAAACTTGAATCAGGCAGCTCACCGTAGCGAAAAGCTAGGTCAACTGGCTCTTCATACAGGTTACTTTGTGTATCGGTAGTATAAAGCTGAAGACTTAATCCAGGGTGCGCAGTAGAAAACTCATTAACCCAAGGCAGCAACACATTACGCCCAAAGTCAGAGGGGGCCGATATATTTAATTGCCCCGTGAACTCCTTATGTTGGTCATGTATTTCATTTTTAGCCTGGTCTAAAAGTAAAATGGCCTTAATTGCATTGTTATAAAAAACCTCCCCCTCTGGCGTTAACCTTAGCTTTCGGGTTGATCGAATCACTAAACGGCAATCCAGTTCACTTTCGAGGCGCTTTAATGCAGTGCTAATGGCTGCGGTGCTGACATTAAGACTTCTGGCTACAGCTGAAATATTTCCAGTTTGCGCAACCTGAACAAACATACGTATATCATGTAATGATTTCATAGATTGTTAAATATTATTTAATAGTGAGTTAATTGTAGCCCTGTTTTTTAATTCTTTGAAGGGGGGTAGTCTAATTGAAGCATATAGGTTTATCGAATATACAAAGGTAAGGCTGTATATGAAATATACTTAATTCATAGGACTATTTTAAATGAAAAATAAATTATTAGTTGTTTGTGCAGCTATGTTGTCGCTATTAAGCCTCAACCTCTACGCAACTGAAGGCTATAAAATATTTGCGGAACTCGAAAAATCGACGCCTCCAGGAAATATAGCGGTTAGCTCTAATGGGCGTAAATTCATCAGTATTCACGGATTTTATGGGCACAAACTAAAACTTGCGGAGTTAAAGGACGATGGATCAGTAATACCCTATCCAAACGAAACATGGGCACATTCTCCAAAAGATGGCATTCATGGGCTTCATGATGTCCTAGGGCTAAATGTTGATGAAAATAATATTCTTTGGCTGCTTGATGCCTCCAGTGCAAATCACGCTGGCAGGTTGATAGGTTGGGATTTAAACAACGAGAAATTGGCCAAGATAATTCATCTGCCAAAGCCAATTATTACTGATAACTCATTCCTAAATGATTTAGCCGTTGATGCTAAGAGCGGGTACATTTATATAGCTGATACGGCTGGTAGTGAAGCTGCGATAATCGTTGTAAATATCAAGACAGGCTCAGCTAGGAGAGTGTTACAGGGCAGTAAATTCATGGTTTCTGAAGATATCGATATGGTAATTGAGGGTCGAACCATTGAGCTTGGTGGCGCTCCAGCACGATTAGGTGTTAATCCAATTACCATAGACCCAGACAATAAGTGGCTTTACTTCGGTGCAATGAACGGAACTTCAATTTACCGTATTGACACTAAGTTTTTACGAGATGCTTCGTTGAAAGATGCGGCCTTATCCCAAAGAATACAGCGGTATGGAACCAAGCCCATATCCGATGGAATTACGGTTGATGGAAGCGGAAATATTTACATTAGCTCAATAACGGATGGTTCAATTGGCGTTACTCAGTCTAATGGAAAATATAAAACGTTATATAAATCAGATGATATCTCCTGGCCAGATGGTTTCGCTTTTGGCCCTGACAATAAGATATATTTGACTGTTAACCAATTGCATCGCTCTCCTGTTCTTAATAAAGGCAAAGACGCTTCTGTTGGGAAATTTAAGGTAATCGTTTTTAACTCGATTCAAGCAGGTAAAACGGGTAGGTAGTTAAGGCCGCATTGCCTTTTAGAATCACC
>MAAA01014291.1_pt1 | contig 13188 bp, 9 predicted proteins | sample 1115971 | NCBI WGS metagenome assembly MAAA01 (sample SAMN04961123, study PRJNA320927) | seawater metagenome | isolation source: sample BD02T6 sea water enriched with oil for 6 days | place: USA:Gulf of Mexico | collected 2013-07-27 | reverse complement strand
TTCGCCACCTTTTAACTCTACGCCGCACACTCGCATGTTCTTTCTCTCAAAAATAGATTCTGGCGCAATTATAGCTGCAAGGGGCCCACAATGCTGGACTTTCTGCCCCAGTGTTTAAGGTGTCGACCATAAAAGTCCTCAGTTAAACCATCACTGCGCGGCCAAAATGGAGTTTTTGGCCTTTTATCCTCCCTTTCATCTCACATTGAAACCTGTACACTCGGTCAAGATTCTGAAAGGTAAGTCCAGTACCGCTTCCTTTCCACTAAGTCAGCCGGTAAATAGCCTTATTGTGAGTCTATATACCCTATGGAAGTCGTTCGCTATAACAAAAAAAAGCGGCCAATTAAATTAAACAACCGAGAACTGTAGTTATGGAACAGGTTAACCAAGCCTCCGATCAACCCAAGATGAATAAACTGAATAGTTTGCTCGAGCGGGTTTTTAAGCTGTCGGCGCACAACACCACCCCTAAAACCGAGATGATGGCAGGTCTAACCACCTTTGTGACCATGTCTTATATTATGTTCCTTAACCCTATTATCATGTCTAAAACCGGCATGCCGTTTGACGGGTTATTCTTGGCCACCTGTATTGGTGCCGCCATAGCTACCATTTTAATGGGTCTTTACGCTAACTGGCCTGTGGGCCTTGCTCCAGGCATGGGTTTAAACGCATTTTTCACTTTCACGGTAGTGGGCTCCATGGGTTACACCTGGGAAATTGCCTTGGGTGCGGTATTTTTATCCGGGGTGTTATTTGTATTAATGAGTGTGACCCGCTTAAGAGAATGGATGTTAGACAGCATTCCCATGAGCTTGCGCTTAGCCATGACCGCAGGTGTTGGTTTATTTTTGGGTTTCATTGGCCTGCGCTTCACTGGCATTATCATCCCTAACCCTGACAACGCCCTAGCCCTTGCCGACTTATCGCATTTTGGTTTTGGTAAATTTGGCCCCGAAGCGCCCGCTCTTGGTTTTTTAAGCTTCCTGCTTATTGCCGTACTGAGCTACCGTAATGTATTTGGTGCCGTGCTTATTGGCATCGCTGCCACCACCGCCATTGCCTTCCTAATGACGGCTGTTTTACCTGTAGACTTTTTTGTAGTGGCTGAAGAAGCCAAAGCCTGGGCCCCTGCCACCGGTTTTGTGGTATTCCCATCAGACGGTTTATTAGCCGTACCCGACTTTGCCGCACTAGAGCCTATCTTTTGGAAAGCCGATGTTATGGGTGCTCTTGAAGTGGCTATGATCCCTGTGATTGTTACCTTCTTGTTTGTAAACATGTTTGATACTGCTGGCACCCTTATGGGCGTAGCCGATCGTGCTAAGTTGCAAGATAAAGACGGCAACATTGAAGGTTTAAGCAAGTCTTTAAAAGCCGACTCCGTTTCATCTGTTATTGGTACTGCCGTGGGTTGCCCACCAGTGACCTCTTACGTTGAATCAGCCGCCGGTGTATCGGTTGGTGGCCGCACCGGTTTAACTGCCGTTGTTATTGGTTTGTTGTTCTTAGTAGGTATGTTCTTCCTACCATTAGCTAAAATGCTGCCAGGTTTTGCGGTAGATGGCGCGCTAATTTATGTGTCTATGTTAATGATGAGCTCGTTGGCTAAAATTGACTGGGAAGATTTAACCGAATACGCGCCTGCAGTTTGTACCACAGTGATGATGGCGTTTACCTTCTCTATTGCTAACGGTATCGCGTTTGGTTTTATTACTTATACGGTATTAAAAGTAGGAACCGGAAAGTCCGACCAGGTCTCTAAAGGTGTGTGGGCGTTAACCGCCTTGTTCATCGCCAAGTTTGCGTTTTTGAATTAACCTGCACGGGTCAATAAATAGCAAACACCCAAAAGGGCCTTCTTAGAAGGCCCTTTTTTAGTGCTATAAACATGGGAAATACGAAATCGACTTATACTATTAGTCCTTATTCATGTGGATTTTTTTGAAATCGGAAGGTGACATGCCTTGCCAACGTAAAAATGCTTTCCTAAAATTTGAAAGGTCTGAATAACCGCTTAAAAATGCCACTTCAAACATTTTCATCTGATGAGAGCTGGTTAAATGTTTAATGGCCACCTTTTGTTTTGCCGCATCAAGAAGCTCCCGATAGCTAATATCAAGCTCACTCAAACGTTTAGATAACAGGCTTGTTGACATATTAAACTCATCAGAAATTTGAGTTTGAGAATAAAATTTTCCGTCCCCTCTGGAGATTTTACTCTTAATGTTATAAATCAAGTTATCCGATTTAATTTCATCATTACGTTCAATAAGTTGTTGTAGAAACATTTTTGAATTAGCGATATCAAACATCGCCATATTGGTATTTTCAGGCAGTTCAAAATGAACCACTGTCTCTTTACAATTTAGATTTATTTCACATGCAAAGTAGTTATTATATTCCGCTATCGACTGCGTACTAAGCTCATACCCCACATCTATACTTAAAACATTGATAGTCTGATTGGTTAGCTGAGTGTAAATACTTAACAGACTGGCGAGTGTAGATTCAAAACAAAATGCAAGAGAGTCTTCGTTTCCGGGAATGGCCTTAATCAATACTTCTGAATGACGATTATCTATGAATTTATATTTTAAATTCACCAACATAACGGTAGCTCTTTGGTACTTTAGCCCCACTGAAATCGCGTCATATAATGTTTTTCTAGTTAAAATGGCAAAACCCGCCCGCCCCCAAGTGCTAAGTGTTTGACTGTGACCAACATATAAGCCAACACACTTTTGTGGATAAAGTGCCTTTAGCTTTTCAATGAGTGGCAGTATTTGACTAAAATTTAAAAGATTTGACTCATTCTCAAGGATTGACTCATCAACATTGAAAAAGAGTTCCTCGTGAGTAAACTCTCCTCTTTTTCTTATGAGTGCCCATAAGTGATTGGCATAGCTGACGGAAATTTTCATAAAACTATCTGATGGTTTTACCTGTTTTTAGTGGAAGCTAAAGTAACCACTTTTATACAAAAAACAACCTATAAATTTATCTTATTCAATTTATTATAAGCGACAAATAAAAACCATAAAAAATTATGTGATTTTATTAGAGCCTACCTGTATTTCCTATTACTTACTCATTGCTTAGTAAATGCGATAGGTCCTTTAAATACAGAAACCCGATTACTTACAGTTATAGACAGCTATTAAGATGATTCATTTTGTTGTGTGCCTATGTCGGCAGACATTATTTTTCAGCTTATCGTTCATAACACAGCACATTTTTTCTTCACCCTGATTGTTTGAAATTTAATTATTTCAAACAAATAATATTCATCACAAAAAAATTAAACAAGGGAAAATATGAGAGTACTAAATAAAATTCAGTGCGCTGCATTAGCGTGGTTAATGGCAATGTCTGTGACATCCATCGCAGAAAATGAAATGCACTGGATGAATAGTTGGGATCAAAGCTGTTACGACAATGGCGTTAACACTTGCCGTGAAGAATGGTATAGCACACCACAAGGGTCACACCTACTAAGATGGAAAACATTCCTAAATATTGAAGTAGCCGACTCTGAACTACTTTTTTCTTCAAAAGAAAACTTATCAAAATTTGGTTTTTTATACCCAGAAGAAACCGCATACGACACCGGCACTGAAACCTATGACGGGGCGGCGGGCGAACGCGTTGAGCGCTACTTAACGCAATACGGGTTACCATTTGGCATGGTTTTGGATAAAAGTGAATTGGATAGCCGTGATTACATGGGGTTAACCTGTGCGGCGTGTCACACCGGAAAAGTGACATTGGCCGATAACACTTACTATGTTGAAGGTGGTCAAGCCAATGTCGACATGATTCGATTTTTAAGGGAACTTACCGCAGCCTTGCAGGCCAATAAAAATACCCCTGCCAAGTTAGATCGTTACAAAGATCGTTATGGCTGGTTTGCTGAAAGCAACCTAAATGCATCCTTAAAGTACGTTTCAAACTACGAAGCACGTAATCAAGTGGCAGTTGAAAATGGCCCTGCGCGTCTTGATGCCATAGGCGCCATTTTAAACCAAGTGCATGTTGAACACGCCGGTGAAGATATTTCAAAAGCGACCCTTTTAACGGCCCCTGTAAGCTACCCCTACATATGGAAAGCCTCTAGTTTAGAATGTGTGCAAACTAACTGCCTAGCTAGCGATCCAATTGGCCGTAACGCCGGTGAAGTGCTGGGGGTATTTGGTTATTCCAACATAGATGAAGATGAAAATATTTCTGACACCATTGAACTTTTAGGTATGAAATTAGGCTTAAACACTTTGTTTGATGCAACACCTAAAATAGATAATCTTTACACACTGGAACGGACTCTTAACAAAGCGCACTCCCCTAAATGGCCTAGCACTTTCCCAGCGGTGAATGATTCTTTAGCCACCTATGGCAAGACACTTTACACTGAAAACTGTGCCGGTTGCCATATAGACGTAAGTGACGGTGTTGATGATTTTGAGTTAACACAACCTAACTCCATTGGCCGTCGTTTTACCAAAGTTACCCGTGTTTCACACACTGCAGTGGGAACAGATGCAGCATTTAGTGATGACTACGGTTTACGTAAAGAAAAAAGCGGCATCATCGGTTCAGTACTCGCTTCTCAACGCCCTGATACGGTAGATCCTGAAACAGGCATTCCATTTGGTGAATCATTCCCTGATACGTTTAATGCATTGGTGTTACTCGGCGTAGATACAAAAGTAGTAGTGTCTAACCATCAAGAAACACTGGGTTTTAGAATTAAGGCAGGCCAAGCCTACCCTGAGCTATCAAGTAACGATGCCGTTGACGCCTTAATCATTGACTATGCTGCCGGTAATATAGACCAGCAAGAAGTCACCCCGACTTCGTATCGTGCTAAACCTTTAGACGGTATAGCCTTCACAGGTCCCTTCCTTCATAACGGTTCAGTTAGAACGTTAAAAGATCTATTGGCCGCTCCAAGCGATCGTGCTGCTAGCTTCTGGGTAGGTTCAACTGAATACGATCCACAAGGTTTAGGATACGTAGATGCCGGCGACTTTTTACTGGATACCAGCATTCGCGGTAACGGTAAAGAAGGTCACATATACGGTACGGATTTATCAAGCTTTGATAAAGACGCATTGCTAGAGTATATGAAAACCCTATAACACTCATATACAGTGATACGCTATTGTAAAAATGCAATAGCGTCACACAAGTATAAGCAAAAGATCTTTTGTATATTGATTGATGATTGAATGACTTTGTATGCATTCAAGTAAAAATATTCCTCGTTATGCGTTTAGCTGGCGGGGATTTTTTATATGCAGTACATAAATATAGAAAAGCGTCTCACAATAAATGTATGAAACTTTAACAGGTCTTAATAAAGGACCTTTTTATTATTAATCATAAAACACGCCATTGCCACACTCACTCCGCGACCCTAAACCTAACTCTAAGTTCTAAAATTAGGGTGTATGCGGTATACCGATAGACTTATAACGAAATAATGACCGATATGTTTTTACTCCTGAAATATTTCAAATATTTGCACTCATTTTAGGCCTAGAGACATTTACTGACTCACCACACATAGCAAGGAAAGTATGTAAGCTAATAAGAAAAGAAGTTAAGACCCAACCTTAAGCGCTCAATTCTCACTACTTAAAACTGGTAGCTAAGTTAGCAATATTTAGTTTTTGTGTATGTAAATAGGAGATATGCAGGGCCATTAACATCGTAAATATAAATACTGTGAATACTTAAAGTCATAATAAATTTATGCATATCTTTTTATTATATTAAAAATGTAACTATAGATTAAACGAAAGCAATTAAACGGGGTAGTTGTACCCGCAACTTTAATTCATGTAAGCCGTTAGTGACATAATAGAGTATTAATTTTACGCGCGAAGAACAGAGAAGATAAAAACACCAGTTACCAAGGCGGCAACTGGTTACACATTCAAATTAGAAAATGTAAAGGGGTGAAGCAGCAATACTATTTCTCAGAGTTCCCGACCCTGAGTCTTCTATCTAGCGTTTACCTTGACGACGTAATGCAGCAGCCGTAAAGTTTTTCCGTTTAATTTTAAGGCCAAACTTGAAGGGTTCTTTTTCTTCATTAACCAAGTCCACATTGTAACCGCCAGACAATAAATCGTAGTTTGTATTGGCCACATACCAAGGCGTATTTGCATTTACAAACTGCAGCGCGTGCCCTTCAGATGCACGCCATAATATGCCGCGACTATCAAATTGGTCCGACAATGCAATCTGCCAGCTGTCTTCGTCTATGTAAAAGGTACGCTTGCCATAGACGTGACGCTCACCGGCTTTCAAGGTTGCTTCAACTTGCCATACACGGTGCAACTCATAACGAGAGTAACTTTGATCTATATGACCGGGTTGCACGATTTCACTGTAGCTCACGTCTGGATTAGCTATTTTGTAAGAGTTGTAAGGAATATACACTTCTTTTTTACCCACTAACATCCAATCATATTTATTGGGGGCACCATTGAACATATCAACCTGATCGGCGGTACTCATTCCACTGGTACCCTGTGCTGGTGCATCGTATGCGACCTGCGGGGCACGACGTACACGACGCTGACCTGCGTTATAGCTCCACGCCATGCGAGGCTGTTCAATTTGATCAATGGTTTCATGCACCAACAATACATTACCGGTTAAACGGGCTGGAGACTTAATGGCCTGCATATAATAAAAGAGGATATTATTATCCTTTTTAGCGTCAAAACCATCCTCTAAATAAGCTGGAGACGTGAGCAGCCCTTCAATTTTCACGGGTAAATAGTCGCCTTGTGGTGTCACTGCAATTCTTGCAGTGTTGCGCATTACTGACCCCCCCCGATAACGACTCACATGATTCCATATTACCTCTAGACCATCTTTTGGAATCGCAAAAGGAATAGACCCATCAAAGTTTTTCAGTCCACTACCACTCGATACTAACTCTGTATTGATAGCATTGGTTTTTGCATCTTTATAAATACTATTAGGGTACGCAGCGGTACGGTGAGTTTTATAAATGGGCATTGAATAGGTAGCAGGGTATTTTTTAAACAGGGCAATCTGACCTTGTGATAAATTTTCTTTATATTTTTCTAGGTTTTTTTCCGTGATAGTAAACAAGGGTTTTTCATTGGCGAAAATATCTTTAACCGGGTTCGCGGTTTCATTATGCGCAAGCCCACCGGTGTAACGCGGAATGCTGCCGTCTTTATTAGAAGAGGCGATGGCACCTATGATAGTAAGTTCTTTACCTAATTTTTCGGCCTGATGGCTAGACACCTTTGCCCAAGAACCGGCACTGGCCATAGCCAACACTAGAGCGGATGTGGTTAATGTGTGTAATTTCATGGTACTTCCCTCAGAGCGCAAAATAATCTGCGCACTATTAATATTTTTGGATTTAAGTTAAACGTCGCGATATATTAAAACTGAACATCAACACTGACCGAAGCAAAGTCACGGTCACTTACTACGTTGTAATCCCCGCCCATGAATTGCTTGTAAGCCAGCGTGGCACGATATTTAGACAAGTAATCGGCTTGCACACTTAAACCCAATGACTGCTGACCTTCACCAAAAGCACCACCTGGTGATGCGGCATACCCTTCAACATCGTGGCTCCAGCTAAGTGAAGGCGAAAAGTCCACCCCAGAAATCACATTATTGTATTTTGCACCCAAGCGGGCACGATAACCCCATGATGTTTGCGTTACAAAGCCATCATCACTAGCATCAAATTTAGGCGCCCCATACGTAGATGAACGACCGTATTTTAAAACATCGTCAAAGCCGTGAATGTGAGAGACACCTACCTCACCAATTAGGCTTACTATGCTGGCACCCGCTATTTGGTTCCACAAATTAATCACTGTAATTTGAGCTTGGGTGATATCAAATGTACGATAGCCTGCTATGTCATCTCCTTTGCTTGCATCACCAAAGTATTCGGCATAAGCCGCTACCGTGCCCGCATTGCCTCCAACAGCCACACCATTATTTAGGTTTACAGCAGTAGCCAATATTCCGTTAATTTGTACTGGAGTGTTTATTTTATGGCTCACTTCACCAGAGACGGCTACACCTGCAAAGTTACTAGAAAAGCTTATCCCATACAGTTGTGTGTCTTCAGGGTATTCAATGTAGTAACCGGCACTACCCGAACGAGTCGCTGCCAACGCGTTTCCTGTATTGGTGGCAACCAGTGAGTTAGCCGTGGCCGTAAGTCCTGCGCCACCTAAACTACTCTCATCATATAAATTGGTCTCATTCACTCCAATCTGTGCCCAGGTAGCCCCTCCTGCAATATCATTACCCTCTGCATCTTTGGCAACAGAGCTGAGTATTGCAGTCGTTACCTGCTGCTTTGTTCCATCAATAACCAACTGATCGGGGTTAACATCTACAGTCGTACTATATATGGGTAATCGACTATGGATATTCATGGCGTAGAAACCAAACTCCGTATCCAATTCATCCGAAAAGTAACGCAGCGCTGCACCAAACTGCCCATCATCAGACGCTTTACGTGTTCCACCTTCACTGTTACGTGTTATGGCTAGGGCCCCGCCAGATACGGTTAACGTGTCACAACCATCTGCCGATAAGTCACTGGTGGAGAAAAAAGTACCACAAGCATCTGTAACCGTTTCTTGAAACTCCAATTGATAAAATGTTTCAAGGCTTAAATTGTCGGTTAAACCGACGCTGCTATATGCCATGTTAACAGGCAATAAACCCTCCTTAATTTCGGCACCTGGACGACGAAAAGCCGATACATCCACAGGGTTTATAGCGTTAATGCCACCACTAATAAACGTACTCTCACCCCAACTCACCACTTGTTTACCCAAACGCACATCCAATGGCATATCTGCTATCTCAAACGAGCCGTATACAAAGGCATCAAGGATAGTGGCGCCCGAAGCCTTTGATAAATCGTTAAAGTTAGAGTCATCCAACTTTGACCCATCAGCGTAATTAACACCTGTAAACGAACCTGACGATGCTGTAGTAGGGCCATGGCCGTGCTCAACGCTATTATTGTCTAGAGCCGAGTCATACCAGTATTTACCACGAACAAAACCACCTACGTTTTCATAGTTGAATTGCAGGTCATGACTGCCTTTAAAAATTTGTGAAAAGGCATCACCTTTTTTGTAGTTACGGTTACCGTCGTCTGAGGTACTGCCATCGGTCACTGCTGTAGCTGGGGCAGAGTAATTCAAAAGGCTAGAATCTTGCCCTTGTGTACGCCAGCTTGAACCTAATGAAAATTGAGAATCAAAGCTCACCTCAATTTGGCCAATATCCATCAAAAGTGCGTGTGATTGAGCAGCCATTAAAAAGGGGATAACCATAGCTAGATGTTTTTTTCGAGTAAAACATGTATTTTTTATTTTCATCTCGATTTCTCTTTTTGTTATTTTTAATACAGCACCGATGGCTAGACCATCCGTATTCGTACACACATAAAATAACAACTCGATCAAGAAACATCTGTCCCGAAGGTAACATTTTTTAAAATTAAAAATTTACAAAACACAACAGTAAAAGCGGGCTATTTTATAAAAACAGCACACACATCATTGAAAAAAAGATAGGAATTCATAGGCGTTAGGGAGGGCTGACACAATCTATATTTAGGTTACTATAAAGGATTAATGTGCTCCTCGAGTGAAGGCACAATAATTTAAGGTACGTGTCAGCAGCTAGGCTGCACTCAGGAAAGACTTAAGTACCAGAAATACATCCGGTGAAAGTACACCTATGCCAGTCATATTTCAGCCACCACCCTTTGTTACTTAAATCCATTCAAAAAAACAATAATATGTAAATATATTTTAGCCCCTTGAACAGACGCCAAATCCATTAATTATGGACCTCAAACATCACAGGTAAATATATTATTAATGGAACCAATAATTAAAGGTATGGACTAATGATAAAGATATATTCATCATAATACCCACAGTACTTTAAAATACCCCAGAGTAGTTTATGGATACCAGCGACATCACAAATATCATCGCAGACTCTAGTTGGTTCCAAGGGGTCCCGCGGGAAGTACTGCATCAATTAGCCTTGTCGGCTCATTTAGAGCATCACAAAAAGAAGAGTTATTTATATAAAGTGAACGATATCGTTGATCAGGTATATTTTATTGTATCTGGAAATATTCGTATTTCTTTGTCCAGTAACATAGGCAATCAATTACATTTAAAGAATTTTGGCCCCGGAGTGTGGTTAGGTGAATTTGGCTTAATGTCTAATGATCCGCAAATTATGGATTTAGAGTTTAAAGAAGCCGGTGAAACCCTAAACCTTAATTGCAAACAGGTAAATGAAATTGCTCAGCAGTATCCAATCATTTATCAGAACATCCTTAAAGATCATGACTCCCGCACAAGGGGCACCTACCAAATATTAAAATCCATGTTATTTAACCCATTAAAATCGCGTTTAGCCGGTCGCATTTTACATATAGTAAAAGATTTGGAAATCAATCAAGATGGCAGCGTTTATATCGATGCTAAAATAAGTCAAAAAGAATTGGCAAATCAAACCCATGGATCTAGACAACATGTATATAAAATATTAAAGCAGTGGACTGAGGATGGCATTATATTAACTAAAGGGAGTAAGTTTTTCATTCCAAATGTAAGTAGATTAAAGCAGGAAGCCTATTTATTGGATAAATAGCATATTAATACCAATGATATTGCTTTCTGTATTTTGAAAGTGAAAAAAATGATCGTAATATCTTAAGTGTCATTTCGATAATGTAATAAAGCCACCTTTGCAAAGTAACCATCCAATCGTTAGCGCCTAGGCCACCATATACTGACTGGGTTTTCCTCTAGTATCAGACTTCCCCTCATGCCTCAGCTTTTCAGGCTGTGCGTAAATTCTTGTTATTTAGTACCACACTCATCATTCGCGCCCACGATCACTGACTAAAATACAATCAATATAATGCATTCATCCTGTCCCCTAGGTGACACTTTTTGCTTAGATAGGAGAAATGCATTAGACTATAATGGCACTGCACATGCCACTATAGTCTAATGCAATTCATTAACCTATTAGGAACTCATGACGACGAAAAAAATATCAGACATCATCGCCAGATCTAGTTGGTTTAAAGGCCTACCCAATGAGGCCCAACAAACGTTAGCCGTTAATGCAAAAATTGAGAACTTTAAAAAAGACAGTTTTATTTATCATATTGGTGATAACAGTAAAACTATTTTTTGCGTGTTATCGGGGCGAGTAAGGATATCGGTATTAAGCACACAGGGACAGAAATTTTCGGTTGACGATTACGGTCCTGAAGAGTGGGTGGGTGAGTCTGGGTTAGTATCGAGCGACATACAAATATCAGAAATCCAGTTCATAGAAGCCGGCCAAGCACTCAGCCTTAGCTACCATACTGTGTCTGCGGTGGGAAAAGATTACCCCATTATGTATTACAGTATTCTACAGGATCACATACGCCGTACCCGAGGGGTGTATCAAATTTTACGAACGATGGTATTCCACCCACTAAAATCTAGACTGGCTGGGCGCATTTTGTTCATGCTTAAAAGTATCGGTGTTAAAGCAGAAGATGGTTATTACCTTGACCAAAAATTAAACCAACAAGATTTTGCAAACTTTGCCCATGGTTCACGCCAACGTGTGAACCAAATCCTAAAGGAATGGGACAAAGAAGGAATAATCACAATTAAGGATAATCGATATTTCATTCGTGACCTAGTGCGCTTAAAACAAGAAGTTTATAAGGCAGAGGCCTAAAATAGGGCATGCATTAACAACCTTATCAGGCTCACACCTGAGCCTTACCATGCAAGCACATTCAAAAAATGATCTTAATCAGCAAGTGTTATTAGATTTAAGAATAAGAAATGAGTCCAATCGGACTGCTAAGACAGTATCTGGCCCTTTAAACCAGTCAAATTAGCTCACCGCAAATAAAAATCACTTAGCCCATAGGTACAAGCCATATAGCCTTTCCATCATAACCCTTCAATCCCCATGCCCTGTAGCATTAAACGTGAGAATAACGAAACTAGGGACACGATGTTCCTGTTGTTATCACACTGAATGCAAGGCCCTCAGTGGGGTTATCTAGACCATGGAGGGGTCGCCACTAAACACTCAATGGGAATAGAATCCGATGCCGACAGCCAATCTTAATAGCTCAAATAACAGCATCAACTTGGTCAATTTTTCCAAGGCAATATTCCTCAAGAAAAATACCGAAGATGTGATAAGCGAAGAAATACAGCCGTTCAAGCAGGTCTCGGAAAACGTCAGCATTAATCACAAAAACCTAGTGCAGTACCAGAGCGTGTGCGGTTTTGACGATAGCGGTTTCCTGCCCGCCACTTACCCCCAGCTTATGCTGTTCAAACACAATATAAATATTCTTTCTCAGCCCAATTTTCCATTTCCCTTAATTGGCTTGATACATCTTTCCATTGAGTGTCGCCAGCATCGAAAACTAGCGATAACAGAAAAATTTAGCTTTAAATCTTACGCCGCCAACTTAAGCGAGGTTGAAAACGGCTATCGCTTCGAATTAATTTCCAAGGTGTATGTGGGCAGCGAATTGCTATGGGATTGCCGTTCACTTTTCCAAGTTCCCAAAAGAAAAAAGGCCAAGTCCAAGTCAAACACCCAACCGCAAGCCGTGCTTGGCGCCGGCGACGAAGGTCTCAACTGGTTGGTTTCACCCAGTGACGCCAGACGTTACGCACGCGTATCAAAAGACTTTAACCCCATTCATTTAACAAAGTTCACGGCACGCCTGTCTGGCTTCAGAGGCGTCATTGCCCATGGCATGTATCTGTTGGGCAAGGCCTTGGCCGAAACCAGTTATTTTCATAGCGATGCAATGGAAGTAAAAGCGCGTTTTATCAAACCCCTTTATTTGCCAGCCAAGCCCATATTCGTCATGGCTTATGACGGCTCAAACATGAGCGGCCAACTGGTAAGTGAAGATAAAAATACTCTTCACCTAACGCTAAGCGTTAAAGAGTTGCCAACCAGATCATCGAGGGCTCACCCCATAAAGTAGACACTAGTTCTACGCCGCCATCTTTTCATACTGAGTTGGAGCAGTAAACTCCAAACTCGTATGGCTTCTCTTCTCATTATAATAACTATCTAAAT
>MAAA01014470.1_pt1 | contig 13201 bp, 9 predicted proteins | sample 1115971 | NCBI WGS metagenome assembly MAAA01 (sample SAMN04961123, study PRJNA320927) | seawater metagenome | isolation source: sample BD02T6 sea water enriched with oil for 6 days | place: USA:Gulf of Mexico | collected 2013-07-27 | reverse complement strand
GAATTTGATAATCCTGTAATGCTTTACTCTGTGGGGAAAGACAGCTCAGTTATGCTGCACTTAGCCCGCAAGGCCTTTGCCCCAGGCATTCCGCCTTTTCCTTTGATGCACGTAGATACACTATGGAAATTCAAAGAGATGATTGAATTTCGCGATAAAATGGCCAAAGAATCGGGCATGGAATTGTTGGTTCATACGAACCCTGATGGTATTGAGCAGGGTGTAGGCCCTTTTACTCATGGTTCAGGTAAACATACCGACATCATGAAGACTCAAGGTCTAAAACAAGCCTTAAACAAATACAAATTTGACGCCGCTTTCGGTGGTGCCCGTCGTGATGAAGAGAAATCTCGTGCTAAAGAGCGTGTGTATTCTTTCCGCGATCAAAACCACAGATGGGACCCTAAAAACCAGCGTCCTGAATTGTGGAACATTTATAACGGTAAAGTAAATCAAGGGGAAAGCATTCGTGTATTCCCATTGTCTAACTGGACTGAGTTGGATATTTGGCAGTACATCTATTTAGAAGGCATTGATATTCCTGATTTGTACTTCGCAGCCAAACGCCCAGTGGTTGACCGTGACGGTATGTTAATCATGGTAGACGATGAGCGTATGCCACTTAAAGAAAATGAAGTGCCCATGGAAAAAATGGTGCGCTTTAGAACGCTAGGTTGTTACCCGCTAACAGGGGCCGTAGAAAGTGAAGCGACTACCCTGCCAGAAATTATTCAAGAAATGTTGTTAACAACTACATCTGAGCGCCAAGGTCGTGCCATTGACCACGATTCATCCAGCTCTATGGAAAAGAAAAAGCAAGAGGGTTACTTCTAAATGTCACATCAGTCAGAGTTAATCTCAGAAGATATTCTTGCTTATCTTAAGCAACACGAAAACAAAGAAATGCTACGCTTTTTAACCTGCGGCAACGTAGATGATGGCAAGAGCACATTGATTGGTCGTTTACTTTACGATTCCAAGATGATCTTTGAAGATCAATTAGCGGCCATTGAAGCCGATACTGCTAAACACGGCACCACTGGGGAAAAACTTGATTTAGCCCTATTGGTTGATGGTTTAGCCGCCGAACGTGAACAGGGCATTACCATTGATGTGGCGTACCGTTATTTCTCTACCGAGAAACGTAAGTTCATCATTGCCGACACACCAGGGCACGAGCAATACACACGTAACATGGCCACTGGCGCATCTAACTGTGATCTTGCGATTATTTTGATTGATGCCCGCTACGGCGTGCAAACTCAAACTAAACGTCACAGCTTTATTGCTTCTTTGTTGGGCATTAAGCACGTAGTAATTGCGGTTAACAAAATGGATTTATTGGATTTCTCTGAAGAGAAGTTTGAGCAAATCAAAGCCGACTATACTAAGTTTGCAGTAGATCTTGGCATTCCTGACATTCAGTTTGTTCCTTTATCAGCCCTTGATGGCGACAACGTGGTTAACCGTTCTGAGCGCTCTCCTTGGTATAAAGGTGAGACGTTAATGGAAATGCTTGAGTCTGTGCAAATAAGTCACGACCAAAACGTAACGGACTTCCGTTTCCCGGTTCAATACGTAAACCGCCCTAACTTAGATTTCCGTGGATTTTGCGGAACGGTTGCATCGGGCAGCATTCGCCCAGGCGATAAAATTACAACATTGCCATCGGGTAAAAGCTCAAACGTTAAATCTATTGTGACGTATGAAGGCAATCAGCAAGAAGCCTTCATTGGTCAGGCGGTAACGCTGACACTAGAAGACGAAATTGATGTAAGCCGCGGCGATATGATTGTTAAATCTAACGACATTCCAAGCACCGCCAGTATTTTGAATGCCGACATTGTATGGATGAGTGAAGACGCCATGAAGCCGGGTAAGGCTTATGACATGAAGTTTTCATCTACTCCTAATACCGGTTCAATCTCTGCGGTTCATCACCGTGTAGACGTGAACACGCTTGAACACTTTGATGCCGATGAGTTGAAACTGAACGAAATTGGTTTGTGTGAAATTACGTTGAACAAGGCCATTGCCTTTGATCCGTATAAACGCAACCGTGCCACCGGTGCTTTCATTGTTATTGACCGCTTAACTAACGTAACCGTAGCCGCAGGTATGATTGTAGGCGCCGCGCAAAGTAAAGACAGCGAGCAATTAACTGCTGTATCGGCTCAAGAAAAAGCCGGTCGCTTTGATCAGAAAGCCGCGTCTATCTTCTTCACGGGCAGCAACAAACATGTCTTAGCCGGAGCCGTTGACCGCAAGTTATTCGCTTTGGGTAAAGCCGCTGCGTTAGTAAGCAAAGATGACGTTGGTGACAACGATGCACAAACCATTGCCAACATCATTCTACAAGCAGGCTTAATTGCCCTGTGTACGTTTGAAGCCGGCGAGCAATGTGGTCTTGTGATTGATGCTGATAGCACCAGCATTGATTCGGCCATTGCGCAGATTCAAGATAAAGGCATTATCTAAACCCTTTATTTAGAGTCACACATAACCCGCCCTTCTTAGGAAGCGCGGGTTTTTTATTGCCTGTTGTTTCTTTAATAAGCCGTCTCGCTGTCGCTTTTCTTTAACGTTTACAATGCTCTTAAAAGGCTATTAATGTTAAGCAGTATAGAATTCCATCGCCTTATTCGTTGATATAACTATTTACATGAATGCTAATTGCCGCAATAACTTGCCCGTGCATCCAATGCCTGTACGAGTTCACCCCGTGAACGATTTTTTGCACACCCTTTTCGGGCACGGGGTGCCCTCCTACATTTGCGATTTACATTAGTTATGCACACATTGAACTTTTTGCGTGTTTTTTAGCCTACTCTAGTAAGCGACTTATAACGGAGACACTATGTATCGCATGCTATTTTTCTCAGTAGCCCTTGTGGGCGGCGCGTTCATGCTGGCTCCGGCCAACGCGCAGTTTAAACCCTTTGCGTTGCCTGAATTCACCGAGCAAGACCCAAAGTCGTGGATAAATTCCGACCCTGTTGATAAGTCTGATTTAAAAGGCTCGGTGACCATCGTAGATGTATGGACCTTTGGTTGCTGGAACTGTTATCGCAGCTTTCCTTGGTTAAACTCTCTTACCCATACCTTTAAAGACTTAAAGGTTATTGGTATTCACAGCCCAGAGTTTGATTTTGAAAAAGACAAAAATAATGTAATAAAAAAGGTGAAGGAATTTAAGCTTAATCATCCTGTGATGATGGATAACGATTTTCGCTATTGGAATTTATTTAGTGGATAAAAAGGGCGTTGTGCGGTATTTGTTTATTGGTGAGGTGCATGGCGATACTAAAAAGTCGCAAAAGATTGAGCAGGCTATTAGGGGGTTATTGAGTGAGTAGTGATGGGGCTACTGCCTGACTGTCACACCATTAAAAAAGCCAGCGGTTGAAGCTGGCTTCTTTTATTACACTAAGAATTAGTAAAATAGTTTTATTTTAATCTATCGGTATCAATCTCAATAGTGCCTGCCTTATCAATACTGCTGCCAGTGCTTTGACTTGAAAAATAAAGCGTATACAAGGAATAGAAAAAATTCACGGTGTCGGAGTCTTTGGTGCTTGCTGACGGATCATTATTATAAGAAAGCGTGAGATATTCGCTTATATCCTCATCATCTGACATTTGCTCAGACGCGCTAAATAGATAATCACTTTCGTCAAAACTCGCATAGAAACGCTCTACCGTATAATAACCATCAGACGATGAGTACGAGCCACTCCACTGAGCAAAACAGGCAACTTTATCTGGAGTACTTACTTTACTGGTTTCTTTAAAATTGCTGGTACCCAAGAAAGTGGTGGCATCATTAGAAACTTTACGTATCTGGAAAGTATTCACCTCTTTAGAGTCGCCATCGTCAAACGTGAATACGGTATTAATTTCGACGTTATCGGTAATTGTGCCGGTATTATTGGTGTCATCATCATCCGATAACAAGTCACCATCACTGTTTACTGCATCAAACTCTATGGTGCTGCCGTTTACGTTAAGCGTCTCAAAGTCACCTCGGGCAAACTCCTCATCCAAAGAGCCTTCATCAAAGCAGTTAGCGTATTTGTAGCCTCCGGCCTCGGAGCCTGTGATTAAAAAATAGATTTTGGCGCTTTGCTCACCGTATTTACGGTCACCTGACGTACCACGCTCAAAGGTACCCGTACCCACAGCCACCCACACACCGGCTAAATCTGTGCTGCCCGTCGCTTGTGTATAGTCATCAATATCAAACTCAATAACGGCGTCGATGCCGGTATCGTTTACTGGGTCGTCGTCGTTACAGCCGGTAATGGCTAATGCGCAAAAAAGTGTGAAGTACAGCGGGAGCTTTGGAAACATGGAAATGCCTTAGATATGTGTATCCATACGTTAAGCACAGTTTATCGACTTCAACGGCTAGAGACAATCACCTCAGTGCGCTTGTGGAACCCTCATGACCAAGGCATGGGTAAAGAATCGTTAAGTGAGGGGTTTTTCCATATAAACATGATCATCTAAGTTGGCATGGTAGGATTTATGAGCCGCCAACTCCTTAAAGCCTAAATCGACATATAAAGCACGAGCGCGTTGATTGTCGGCGGCCACATCCAAGCTTAAGGTACTGAAGCCCCGCTCAATGGCCTGTTCACTGGCGTATTGAATAAGCTGGCGGGCAATGCCCTTACCTTGGTGCTGTTGATCTACTGCGATATGCCCAATATATAAACAGCCCTTCTTGGGCGCTTTCACAAGCTTCCATTCAAATTTTAAACCCTTAACAATCGCTCGCCAGCCGTAATTCACAAAAATTGCTAGTGCATTAGCATAGAAGGTTTTAGCGTGGCTGACTTTATCAAACATGGCCAGCGTGGCCACCACTTGATTACTTACTATATACACACAGTGGTGTTTATAACTAAACATTGTGCCGGGGTTGCGAAACTCATGGCGCAAAAAGCATAGGCTTTCTGGGCCATGGGCGGCATCGAAAATATAGTCGAAAGCGGCTGGGCCAGACTGGCGTATTAGCGCGCTGGCAGACTGGGCATGTTGTGGGTTGGCTGGTTGAATACTCATGGAAAATAACATAGTTAAAAAACTCACTATGCGTTGCCCAACAACATATCAACAGGTTAAATTTGGCCGATATTAGCGATCTTGTTGAGCTTTGCCAGGTAACAACTGCACACCAAATACCGAGGCCACCACTAAGGCGATCCCCAGCCCTGTCAGCAAGCTCATGTTGGTCGAGGTAATATCATTAGGCCACCAGCCCAAACTCACCACAATAAAGGTACTTATAAAGCTTACAACGGGTGTTAAGGCGATCATAGCCCCCACTTTAATGGTGGGCCAATACTTCATAGACTGCGCAAAGCAGCCGTAGGCTACCACCGTATTAAACGCGCAAAACAACACCACCTGCCAGTCGCTAGAATCAAACCCAGAGAACTTCTCAAAATGGGTGAATGGCGTCATGGCGATTAAGCCAAAAGCGTATACAAACAATAAGATATTGCCCGGCGAAATATAGGCAATTAAAAAGCGTTGCAATAAGGCATAACAAGACCAAGATAACGCCGAAATTTGGATAATAATGAGCCCCATCCAAACATCATCAGACATTGCAGCAGACTGAATAAGTGGTTGAAAAAACAGCATCATGCCTAAGGCAAGCGTCGCAAAACACAGTAGCTGCAATGCACTTAATCTTTCTTTAAAAAAGAGCATGCCGCCAAAGGCGAGAAAAAATGGAGCAGTTTGAAAGTTTAACTGGGCGGCCGAGGGTGCCAAAAAATCTAAGCTATATACAAACGAGTTATAGTTAATCAATAACAAGGACGCCACCAACAGCAGCGCACCCCATTGTTTCATGCTTAACACTTTAAATTGATTTAAGTTACCCGCCCACTTTTGTAAAAGCAGGCTCACAACAAAGGCCAGGATAAAACGCAACCAGGTAAGACTGATGGGGTCGATGAAGTTGGCGGTTAATTTTAACGCGGTGGGCAATACTCCCCAAAAGGCCACCGCGATAGAAATAAACAGCAGACCCAACTTAAAGTTGTAGCCTTGCAACCTAGTTTTTCATCTTCTGGCCGCCTACTGCCTTAATCGTTTAACCGCGTCGAGCACTTACCGCACCTGACAACTGCTCTAACAAGGCCTCACTATCTGGCCAGCCAATGCACGCATCGGTAACACTTTGCCCGTAAGTGGCCGCCTTACCGTTTACTAGGTCTTGACGTCCTTCCACTAAATGACTTTCTACCATCACGCCAAAGATAGCCTGTTCACCATTGCTTATTTGCGCACTAACATCCGTACTTACGTCCATTTGTTTTTTAAACTGCTTTAGACTGTTGGCATGGCTGAAATCAATCATAATGTTATGCGCTAAACCTGCTTTATCTAAACCGGCCTTCACGTCCGCAACATCCTGCGCACTGTAATTAGGCTGTTTACCACCGCGTAAAATAATGTGGCAATCTGGATTACCCTTAGTGGCAATAATGGCGGAATGACCAAATTTGGTCACCGATAAAAAGTGGTGTGGGGCGACCGCTGCCCCAATGGCATCGAGTGCAGTTTTAATGGTGCCGTCTGTGCTGTTTTTAAACCCAACTGGGCAGGATAAACCTGATGCTAATTCTCGGTGTACTTGCGACTCGGTAGTACGGGCGCCAATGGCTCCCCAACTAATAAGGTCGGCGATGTATTGTGGCGATATCATATCTAAATATTCACTAGAGGCAGGCATGCCTAAATCATTTAGCTCAAGCAATAATTTACGGGCCATACGCAGGCCATCGTTGATTTTAAAGCTGTCGTCCATGAAAGGGTCATTAATTAAGCCTTTCCAGCCCACAGTGGTACGGGGTTTTTCAAAATACACACGCATAACGATCTCAAGCGTGTCTTTATACTTTTCACGCAGTGGTAATAATTTCTTGGCATATTCCAATGCAGCAACGGGGTCATGAATAGAACATGGACCAATAACCACCAGCAAACGATCATCTTTTTTAGTTAAAATATTATGAATATTTTTACGTGCACTAAAGACGCAATCGGCGGCTTTTTGCGAAAGAGGGAAACGCTCTAATAGCGCTACTGGAGGCAGCAATTCTTTAATTTCGCTGATGCGTACATCATCGGTATTGTGATGCATGAGTTATCTCGATATTTGGTATTAATGAAGAGTTCACAATGTAGTTCTTTTAGACAAGTAGCGCAATCTATCTAAGTGGGTGTTTACAAAGAAATTAACGAATGTATGTGACGATTAAACTAGAGTGTGATCATATTAACCACTCTAAAACAAAACCTCCTACAATTAGGCCTTTGCACATGCCCAGCTTTACACATATTAGCGAGCAATTTAAACAATACGTACTGGCCGATGCCGATACCAGCATGGGATTAGGACACGATGCGCACTTAGGGCAGTTAGGTGATCCAAGCCTTGCCCACATGCATAAGCGCACTGAGCAAGCCAAAACACTGCTAAAGACATTACAAAGTATTGAAAGTAATGACTTTGATGAAAGCCTAGATTTAGATTTAATGAGCCGCTATTTACAGCATGAAAATTTTTTCAGCGAACTACAATTGCAAGGCCGCCCACAACGATGCCGCCAACCCAACGGCGTAGACGGTATTAGTGCTGGCATATTCCAGTTATTTGTTAATGATGAGCGCAGTAGCGAGCTGCGTTTAAACGACATATTGTCGCGGCTATTACAGGCCCCTGATTACTTAATAAAAGAAAACGAGGTTATTAGTGAACCCATTGAGCGCTGGCGTGACATTGAACTAGAACAAGGGGAAGGATTACCGGATTTATTCGCAACTATTTTAGATTGGGCCAATCAAGAGCAGTACAGCCAACTGACACAACTTCAAACGGCCATTGAACACTGTAACCTTGCCCTTAGCGGATATTTAAAGCAATTAAAAAACAAAAAGACCCTAACCCACTTTGACATTGGTTTAGACAAAGTAAATGAGTTGCTGGCCATTCGCCAGATTCCCTACTCGCCAGCCCAGCTTACAAAAATGGCTAGGGACTTCATGGAAAATACACAAGTACTGCTTAATGAGTTAACGGCAAAGCTCTGTGATAAATATCAGTTGCCTAAAAATACCAGCGAGCCTGAATTGCATGAGTATTTAAATGAAAAGTTCGCCGCCAAAATTGAAAATGGCAATTTAAGTTCTGTTTTAGACTATTATTCACAACAGGTCGCATCGATTAATACGTTTGTGACCGACAAGAAACTTTTTAGTGTGCCTGCCCAGCAAGACATGAAGATCATGCAAACCCCGGGGTTTTTAGAGCCCGTTATTCCAGCCGGTGCCATGTGGCCGCCTTTGGCGTTACGCGAAGGTAAAAAAACCAGTTTAGTTTACCTTACCCTGAAGGCCGACCAACTGGCTGAGCACACCGCGCTTGGCATTCCGGTGATGATGATTCACGAAGGTATTCCGGGGCATCACTTACAGTTTGCCACCGCAGCTCAACATCCCTCGTTTATTCGCCGTATTTTTTCAGCCAACGAACACGCCGAAGGCTGGACCACTATGCTGGAAGATTACATGCTAGATGTGGGTTATATAGAAGATGCCTTAGTGGATGAAGTGCGTTTTATCGCCAAACGTGAAATGTCACGCTTAGTAGCACGAGTGGGCATAGACTTGTATTTTATGAGCCGCGACAAAAGCTATTTAGATGTGGGCTTAGACCTTAAATTTGATAGCGAGGACGTATTTGAAAATGCCGCCAAACTATTAAAGACCGCCACCGGGTTTACTGATGGCCGTGTACAGGCTGAATTAAATTGGTACAGTACAGAACAAAGCTATCCACTAAGTTATCTTACGGGCAACCGGATGGTATGGCAGCTTAAAACAGATATTAAAGCGGACAACAAAAAAGACTTAAACACACTAGAATTAGACCAAGATTTTCATGAAGTGTATTTAACGTCTGGGTGTATGCCGGTAGAAAGTTTGCGCAGTGTGTTTAAAAACTTAGGCTATTTATAAACCTTAAGCACCCACTTTTTAACAGCTCCGCCAGTCATTGGCCACTTAAACGTTATGTTCACGTGGCCAATTTTATCCCTGAAATTAACCCCTTTATTTCCATAGTCGCTGCCAACCAAGATTTCATTCAATACTACTAATATCACAAAGCTGACACATTCCTGTCACCGCATTGTCACTTTTTACGTTTATTTTCATACCCGTTACTCACCATTGTTTGTTTTTACAATCTAAAGGGTTCACATGAAAATAAAGCATGCATCACTGCACGGCAGTCTACTTACGTTGTCACTCACTATAAGCGCCGTCGTTAACGCAGGTGTATTAAGCGAGCAACAAACCGCCAACCCATGGTTTACCGACGCACAAAGCAGCATTGAACATAAACTATTACAAAAAAATACTAACCGAGCTAAAAATGTCATTTTATTTGTGGGTGACGGCATGGGCATATCCACACTAACCGCGGCACGGATTTTACAAGCGCAAAAAAAAGGCGAGTTAGGTGAAGAGAGTTTATTAAGCTTTGAGAGTTTTCCCTTTAGTGCACTGGTTAAAACCTATAACGTAGATGCACAAACCCCAGATTCAGCTGGTACTATGACCGCCATGGCATCAGGCATTAAAACCGACAAAGGCGTTATTGGTTTGGATGAAGATGCTAACTACAGCGATTGTAATTCGGCTCAAGGCAATGAAGTGATTACCGCATTGGAGCTGGCCGAAATTTCAGGTCTTTCTACTGGGGTAATTTCAACCGCACGCATCACCCATGCCACGCCTGCCGCCACGTATGCCAAGTCCGCCAACCGTAACTGGGAAGATATTTCCGATATGGATGGGGTTGATAATAAGGAGAAGTGTGAAGACATTGCCTCGCAACTGGTCAATTTTGAACGCAACTTAGAAAACCGTTACCCAGGCATAGATGTCAATGGCATTGATGTGGTGATGGGCGGTGGCCGCCGTCACTTTTTACCCAAAGACGCGCAGTTTAATTTAGAAAAAGCCGTAACCGACAGTGCAGAGGGTGACCGTAGTGATGGCCGCCATTTAATTAATGAATGGCAAGCACAGTATGAAAAAGGTCGTTTCTTAACAAACCAAGCTGACTTTGATGCTTTGAATACTGACATATCCGAGCCCGTATTTGCTTTATTTAACGAGTCGCACATGCAGTACGAAGCTAACCGTGGCGAAGATATTGGCGGCGAACCTTCGCTATCAGAAATGACCCAAAAGGCCATTGAAGTACTGCGCAATAATGATAAGGGTTTTTTTCTAACCGTAGAGTCTGGCCGCATTGATCACGGCCACCATGCGGGCAACGCCTACAACGCACTTGAAGACACCATTGAATTATCAAAGGCCGTGCAATTAGCGATTGAGTCCACCAACCCTGAAGATACGTTAATTTTAGTGACCGCCGATCACAGCCACGTAATGACCATGGCGGGATATCCAAAACGCGGCAACCCTATTTTAGGAAAAGTAATTTCGGTGGGTGAAACTGAACCCGAGCTTGCAGAAGACGGTACTCCTTATACCACGCTAGGTTATGCCAACGGTTTGGGTTTTATGGACTTGGCTGATCAAACCGATGCCGATGAGGGTTACGACCACGCTGACACACATGGCGTTCATATTGGCCGTGCCGATTTAACACTAGTGGATACCACTGCCCCAGGTTTTCATCAAGAGGCCACTGTTCCTTTAGGCTCAGAAACCCATGCAGGTGAAGACATTACGTTACATGCTAAAGGTCCTGGCGCACACCTTGCCCAAGGCGTGATGGAACAAAGCAATGTGTTTCATATTATTCAACAAGCACTTAGCCTAAATAAATAATAAGGATTTCATTATGATGAATTTAAAAACATTGGCAGTGTGCATAGCCACAGCTGGATTAGCCGCATGTGGCAGTGAATTTGGAAAAAACGGCAGCACAGGTAATCAAGGTGTAGACGGGCGGGCGGGCATTAACAGCTTAGTCTTACAACACACATTAGCCGTAGGTCATGAACAGTGTCACAACGGCGGCGTGCAAATAGATTCAGGTTTAGACCTAAACGAAAATTCAGCACTAGACTCCTCAGAAGTCACCGATAGTCAGTTCGTATGTAAAGATGCATTAACCCGCATTAGTGACACTAGCATGCTTAATAATGTGAATAACAGTTGGTATATCGATTCCGCTAAGTCAGTTAATACGGCTGCCTTAAATGCTCAAGCCATTAATAAATTACGCGGCAGTGCTAAAAATATTATTTTGTTTGTGGGCGACGGCATGGGTGCCTCAACGGTTACCGCCGCTCGTATTCGCGATGGCCAATTAAAAGGCATGCTGGGTGAAGAAAACAATTTAAGTTTTGATAAGTTTCCGTTTGTAGGTTTAGCAAAAACTTACAATGTGGATGCACAAACCCCTGACTCCGCCGGCACCATGACGGCTATGATCAGCGGCGTTAAAACCGACAAAGGGGTAATTGGTCTAAATGAACACGCTAATTACTCAGACTGTGCATCGGCCAATGGCAACGATTTAACTACCGCGCTAGAGATGGCTGAAATAGCCGGTCTTTCCACCGGCATTATTTCAACCGCCCGCATTACCCATGCAACACCCGCTGCCGCCTATGCAAAATCAGCCAATCGTAACTGGGAAGATAACTCTGACATGATTGGCGTCACCGGAGGCTGTGTTGATATTGCGTCACAGCTGGTAAATTTTGAAAGCAATCTTGAAGCGCGCCACCCCGGCATTGATGTTAACGGCATAGACGTTGTATTGGGTGGTGGTCGTCGTCATTTTTTACCTAACGACGCACAATTAAATGTAGAGAAAGACGCCGCTAACGGAGCCGAGGGCGACCGCACCGACGGCGTGAACTTGTTAACCCAATGGAGCGCACAGAATCCACAAGGACACTTAGTGCACGATCAAACGGGTTTTGATGCTATTGATGTGAATACAAACCAGCCTGTCTTTGGTTTGTTTAACGAGTCACACATGCAATATGAGAGTGATCGGGCTAATGACATCTTAGGTGAACCTTCTTTAACGCAAATGACCACTAAGGCCATCGATATTTTAGACAATAATGAAAAAGGATTTTTCTTAACGGTAGAATCTGGGCGTATTGATCACGCCCACCACGCAGGCAACGCACATAATGCACTGGCGGATACCATTGAACTGTCTAAAGCCGTACAAGCTGCCATGGATGCCACCAACCCTGAGGATACCTTAATTATTGTGACAGCCGATCACAGCCATGTATTCACCATTGCCGGCTACCCTAAACGCGGCAACGACATACTAGGAAAAGTAATCAGCGTAGGTGAAAGCACACCCAAACTAGCATTGGATAGCCAGCCTTTCACGACTCTCGGTTACACCAATGGCCGCGGCTTTAAAGACTTTGGCGAGACTACAAACAGTGACGTCGCTTATGACGCGCCCATCGTTAGCGAACGCGTTGATTTAACCGACATTGATACAACCCAAGCGGGCTTTCATCAAGAAAGCCATGTACCTACCAGCGCAGAAACCCACGCGGGAGAAGACGTGGCCATCTATGCCACTGGCCCAGGCTCACACTTAGTCACCGGCACTAACGAGCAAAACATCATATTCCATATCATGGATTATGCCGCAGACTTGACACAAAAAGCCGACAACGTAATCGCGGCCCAACTGTAAATCACATTACTTCCCCCACCACATAAACGACTATTGTGTGGTGGGGTTATTAATTATTCTTTGCTAACACTATCCACTAATACATTAGGCAGGAGAACGTATGAGACCTCTTATTCTATTGATTGCTATGCTTATGTTTTTATCTATGCAAGCAGACGCTTCTTTCCCCAATATTTGTCAACCCACAGAACAAAACGTGAAGGCACAATACACTATCGATACTCACACCCATGTAGGTGAAAAAAAGCAGCAGTTATTTACATTGTGGCGTACCACACAAAAAGTGGCTCACCAGTACCCGCATAAAAATGTCACTCAACAGTGGACACGATCTAAAAATGGCCGTTTAACACGTACTCAATTTTTTGACCAAGACTTACGAGCCATTGAATTTGAAACCCAAAGCCCACAAAAAAGCACGAATAATCATTGGCAGAAGAAATTTCAATTGGTTAGCCA
>MAAA01014290.1_pt1 | contig 13201 bp, 10 predicted proteins | sample 1115971 | NCBI WGS metagenome assembly MAAA01 (sample SAMN04961123, study PRJNA320927) | seawater metagenome | isolation source: sample BD02T6 sea water enriched with oil for 6 days | place: USA:Gulf of Mexico | collected 2013-07-27 | reverse complement strand
AAGCGGTGTTATGATGTGACAAAGCCTGAATCCCTGTTATTACAACGTTTGTTCGCACTCACATTGTAACAACTTGAATTCAGGCTTTCTTATTTACCCCAAACTATGGGACAGCAGTGACCCAGTGCTGCTTTTAGTATCAGCAGAAACTTGCAAATTTGGCCTGATTTATAGAGTAAACGGTTATCGTTTTACTCCCTAATCTCTCCTGATTATAAGTGTGTAATAAAGAACAACATATCTAAGTGGCTGCTTGGAATAGCCAAATTAAAATAACCTAATGAGGTGTATGCCTATCCCTGTACTCGCCCGGTGTGCACCCAAACCAACGTTTAAAGGCGCGATAAAAATTACTGACGTCGGTAAACCCTAGCAGAAAAGCTGAATCATGAGCAGAAAAGGTATCGTTGGTAATATAATTGTAAGCCAGTCTTTTACGGGTACTGGACAGTATCGAAAGATATGACAAGTTTTCCTCTTTCAGGCGGCGTTGCAAAGTTCGCGAGGTTATATTTAACTGCCCAGCAATGGCTGCAATATGGGGTTCTCCACTGGGTAGTTTTTTATGAATCATATCACTGACAGTTTCACTTAGTTTCGCAGTATTTAGCGTATCTATCGCTTGCTTTAGCTTTTTCTCATGATAGATCGCCATATTTTCATTGGCAGATATCAAGCGTCTATCAAGATCTTTATTGTTGAAACATATGCAATAGTGCTTACTAGAAAATCGAAAATCGCATTGAAATAAATTTTGGTAGGGCTGGGTGTCTTTTGGCTTGGGGTATTTAAACGCTACGTAAACAGGCGTGATGTTTTTATTAGTAAAGAAACGGGTTGAGAATAGTAGGAATGCTAAGGAAGCATCAAAAGCTTGGTGAGCAGCAGGAAGCCCATCGCCATCATTGTGCAAAATAATAAGGTAGCCGTTATCGGTTTGGTCAGCCAATAATTTTGGCGAAGTGCCCATAATACGTTGATAACGAATCAATCGTGCAAAGCATTCGCGAAGTGTAGTGCTAGACATTACGCTATAAGCATACGCATCAAAGGCACATACAGTTGGGTTGTCACCCATATGCAAACCAATAGCAGGATTCCCGGTTAATCGACTTGCTTCTTGCCATAACCGGGTAAAGTTGTCTTGTTTAAAGTAGGCGTTGGGGTTGCTGAGTAGCTTCTCATCAAGGACAAATTGTTGGAACAGTGCACTGGCATCTAAACCTTCGCGGTTTAATAGTTCAAATACCAGTTTGGCCCAGCCCACTGGTAGTTGTTGATATTGTCCCATTACTTTGCCTATGGTTTTAAGCGAGAAATATTCATTAATCCATCCGTAACTCTTTTTCCTGTTAATCTTGTTGCTTAAAATCATACCCTTAATGTTAACTTTAAGGTCAAGCTAAATTTCTCTATAGGCCCTTAATGTAAATAGGAGAGTTAGTGAAATGTATAGGTGTTGCAGTTCATACAATAACGTTCTATGAATTCAGGGGTTTATTACCACAATTTGAGCGGGGGGAGGCCAATGGGGATAGTCCTTATAAGAAAAAACGTTATTGAGCGTGTAACACTTATCCCATTTTCTCTTCAACAGAAATATAACCTAATAATCATTCAATTAAGTGTTGAAGTGATATGGGAAAAAGGGTGGGTGGGCATTAATTAATTATCAGAAATGAATTCTTCAATGTATTAAATAACTCTATTCTGGTCAATCTTTCCGACCAATGTAATAACCGTATTTTTAATGATTCATCAGGTCATTGGATAGTATCTACTATTTAATTCGTAATCTCAAATTGCAAGGAAGCTAAGCCAGTTTCACTGGTGGGTTGAATTCTTTTTTTAGGCCAAGATACCTATCATTATTTTTTGTAATAATTTGTAACTTGAATGTATTTGAACTCAAAACTAATGTCGTCTCGCTTCCTAATTAGACATTAAAGTTATTAGCTAAATAAGCCCCGTTCTTAATTGATACACAAAATCTGACTGTCTTTACAATCAAACGACTTTGTCGTCGTGGGAGATTGTGTACAAAAATAGCCCGTGTAAATTTAACTGGCGAAGGGTGCGATGACGTTTCAAACATTGAAAGACGTTATTTTCACCTCAATAATAATAATTGAGAGCGGCGAAAACCATGATAAAAAAAACCAATCAGTTTCCAAGTCGTAAAACGTATTTGGCATTTGCCATACCATTATTAATGGCGGCTCAGGCTCAGGCTGTTCAGTTTAATGTGGGGCAAATTGAAGGCAGCTTTGATTCACAAATTACCATGGGGTCGAGCTGGCGTGTTGAAGGTCAGGATGATGGTATTACGACTTCAATTTCCGGTTTGCCCAGTAATAGTGATGATGGTGATCGTAACTATAAAAATGGCGATGCATTTTCGCAAATAATTAAAGGCAGTCACGATTTACAAATTAGCTATCAAAATTTTGGTGGCTTTGTGCGTAGTAAGTACTGGTACGACTCGGCACTTGAAAATAATGCGGTTGAATATGGACACACACCTACCACGGGAACGAATGGTGTTGCCGGTGCCGCACTTGATTACACGAATGCCAATACCACCCTTGATGATTCCAAGTTTGATGATCTATCCAAGGCTAAGGGTGCCACTATTCTAGATGCGTTTGTTTACGGTTCGTTTGAAGTGGGTGACATGCCGTTGGATATTCGTTTGGGTAAACAGGTGGTGAGTTGGGGTGAAGGTACATTTATTCGTGGCGGTGTTAACTCCATTAATCCGGTAGATATAAATGCGTTTGTGCGTCCGGGGGCTGAAATTAAAGAAGGTTTGTTACCGGTGAATATGGCCTTTGCCAATATAGGTTTGACCGATAATCTAAGTATGGAAGCCTTTTATCAACTGGAATTTCAAGAAACAGTGGTACCAGGCTGCGGTACTTATTTCTCTACCAACGACACTCTGGCACCGGGTTGTAATTCTATCAGTGCGGCTGGCGGTAATGCCATCGTGCCACGTGATGCCGATGGCGTTGAGAAAGCGTCTGATGAAGGTCAGTTCGGCTTTGCTTTTCGCTATATTTCTGAAGTTCTTGGGGATACTGAATTTGGTATCTACGCCATGAACATCCATAGCCGCGCACCAGTTGCTGTTGGTAATACAACAGATACAACTCAAGCAGAAATAGGCGCAATTGCAAATGCAGCAGTAATGGCTGCCATGGGGGCGGGTGCAAGTTTGGATGACGCCAAGGCATTTGCTGGATTACAAGTAGTTAAGACTACAGCAGCAACAGCCAATTACGCGATTGCCTATCCAGAAGATCAGGTTATTAGTGGTATTAGCTTCGCGACTAACGTTGGTTCTGTTGCCCTGTCGGGTGAAGTGAGTCACTCAATGGATATACCAGTGCAAATTAACGGGGTTGATTCTACTCGCACCTTGCTTGGTCTATCAACCAGTTCAACTGAATTGACAGCGCTTTCACAGCAGGCAGATATTGATGTTGATGGTTTCCGGTTGTTTGATATATCCCAGGCACAGGTAACCGCGATAAAATTCTTTGACCAGGTAGCCGGTGCCAATCGTATCGCTGTAGTGGGTGAAGTTGGTTACAGCTATATTCATAGTTTTGATGAAAGTAATGATGCTATCAAGTTTGGCCGTTCAGACGTATATGGCGAATCACTTGGTACCTCTGCCGATGATGGCTTCACCACAGAAAGCTCCTGGGGGTACCGTCTTCGCGTAATGGGTGAGTACTCTGATGTATTTGGCGGTGTGAATCTTAAGCCTACCATTGCCTGGAGTGATGATGTGAAAGGTTACTCCAACCCTGGTGGTAACTTCAACGAAGGCCAACAGTCTTTGGGCTTAAGTGTTCAGGCTACCTATCTTGAAACCTACAATGCCAGAATTGCTTATACCCAATACATGGGCGGTGATTACAGTGTAATCAGTGACCGTGACTTTGCGTCCATGAGCATAGGCCTGCAGTTCTAACTAATTTTCTGTTGAAATAAATAGAATAAAAACAAATTAAATATTAGTAAGCCACATATCCTTTTTGCAAAGATATGTGGCGAGAGGAAAATTATTTTGAAGATAAAAAGTCTAACCACTTCCGTCCTTTTATTAGCCATGGTCAGTACAACAGCCTGGGCCAAGGTCTCTAAACAGGAAGCCAATAAGCTGGGTACTGACCTTACTTTCGTCGGAGCGCAAAAAGAAGCCAACGCCAGTGGCACCATCCCCACTTATGAAGGTGGCCTTAAACAAGTAATCAATGCCGATCCGTTAGTTAACATCTATGCCGATGAAAAGCCGCTGTTTACCATTACCCGGGCTAATCTGGGGCAATATAAGGACAAGCTATCTGATGGTCAGCTGGCTTTATTTGCCAAGTACCCGGAAACTTACAAGATGCCAATTTATCAAACTCATAGAACCTCTTCTTATCCAAAGAGTATTTATGATAAAGCCAGGAAAAACGCGGTCAGAACAGAACTGGTCACCGGCGGTAACGGCATGATTAACTTTGATGAAACCATGCCATTTGCCATTCCAAAAAGTGGTTTGGAAGTTATCTGGAATCACGTGAGCCGTTATCGTGGAGGTTCGGTTGAACGTAATATAGCGCGACTGCCGGTTCAGCGTAACGGAAACTTTACCGCAGTTAAGGTACGTGCTCTATTAGTAGGGCCGCAATACTTAAAAGATGGTTACGATGCGCAAGATGATAAAAATATTCTATTTTATTACACCCAGACGGTTAAGTCGCCAGCTCGATTAACCGGTAGTGTTTTGCTTGTACATGAAACTATCGACCAGGTTAATCAGCCGCGCATGGCTTGGACATATAATGCGGGTCAACGCCGTGTGCGTCGTGCCCCTCAAATTGCATACGATGCACCAAGTCAAGCCAGTGAAGGTTTGTATACTATCGATCAGGTAGATATGTATAACGGCGCCCCTAATAAGTACAACTGGAAGCTGATCGGTAAGCAGGAAATGTACATCCCTTACAATTCTTACAAGTTGTCTGATGCCAATGCCAAGTACAGCGATATAGTACAGGCGGGACATATCAACCAGGATTACACCCGTTACGAATTGCACCGCGTATGGAAAGTGGAGGCCACTCTTAAAGGTGGCGAGCGTCACTTGTACGGCAAGCGTACCTTTTACGTAGACGAAGACAGCTGGCAGATTGCTTTGGCCGACCACTACGATAACCGTGGCGAACTATGGCGCGCATCTGAGGGGCATTCATTACAGTTTGTTGATGCCAATGCGCCCTGGTATGTTTCGGTCACCAACTATGACTTGTTCTCCGGTCGTTACCTGGTTGAACTGAATAACGAAGAAAGCAATCCATTTGACTTTGATAAAAAGGCTAACCGTAGAGAGTTTACAGCTTCTGCATTGCGTCGTGCCGGTAAGCGTTAATACTTAAGTTTTAAAATAGAAAAGCCTGAATACAAGTTGTTGTTATGTGAGTGCGAACAAACATATAAATGATGAGTGTTCAGGCTTTGTCTTATCATTATGCGATAAACCCCTCTTTTTAACCGAAGCCAAAAGTAGAGATTGGCAGCGATTGTTTTTTAGTTAGATTGGTTGTTGGCGAAAAAACCATTAGCAATTTATAGCAAATTTATACTAAATAGGTGGCCAAATTAACTATGCCACTAAATGGCAAAATCGCGTATCAATTCTATACACTCAACTTTTCCATGAAATTATTACTGGTAATAAACATGTAGTTTATAGCGATATATTTAAAGCAGTTGTTGGATGATATTAATATCAACAAACTAATGTACAGTAAAATCCCATTTTCTTATCTATTGATAATAATTTTAAGGGTTATGGTTTGTGATCGGTTTAATGCTGCTGTCAGTACCTATTCTGTGACAGCAGGGATTATTGTTGTGAGGGTCAGAATGGTGGAGTGAGGTCTAAATTATGGTTGTGATTTGTTGTTAATACGTAAAGTGAAGAAAACTAGATCCTATTGAGAAATTGCGTAGGGGTGCATTGATACCAGCGTCTAAACGCACGAAAGAATGGGCTGGGTTCTTTGTAGCCTAATCTATAGGTAACTTCCTGGATAGAAAGTGATTCTTTCTCAAGGTAATTTTTAGCGAGATCCTTTCTAGCATCATCAAGAATTTGTCGAAACGTAAATCCTTCACTTTTAAGGCGACGCTTAATAGTGCTTTTGCTGGTTTTAAATAATTTTGAAATATTATCTAAATTTATGTCGCCGCTAATTCGTGTGTGATTGTATATGTGCAGGCGAATCTGTTCACTGATATCTTTTGATGATTCTTTCTTGGTCATGGGCATGAATACTTGTTGATGTATATCAGTCAGTAGTTTAGCGCTCTGGATTGTGGTTTGGAAATTGTTGACAATATCTCTGTCAAACAATATTCCATTAAATGTGTGATTAAATACAACCGGGCATCCTAGTATATCTTGGTAAACTTCTGGAGTTTTAGGCGTTGTCCTGGTTAGGTATATTTTTAAAGGGCTGACTTTGTCTTTGAATGTGTGGTTAATTGCAAGCCGAAAGTATGCGATAACTGAGTCAATCGATTCTTCCCCGAGACAATCGCTGCCCTTAATTAAAGATATTTTTATTAGGTGTCCTGATTCGCTTTCAGATACATTGAATTTCAATGCAGATGAAAAGTAACTAACAAATGAGTTTACTTCAATCATTGCTTCTTTGAAGGAATTGCACAGTAGGAAGCCGTGGCTAGCAGCACCTATGATACCCGTGAACTTAGCACTGGCCATCGAGAGGCCAATAGCATCATTGTTAGTGATACCTTTAGCTGTATGCCATAATTTCCTTAAGCTTGAGCTGTCGATATTTCCAAACGGCTGCAGGGTGTCATCGTAATTAATACCCGAGATTTTGCACAATTCGTGTTGGTCTATGCCGGATTCGCCTAGTGTATCTAGAATTAACTTTACCCAGCTTGATGACACTCTAAATTTTTTCATGGCTATAATTGGACTATGCGATACAGATGATACTTCGATAAAATTCTAGGTGAGGGCATACTTTTTTCTATTGCAGGATTGGCCAAATTATTAGGCAGTACACAAGGTGAATGAAATGACATCGACATGTTGTTTATCTCCGATAATCTCGCTGAGAAATATTATAAGCTTGAAGCCAACTTCAAGGTCAAGCTAAACTTGTTCAATGAGGTATTTATGTGGGTCGGTGAATTAGCAAAAAAAACAGGAGGTGATATTGCTTTCTTTATCCGCTTCTATTAATCGAAAGGTTTATAACCACAACTCGGGGAAAGGGTTTTTTCGTTATAACAAAAGTACTCTCCAATAGCTTCGGCGTAACAAAATTTACGAATTAAGATATTAGAGCTGCTGTAAAAAACTCAACAGCTTCCAGAAAATATTTTGGATAAAAAGGCACAAGCTAAGTTTTCTCGAGGATCAAACCAGCTGCAGTTCTGGTAATTATGCTCATGATTCATAATCAACTACATGAAGATATTTAATGGGAACTCTAGCACCTGAGTAATTTGTTTTTATACTGGCCTTAGGGGTTTAAAAATCCCCTGGTGCCGAGCACAGAGCACCAGATGCTTTCCTACTTGGCGCATACGGTTTCTGTAGCTTTTTGAGATCTGAACTGGCAGCGGTAATTAAAATAGTTTGTCCGCTATATGAGTTCCCTGTTAAATGTAATTGGAAAATTATGTTGAAAGCTACGCTAATTAGCACCCTAGACGCGCCTTGCTTTTGTAATCAGGTGTAACTGATCATTTTCTCTGTCTTTGGACTAGCAAATACGCTGTGTTCATTAAGAGTCGCGATAAAAGCTGGCTGCCTGCCCTTGAACACTTTTGTAATACCACAGTTGACCAGCTTTGCGTTCACCGTCATAAATTTACTCTCAGGTAAATCCAATAATCGTTGCGTGGTTCTGGCAATAGGGCCTCCCGAGGTGAATACCAGGGCATTGGCGTTGGTAGGCAGCATGTCGGTCAATTGTTCTAATCCTGTGTCAATTCGCCGGCAGAACTCTTGCCAGGTTTCGGAGTAATCTTCGTCATGTCAGCACTCTGCCAACGCTCAATGGCTTTCTCTAAAAGCTGAATAAAGGCAAACCGGGGCCGAGGCTGATCCGCTAAAAAGGTTTTAAAACCACGCATCGTTTCACACTCTGGCTGTTGTGCTGCCAGTATTTGCTGGTGATCGAATTCATTCCAGTTAGCCGATTCGATTACTTGTGTCCTCAGCTTTGCAGCAGCCAGGCAATGGTCAGCGGTTTGCTGATGACGTGTCATGGTTCCTGTTACCACCGCGTCTATCTTCAGCTGCAGGCTGGCAATGTGCCGGCCCAGCGTCTGGGCCTGCTTGCAACCGAGTGAGGATAGTTCATCGTAATTTTCCTTGCCTGAACTGGCCTATCCGTGACGAACCAAATAGAAGTTAGCCATGGTTAGCCCGCTTGCTTAATGGCGCGAGAACAGCGCCAAAACAAATAGTTCACAAACACCCAAAATTGTTTGTAGGCAGGATTGCGAGTTTGCTTATGGTGATATCGATAATAAATTTGCTGTAGGATTGCGGCCAGACGAAACAGACCATAAACTTCGTAGAAAGCAAAATCACTCAGATCCAAACTTGTTTTTTTCTGATAATAATTAATCACCTCTTTGCGGGTGAACATGCCCTGCAGGTGAGTGGGTTGGCGACGGCTGGCTTTGGCGAGAAAATCATCTCCGGGTTCTACCCAATAGGCCAGAGTGTTGCCCAAGTCCATCAAAGGGTCGCCTAGGGTGGCAAGTTCCCAATCGAGTACGCCTGAAACCTTGGTGAAATCGTGCAGGTCCAACACCAGATTATCGAAGCGAAAGTCGTTATGAGTGATGCAGATACGCTCTTTGCTGGGCAAGTTATTTTGCAGCCATTGAATGACTTTTTTACCACTGGGGACATTCCAGGTTTTGGCCGCCAGGTAGCGTTGTGACCAGCCTTGGATCTGACGCTCCGTATAACCAGCCCCTTTACCCAAGTGACTCAGGTTAGCGGCTTGATAGTCCACCTGGTGAAGATCGATAAAGCTATCTAGTGCACCGGTGCAAAGCTTGTTGACTCTTACGGCATCAAGATCCAAGCCCTGAGGCAAATTTTTGCGCGGAATAATGCCGATGAGTTTTTCCATGACATAGAAATCTGAACCCGTTACTGACTCATCCTCACACATAGCAAGCATAGTGGGCACATAGTCGTAGACAGGTTTTAAGGCAGCCTGCAAATTATATTCCCGCTTCATGTCATGGGCGCCCTTGGCTTTGGTGCCAGCCGGAGCGCGACGCAAGATCACCTCGCGGTTATGGTAGGTTAAGCAATAGGTCCAATTTGACGCACCACCTGAGTATTGAGTGATGTGTGGCTCGCCGATTAAATTGCCTATGTTTTCTTTCAGCCATTGGTCCACTCTGTTTTTGTTAAGTTCTTCGCCGGGCCGAACCTGGTCGGCGCTGTCAAGCAAAGCCAGGGTCTGCGAGCTGGCGGTGGCGGCTGAATTTAAATTATTCATATAAGTTACCTGTACTTTGCCAGCTCAAGACGAGACACCATGCTCATATGCACTTCATCTGGACCATCGGCCAAACGCAGCGACCGCGCCATAATGGCAAAGCTTGCCAGAGGAAAGTCGTAACTTAGGCCCGCACCGCCATGAATTTGAGTGGCCATATCCACCACCTCTTGCAGCATATTAGGCACCACCACTTTAATAGCAGAAATATCGGTCATAGCATGGTGCACACCCAGGTTATCGATCTTCCAGGCTGCTTGCAGGGTTAGTAATCGGGCCTGATCTATGGCCATACGGGCCTTGGCTACTCGCTCCAAATTGCCACCCAGTTTAAGAATAGGCTTACCAAAGGCTTCACGACTAAGACCGCGTTTAATCATCAATTCCAAAGCTCGCTCTGCGGCACCTATGGCACGCATGCAATGATGAATACGGCCAGGGCCGAGGCGACCCTGGGCAATAGCAAAGCCTTTGCCAAGACCCACTATCAAATTACTCTTGGGCACACGAACCTGATTTAAACTGACTTCGCCGTGACCGTAAGGGCCGTCGTATTCACCGTAAACCGGTAACATACGCTCAATGCAAACACCCTTTGTGTCCAGTGGCACCAACACCATGCTGTGTTGATTGTGTTTGTTGGCTTCCGGGTTTGACAACCCCATAACAATCATCACCTTGGCATCCGGATGGCCAAGACCAGTACTCCACCATTTACGGCCTTCAATCACCAGTTCATCGCCGTCTTCGGTAATGGTGGTCTCCATGTTGGTGGCGTCGGAAGAAGCTACCCCAGGCTCGGTCATACCAAACACCGAGCGCATCTCTCCTTCTAGCAATGGCTGCAGCCACTCACTTTTTTGTGCGTCATTACCAAAATGATAAAGCACTTCCATGTTGCCAGTGTCCGGGGCGTTGCAGTTAAAGATCTCGGGAAAGAGATGGCTACGTCCGGTAATTTCTGCCAAAGGTGCATACTCCAGGCAGCTTAGCCCCTGACCCAGTTCTGCATCCGGTAAAAATATATTCCAAAGACCCTGTGCCTTGGCTTTTTTCTTGAGCTCATTGATAGATTCGGGAACTTGCCAATTGCGCCAGTCACCCCCTTCATTGAGACTGTGGCTTTCGGCCAGCAATTGATCCTCAACTGGATATACGTGTTCATCCATGAAGCTATTGAGTTGCTCTATATATTTTTGCGCCTTGGGACTGTGTTCGAAGTTCATATTCTTCGCCTTGGAGTGATTAGGTAGACTTTATGATTCAGTGCCAGTGAGAATATCGAGAGCTAGGGGATGAATGAAGTGAAGTATTTTCTAGTACTACTTTGAATACTATTCATAATTAACAGGGTAAACATGACCGATTTGAAATGATGGCCCCTGAGTGGGCGGCCATTGCCTTCAGAGTTGTAGGGTAGACTGGTAAAACTAGAAGGAGTGCTTCTGGCTTGATATAGAGGGTATCCGTTTACAAATGCAGGGGCTTAATCTCAATATTCGTGCCCGTTGGTCAAATTAGCAAGCCTGAGATTGCCTCACACAGTTCAGTGATCTACTGTTGACGCTTCCAGTGTCCATTGTGCAGAAATACTCCCGAGCCAGCCAATAGAGCCCACGTCAATTTCTTTAAACTGTATTGCAAGCCACTTCTACCGGCACAAGCGCAGCCAAGAATACGCCCCCTCTAGCTGCTTTAGATAATTGAATTTTAAATTAAATTTAGGTGCATGGACATAAGTGACGTTATCGAGGCTGATGAAAATAGCGACTGCTATCGATGCTTGCATTTAATCGCTGGAATTCGAAAAGCTGGCGCTCATTGGGCTAAACCTATAAATATATCTGTTTCTTCATTAATTCGGTTAATATTCATTTCTAAGTCACGAGTCTTTAACTGGATAGGCTCTAAACGGAATACAGGGCTGAAAGGCTGCCTTGTACGTTTTCTCTTTGTGTCACCTAGCTGCTCATGAGGTGATCATATTGCCTTTGGTTAGCTGGCAAAATTCACTATGCCACTTCAGTACTGACTGCCCGTAATATTTCAAAACATATATACAAGACTTTAAATAGTGTCGCGACTCCATTCGGTCCAAATTAGAGCATAAACTCACCTTGTTAGAGCAAATAGCTTATAGGCTTGTCTTTAGCTCTAGGCAGGTTAGAAATTATATTGTAACTGGACTATATTTATTAAAAGAAGGTGGCCGATTCCAGTAAATTTATGATGGGTATTTGAAAGTAATAGACTTTCTATTTTCGAGTAACTCTCTTTTCGGGTAATCATTTCAGTGATAATTTCCCCATTAAATATCCGGCAAGTAATCAAAATTTTAAGCTTTAAAGTTGAAATTGGCTTTATATTATGGACTATGATGAGCCCAGTTGTATTCGCTCAGTGCATTGGCGTTGTGACGGCTGGGGGGGGCATTTTGGAGTGACGTGCAGTATGGCGCACAGAGTGCCGGAAAGGAGCTTGGTATCTCTATTTATGTAAGAGGTGCATTGAGTGAAATGAATACTGAAGGGCAAATCAAGGCCATTCATTGGGTATTAAAAAATGGTTGTAGGGGCTTGCTGTTGGCGCCTAACTCTACAGCACAATTATTCAAAGTAGCAGATATTAAAACTCAAGGGATTCCAACCGTATACATAGATCGCGATATGGGAGGTGAGCGCATTAGTGTCATTAAAACTAATAATTATGAAGCCGGTAAACTTGCCGGAAAAGAAATGGTAAATGTTTTAAAGGGTAAAGGCGGAGTAGCTGTATTTCGCTTGAATAAATTTGTGGCATCTACCACGGCACGTGAGAATGGTTTTATACATGCAGCTACAGAAGGGGGGCTTAATGTTGTAGTCGACGAGTATGTAGGGGCAACTGTGGGGGATGCCAGGGACCAAGTCCATTTACTCATGATAAGAATTAGTCAATTTGACGGTATTTTTACGCCAAATAAATCCACTACTATGGGCACTATTTTAGCCCTTGAAAATTTAGACCTGGCAGGAAAATTCATTCATATTGGTTTTGATTCAAGTGACTTAATGATTGAAGCATTAGAGACAAGTCGCATTTATGGCTTTATTGTGCAGCGTCCGTATCAAATGGGTTACCAAGGTGTGCATACCCTTTATGATGCAATGCAAGGAAAACCCATACGAAAGAACATAGAAACCCCGGTGACTTTTGTGAATATTAGGAATGTTATTGAAGTTAATGAAAGGTAGCTATCAATATCCTCTTGCCCTGATTGCCCAGTCTCTATCTATTAATATATTTATTATGACTTAAGAATTTTATTTTAATCAATTTTAGAAAAGAAGACTGTAAATCTAATTTTGTTTTTTCGTGGGGGAGAAGACAGCATAATCTAATTGAGATCACAAGCTGTCCACTTTACAGATGTTTATGTGACCTCAACTTTTCCGCCTTCTATTATCATAAAATGGTACATTATCAGATCTGATTGCTTAGTGTAGTGGCATAGTGAATCGCCCCAAGTTTACTAGACACTCTTTAACTATATAATGTACTTAAAGAGGAGGCCTATATGGCTGGTGAACGATACAACGAAGAATTCAAGATAGCAGCGGTTAAGCAAGTGACCGAAAATGGCCATTCTA
>MAAA01014289.1_pt1 | contig 13228 bp, 15 predicted proteins | sample 1115971 | NCBI WGS metagenome assembly MAAA01 (sample SAMN04961123, study PRJNA320927) | seawater metagenome | isolation source: sample BD02T6 sea water enriched with oil for 6 days | place: USA:Gulf of Mexico | collected 2013-07-27 | reverse complement strand
TTTTGTATGCCTATTTGCTTGTATTCGGCAGAATCAATTTCGCTTTGTCGATCCAATATGGTTTGCACCCCAGTGATGGTTAATGGCACTGCAAACAAAGCAGAGACAAGTGCAAACTTAAGAGGGAAGCTTAAGCGATACATGATGAACATGGCTGGACGGAATAATATTTTTAGCATCAATTACTTCATATACAGTTTCTGCCGAATTTTAGGTTTAGCTTATTAGAATGAGTCTAGCAGTATGAAGACTAGGGGCAAGTGTAACTGGTAGGCCGCTATATGGACATATTACAGACAATAAACAAGGGTGTTATAACCCTGATTGAAGGGAGAGGAGGGGGCTAGAGCCATGAAGTATATAGCGAATTTACACAAGAACGAGTCATGTTATTGCGGCTTAATTTACCAGGAGGGTAGGCTAGGTTGGTCATTGTTAGGTGGCGGTCTATGCTCAATGAAGGTCTTAAATTGATAAGGAGAAATACGTGGGTAATTGCAGTAATAAAATTGAAATTAGTGCGCCAGTGGAAGCGGTTTGGGACAAAATAAAAGATTTTCATGACTTGTCTTGGGCCAGCGGTGTCATTGAAAAGCTGGATAAAGTAGGCGACAAAAGCGGTGGCCAAGTTGGTGCTAAGCGAGTGTTAAATGATGCCTTTCATGAAAGCCTTGTCTCTATTGATCACGCTGGCTTTACATTTACCTACAGCATAGACGATGGCCCTGGGCCAGTGGCCAAAGACTTAGTTAGTAATTATAAAGGGGTGGTGACATTAAGCCCTGCGGGTAGTGGCACATTGGTGGTGTGGAATTCCAGCTATGAATCAAAGGCCGATAGCGAAGTGGCAGATTTTTGTAACCCCATTTATCAGGCGTTATTAGGGGCTATGAAGAAGATCTTTTAATACGCTGGAATAACATTTTTATGCGAGATAAAACTGAGTTGTTTGTGAATCAAAACCAATCCTGAATGTGTAACCAATTTATGAGGAGGAAAATTTACAAGTTTTACCTAAAGGATTAATAAGCTGTAAGCGTAATTTTATTTCAGGCACAAAAAAGCCCAACCTGTGCAAACCAGAGTTGGGCTTTTTTGATGGTCTTTGGTGCCTTAAAGACCGGATTTTGGCTGGTTCAGTACAAGTACTGTCCCGTAGTGTCATCAAACTTCACTTTCAAAAAATCTTAAAAGCAATAATTTGGTGGAGACGGCGGGGTTCGAACCCACGTCCTTTGCTTCTGGTTAATGCTAGTTAGCCCACAGTGCCCATGAATGCTGAGATTAGGTTTATTAAGCCGCAGGTTGATGCATTATAAAGCATAATTTAGTGGCCAGAATATGGCCCTTTAAAAGTGATTTATGAGTAGCTGAATACAAATTGCACATCATTTACCGAACTTTCTTTCTAGGAAGGAAAATCCCTTTTATGCAGTTAGGGTTTAGAACTGCCAGTTGAATGTGGTTGTGTGAATGGAACTTTGCCCCAGAATATAATTCGCCTCCTTCTACAAATGCAGCTCTCACAGAGTCAAAAGGCCTGCCAACATCTTCAGCTATTGCACACGCAAAGCGAATTACTGCACAATCAAGCTCTCGATTTTTGAAATCGAAGTCATTTTTACCGAAGGGGTGGTTTGAGGGAAGTGGGGCATTGAAGTCTTTGTCAAATACCTCCTTAAGTTCGTTATAAGCCTCTTTAACGAAATCGATACCATCCTGTGATAGCAGATCTAGACAGTTGCCCAACTCCAGCACTGCTCCCAGTACATAAGGTTCCTTAATTTTTGAATTAGCTCTAGTTGAGTCTTCTTCGGCGTACTGCTTGGCCCTACTCAAATTATTTTCCCAAAAGTAGATTCCACTACTTAACCAATCATAGTCATTTTTGCTATGAAGGAACTCGTCTTGCTGGGTTAATATTCTAAAGGCAGCTTCTTTATCTGTGCCATGAAAGCCGTAAACGATAGAGGGTTTTGACGAGTACATTAAGCGCTAACTAAATCGCCTGTTTTGTCGATTGTCTTTGCTGAGAAATAGTCTTTGGCCAACTTCCCATCATCATCAATAATATAGGCTGCTTTCATAAGGGCGAGGCGCTGGGCTTTAGAACGATTTTTTTTTGCTGCTTTTACGCGCCGTGTTGTTTCTGTTAAAGCCATAAGGTACCTCCTTTAATCAAAAGAATAGAGTAACTCTTCATATTTCGCTAATTTAACACAAAAACAACCTCTTACACACGAACAAGCTGATATGAATATCTATTTATTCTGCTTATATTATTCTGTGTTTATATATCGAAATGCAATATGAAATAGAACCTATGTTCAATCAAAGTGCGAGAGAGAACAAGGTAAATCCAGCAGCCTTTTCCGCATTGAATTGTTTTGGGTTTACGCAATGCCCAAGTATAAGAGGTTAATTATGGGGAGCGCTCCCCATACGAGCGGAGTATGTAAATATTTAGCATATGTTGCCAACAATGTTACAACTGAGTAAAAATGCTATGGAAAATTATACTTCCCACATTTGGAAGCATCTTTTAAATTTAAATCGCGTATTTACTTCATTAATCGATGCTTTTATAGGGGCCCCTACCCGCTGCGCAGGGCCCCTCCCCTATAAAGCCTCTGAGTTAGTCAAATACCTGAGCAATACTACCCTGATCCTTGGATAGGTGATCTGGGGAGTCGCATACGATGAAGTCTTCATAATCTCGATGGGATATTCTTACGCTGCAATCATTATAGACCTCGACTTCATACCCAGCTTTTAATAAATCGATTGAATCCAATTGAAATAAAACGTTATTAGATTTCGAAGCATCAAATTGAACCAGATCTATCACTCGACCATTCCCTCTAATATTCAGTCGGCCAACTACATGCAAAACGATCTTATCAAACGGATGGCGGCTTTCACGCTCAAGGACTCTCTCTAATGCCTTTGGTTCGGCGATCCTCGGGCTTAACTTTTTTATAGGGGTATTTTTTATAGCCTGTGGTTTGACAAGAACTTTTTTCGGAGCAGAGAGCATTCCCTTAAATGCAAAAATAGTCAGGAAGACGCCAGCAACACAAATAAAGACGAGCTTTTTTTTACCTTGTACAAAGCCTCCTCCTTTTATGTCATTTATTTTTTCTTCTATAACCGAGCCTTGAGAAAGGGTGTGTGATTTGTAAAGGTTAAAATACTGGGAGTCATAGTGTCTTGTTTCCTCGCTAAAAAAGTCAGTATTACGAGTGCTTACGCCAGAATAAACTTTACGCTTATATGATTTATCATTACCAATAATTGATAGTTTAATTGTACGGATTGATATATTAATCATTTTCCTGATCGTACGATGTAGTTGTGATGAATCTTGAGTTAGCATTAAAATATCGTGACCGTAATGACCATGCATAGCCAAATACCGTAATATTTCTTTTGTGCATTCTTGAGAAAATACAAAGTGAGCCTCATCGATTACGAATAGAGGGCCCTTGCCATTTTTATCACGCCACTCGTATTTCGTAAAATGCTCTGGTTTGGAAAAATTGTAGTCAGTGGCACTGCCTTCAAAATTGCTGAAATCCTGCTCTATTACAACTATCAGTTCACGAGCATGTTCTCCCAATAGCGAGCATAGAAAATCTATATTTATTGATAAATTAGTCACCACCATACGGCCAGATTTTACAGCTTCTAAAATATGATATCTTGCAGCCTCATAAGATTTACCGGATCGCGTCTTACCTATTATTGCATCTATCATTATTTAACCTCACAATCTTACAAACGGTATCAATCTAAGGGTAAGTCTGATTGTTATGGCAGCAACCAACATCCCCATACTTTCATTAAACCCAACGGCAGACATGAAATATTTTGTTTCATCTGGTATCTGATCTATATAAGTTAATGGTGATAACGTATTTAGAGATAAGTCCAAGCCACTCAAAACCAATATTATGGCTTGGATCAGCATATCGATAACCCACCAAAGAAAGTCCTTTAGAAAATCAAAAAAAGTTAAAATAAGTTTGTATAGGAAGTCTACAAACCCCAGCCATAGGCTTGAAAACCAGTCAATTACACTTTGCATTTTAACCCCCAAAAATGATACGACGGCAGAATATGGCGGTAGTAAAAAGCATTACAATTTTCATAAAAGCAAAAACATAGTCCGGTATGCCAATGTCAAAACATCCATAATCAGAAAATCCTAAGTCAAAACAGAACTCAAATAACGGCCTAACACCTACTACATTTATTTTCCAATCGTTTAATGATATAGCGAACGAAGTGTCATTAAATTCCTGTAGATTTTTATTCCAAACATCTGAAAAACCATTTGGATACTCTACGCTATAAAACCCTGCCAAACCCTCACTCGGAATATGGCCATTTACTCCAGGAGCAATATATCCCTGCTGATCAGACAAACCATATATGGCAGTTTCAACACTGCCCAGTGCATTGATGATTTCAGTGTTTTGTGATTTATCATTTTCTGTCTGTGTGTTGATGGACCTCTCTATAGTTGCAAAATCAGCATCTAAAGCTTCTTGAATTGCACCGGCAATGTCCGATGCTGTCACACCTGAATAATCGGGATTTTTATGGGGATTAGCGTATGGGTCTGGAGGTGTGCCACTATTAGGATCGGGTACTGGGTTTTCTGGATCTGTATTATCTATTACCTGATATCGCAAACATTCAAATATTTGTTGGGATGACTCTGGCGATATATATTCAAAACGGTAATCAATACATGTTGGCTCATTATTTATATGCATGGCCAAACAAGATAAAGAATCCAGGCACTGATACTCCGGATCGGGCTCTAGAACGGAATCACAAATCTGTCCCTGAGTAACAGTTGATCCATCGGGACATTCTGTAAGCGTTACTCTGTCACAGTTATCTGATACTCCATCGATTATTATTTCTGGTAGGCCGTCTTCGCAAATTTCCAAACAGCGGTCGTTAACTGTAAACTCACATTCACCAGAGTCTAATACAAGGTTAAAACCATTCAGACTTCGAAGCCCATCATCATTAGAACAGTTGTAAGCCTCCCAACAACTAGAACCTCCTTTATAGCGACAAATTTGCCTAAAAGGTCCGGTCTGATAAATCTCAATTAATTTTTCCTGGTATGCTGAATTTGCAGATCGACAAGCGGCATTAGCTGTAGAGTAATTACCGGATTGAAAATATGATGAACTGATTGACCAAATATCGGTTGAATTAGCTTCACATGCACACGAGATTAAAAACGCAAATATTAAATTCTTAATAACTCTCATAATAATCCACAAAAAAAGCCCCAGAGGGACTATTTAAAAATTTGGCTTGCTAATAAATAAGCTGCCATCGCACCGATTAAGGCAACAATGGCAAAACTCAGCGTAATTATCGCTCCTGCCATTTAGATCTTTGAGATATTACGTTTAGCAATCGCAATGCCTTTTTCAGCCATTTTTATGCCTATAATAAGAACACCTAGCGCTAGTACCGCTGTTCCTACAGTAGTCACGTCAATGGCCGCGAATAACTCTTGGATCGGAGTTGTTGTCTCTTCCATTTTTACACCTATATTTTATTTATAAGATTGCCAGCTACAGATATTTTCCAACCAACAGCAGCAATGATAAGAACGAATCCAAAGGATCCGAAAAGGACAGCGGAAAAATCCGCCGCAGTTATACCCGCCGCCTGATAATTCATTAAATACTCAGACGGTGAGATTAGGACGACACCTGTACAGGTGTTTGCTGGGGTGTTATTTGATTTAACAAAACCTTCAGCTGTTATATCCGCACAAAGCGCCACAATTCACTTCCAATATGATTAATCTGTTAGGCTGCTTTAGATGAAGCTTTGTTGTTTACTGGTATTAGAATTAAGTCAAAAGGGTTTAATTCTAAGTTCTTGTATTTACCCACCTGGAAATTGGAAATATCCAAGGAGTAATCACCAATAGGTTTAGCATCAGCAGGTGCTTTTAATGGCACTGTGATTTGTTGCGGGAATGCACCACCTAAATAGGCGTATGCTTCCTGAAAATAACGTATACCATTTTTAGTGGTATACGACTGTGCTTGATGGTGTCCATCAACAATGCTTATTTTTAGCATTTCATTTCCTTTTGTGGTTTGCGTAGAGTTATTGAAACAAGTCCAAGGCAGTCGGCTTCGCCGACTGCAAAAGATTCGTGTTTGCTGTCAATTCGTTGTTTGTATTTTGGATTTGTATTTCTTGTAATATTTCGACCATGCCGTCCATGATTTTTTGACGTGCATTAATAAGTGTTTCGTTTTCTTTGATTGTCCAAAGGTGGACGCGACTTAACACTGTTATGCCTGTTACTAATATCCCTACAACTCGGTCCTTAGCTTCATCACCATATCGAGTATGGGTGACTTCGCTAATCTCACCAGACGACCTATCCAGCTTTTGAGATGCTGCGTAAATTGGTTTTGCAACTTTTTTATATTCCTCTCGGCTTAAATTTGGACCTCCCATTTCATGAATAAATGTTTCCCAGTCGCCATCGGCAGCAGCCTTACGAATATTTTCTAAAGCACCTTCCTGCTCCTTTAGTCGCCTGAGTTCTCGCCATACCGTCACACTAGGGCCTCCTATTTGCTGGAATTGCCTGATTCGAAAGTCTCTGGCCCATGCCTCTATTCTTTGTGCATTTTCAAATGGGTCTTGGTTGGACCAGTCTTTTTTATTATCAGAATTAGAATTATCTACGCCATGGCCATCTATGTTTTTACTGATGTATTTAATGATGTAACCAGTGGCCGAATAGGGTTTCCCTGTGTTTGGATTGATTCCTTTTTTTATGTCTTTAATGTCAACTCTATTTTTTTTTGCACCCTTTTCATTAGGAGAATCCAGTAGTGCCCAGGCAGTGAAAATATCTTTTACTTGTTCTTTTTGATCAGGCTTCACAAATAACAAGAAATGCCAATGAGGTGTTCCGTCATGATGAGGCTCAGCAATTCGAAAACCGTAGGGCTTAATATCTTCTCGGCTGAATTTTGCTTGGATCCTCGCCCAAACATTTACAAGGTAAGCTTGAGCCGCCTCAGGTGAAGAATCGTCGTAGTTAGGATTTGGAATGACTTTTAAAAGCTTCCCTGTAACTTTGTGTCGTATCTGCTGCATTCGGTGAAAACGCGACGGCGTGGTCAATGTAATAAAAACCCCATCATGCCCCATCGATATGGCTGCAACTTCAAAACCATTCATTCGAACAACTAACTCTGTTCGACGAATAGCTGGGTTTGAAGTCGACACATCGCAAAGCTCAGCTAATGACTTCTCATAACCTAGCTCGTTTTCTGCTAATTGGCTTTCAAGAAAATCACGGTTATTTTGTTTTCGTTGTTTGAATCTGTTAACGCTAATAGAGGAGCAGTAAGGAGATTTGTGTGTGTGAACAAGCTGTAAGTCACGTGCAACAGTTTCGATGGCAGTATGCTGTCTTTTGCTTAATTGGCGCTTCCACCATTTTTGGCATGAATATCGGTTGAGCGCCGGTAATAAAGTTTGTGTATCTTTGATTACTGGCGAAGCAATGCAGTACTGCTCTGCAACCTCACAACAAAGGGTATAAGCCTGTTTAGGATCGTTACTATATTTTGCTGTAATACGTCCACATAACCCTGCTTGCAGCTCAGCAAATGTAGAAGTTTCGCCTAAGTCAGACAGTAGGTTGAAATCATGAACTTGGAGCTGTTTATCAATCTTTAAAAGTTTTAGGTGAGCTGAAGGTATGCTGTATTTAGTAGCTATCCTGTCGTAGTCAGCTTTAATGGCGAGCGCTAAATCAGGGTACTTTTTTAAAATAGAATCACGAAACCTCAAGCATTCAGGTTCATTGAATACTCTGCACTCAGTATTTTCACTCGCCAAGAAGCGCGGGTGAGCAAAGCGGGAGTCTACAAATTGATTGCAGGCGGTATTTTGGGATACCATATACAGGTTCCTATTTTTAGCGAAGTCGGAGCAACATAGGGTGCGTCAACACCCTGTGAGGTCATGCCAGCGTCAACTGGTATGGCCTTTTATATATCTAATTCTGCGTCTAGGCATTCTTGTGTTAATAATGCGAGATTAATTAACCGGTGTTTTCCGATCTTTATTGTCGGTAGATAGCCGTTTGAAATCATTCCTCTAACTTGATCAACTCGTAACCCGCTGCATTCAGCGAAAAAACCTTTAGTGACTACCGGCCCACCAAGTGATGCAGATTTAGCTTTACGTTCTACTAGTTGCCGCATGTTTAATCCCATTACTATTGATTTTTATCGTTATTCAGCCATTATCTATTACAGAGCAAGTGAGCAACTCAAATGAATCTAAATTGGTTCAAATGAACCACTCGATTAGAGCATTAGGGAGAGTTGGGTGTCAAGCAGCATTTTCGATAGACTGAAAAAAATTCAGCTTATAACGGGTCTATCAATCCGTGAATTTGGGAGCAGAATTAATGTCCCAGAAAATACACTGAGGACAATGTATAAACGCGCCAGTAGTCCGAAGGGAGAAGTTTTAGAGGCTATAGCTATAGAGTGGCCGGAATACGCTCAGTGGCTAATATCAGGCCTAGATCAATATGAACCTACATCAGATATTAAGCGATCATATAAATTTATAGGTGTTGCAGATGCCAGGTTCATGGATCGCTGTATTGTGAAACCAGAATCAATGAGTCGTTTAGTTTTAATTCAAAACCCAGATAATGAAAATGAACTATCAGGGATGATAACTATAGATGATAGAAATGGAGGGTTTGTAAATAGAGCAATTCTGATTCAAGAGGGGAATATCAATTTTGCTTCACGTCATGGTGGTAAGTTAGCTCTTCAGGTATTTCGTAAGTGGCTTAATGATAAAGCTCCGCATTTATTATCAGGTTGTGAGATTAAGTTCATTGATATCGATATGGATAATGTCGATGTTTGGGATCATGTACTAGATGAATTTATGTATGAGATTGATGAAAGTAACGATGAGAATGAGATGCTATTGAGTAGCTTTTCTAATTGGGTTTCTGGGGCAGAGGACTGGTAACCGGTGACAATAAAAAGGGATGGCCAGAAGTGGTTGGTGTATCTTCGTCCATGGGGTGCTAATGGAAAAAGAATAAGGAAGCTATTTGATACCAAAATAGAAGCCACACGTTTTGAAAAACATGTACTTGGTGAGGCTGCTCAAGGTAAAGAATGGAACCCATCTAAAGGTGATAACCGTAAATTTAGCCAGTTAGTTGAGGTATGGTTCTTAGGAAAAGGCAATACCTTAAAAGATGGCGAACGCCGTAAAAGGTGCCTACTTGATATAGCTGAAAACATTAATGATCCAGTGGCAAAATCATTTAAGCCAAGCCATTGGCTGGACTATCAGCAGATAAAACGTGGAAATGGTATTTCAGATAAGACTTTAAATAATCACCTGACATATGTTAATGCCGTTTTTAATTACCTGTATAAAATTGAAGAAATAGCCTATACAAATCCCCTGGAAAGAATTGATCAAATTAAGATAGATGAAGTTGAACTTAGCTGGCTATCTGTAGAGCAGATAGAGCATCTTCTAACTACCATTAAAGAGTTCTCCCAAAATCCTCATGTACTTCTAATTACCAAAATATGTTTAGCTACTGGCGCAAGGTGGGGTGAGGCAGAAGGGCTAAAGGTTAATAATGTTAGAAATAGTTCTGTTACATTTAATTATACAAAGGGTGGTAAGTCCCGCTCGATACCATTAGAAAAAAATCTTTACGATGAATTAATGGAACACCTTGATAACTGGGACTTCTTTTCAAGTTCGCTAAGTGCCTTTAAAAGAGCATTAATAAAATCTGAAATAGAACTTCCAAAAGGACAGGCGTCCCATGTTTTACGCCATAGCTTTGCTAGTCATTTTATGATGAATGGTGGGAATATTTTAACATTGCAAAGAATTATGGGGCATTCCTCAATTACTGTAACTATGAGGTATGCCCATTTATCTCCTGATCACTATCAAGACGCTGTTAAGCTAAATCCACTGAATTTGATTGGAAGTAAATAATTTCTAAATTATCTTTTTGTCCTTCCAAATCATGGATGGTGCGGTCTGAATAGTTTCGACCGTTTTGACATTGAATTATTAGTTGAGGTTGGTCAAACTGATCCTTACCTCTAACAACTTTATCTATATCTGAGCAAACGTACTGCCCTTCGTTATCACAGCGTCGTGACAGTAAAGTGATTCTTGATGATATGGGAGAAGTTGAAGTGATGAAATCGAGCGCTTCTAAGATATCTGTAAAGAAATACCTATCAGTGAATGTTATTCCATCCTCATCATCCATTTGTGATTGAATATCTACGAGAAACATATTTGTGTTTGAGACTAGCTTAGTAACCGGAAATAAACGTGTGTCATCTGAACCAGTTAACTTTGATAGAAATCCAGTATCTTCCCAGTGTTTTTTTACTATAAAAGACATTTTAAATCCTAAGTTTCTAATTGACTGCTGAACTGTTGTAGCTCTATTTAGCTATCTATCGTATTTTTATTCGAAAGTCTCAATTTGCTGATTAAAGCGCAATTAAATGCACTATTAAATCGTTTCAAGATATGTGGTTCTTTGGTCACATTATTCGTGGCCCCTTTAGAATTTTGAATTGCGTTTAGTGATGTACCGCCTACAATTGAATCTGCCATTAATTGAGGGAGAATATCAATGGCGCAGGAAGCGCAACAATATACATCATTCTTTGATTGAGTCATCCATACTCCTGTCCCATCATTTTCAGCGCAGAAAGTGCATTTGCCCTGATGAGAACCATCATGTTTTTCTGTTAACATTTTTGCTGTCCCTGTTTTATGTAGTTATTTTGTGTTCATAGGCTGCTCATAAATAATATTGATTTAGCCTAGTGAAAAATTGTATCTTCCAATGTGTTGGTAATTATTTTGGTATATATAAAGTAATTTTGATAGATTCTCTTTAGGGTAATGATTTATCTACAGGTACTATTGAAAAATAAGTACATCTTTCACTATGCAGTTAGCTATGATTCCGGTTAGTTAAGACTAAACCAATTTTAATGCAGGCTTTAATATTTTGCTGTTTGTTTGAGAGCCTCCCTGTATTAAGCCCATCATAAATACTAGATTTGTTAACTCTTCAATCGGTAAATCCAAGGAGTTTGCAATGTCCCGTATTTCAATATCTTCTTTTGATAGAAGGTGATCAAATAGATGTTTTAGTAAACCTGATTTTTCATTCTCTATTCCATTTATTTCTTTTTTTCTTAACCCGAGTTTGCTTGCTTCAATTATAAGATTTCTGTGTTGCCACTCAGATATTGCACTGACATTCCTCATTTGAACGATTAAAGCCATGGCAGATACATTCCAATTTCTTTTTAGAGAGATAATATCTTGTATTGAAATATGTGAGCTTTTATAAGCAAGTATTGTAGATCGTGGCATTAATAAATGTGCCGAGAATTTATCTGCTTCAGCTTCCAAATCCCTCCCTTGTGGAACTCCGTGTTTATGAAGTAATAAATGTCCCAATTCATGCGCAGCGTCAAATCTACTTCTTTCCGCTGATTTCTGAGTGTTTAAGAAAATATAAGGGATATCATCTTTCCAGAATGAAAAGGCATCTACTGATTGTGTATTTTCAGATAATGAGAAAACTCGTATGCCATGCTTTTCCAGAAGGTGGATCATGTTTGAAATACTTTGTTGACCTAGATCCCATTGGTCTCTAATTGTTTGAGCTGCAGATTCAGGTTCGACTGACCTAAGGTCGGGTAAACTTGCCATTGGCAAATTAGGGAATTTAGACATAAAGTAAGAATTAAGTAATATACCTAATTGGCCCGCAGCAATAGCAGCATGCTCCTGGTAGGCCCTCATACTTTTTAAAGATCGAAAAGATACACTTGAAGGTGATAGCTCCTCAATAGCATCATTTTCTAGAAAGAATCCCGCAGGGTAATCTAGCGCAGAAGAAAACGCATTTAACGTCCCGTCTTTTGGAATGTGCTCACAACCTTCATTTTCATATTTAGAAACCATTTTGGTTGTTAAATTAGTTTTTTCCGCTAAGGCTTTGATCGTCAATTGCCTGCGATTACGGGCTAATTTCAATCTAGACGGATTTATATATCTGCTCATGGTGAGTAAGTTATTCTTTGGCTATGTCAGTAAAATTAATTTCTTCGCTGAAGTCTGGCTTATCAAGTCCATCAAATGGAGAGCTGAATGGGACTGGGTTGAAAGTAACTCTTTTAATCCATTCATCTATTTTTAACTTACCATCAGCCTCATGCATACCTTTAGGCAATGATAGCTCGTAGCGAACTTCTTTCGCAGTTATGTCAACGTGATATAGCAATACCCATGTTTGATTAGGGTTTGCTATTATATTTTGAATATTAGTATGAGTATTATCCAATTCATCGAATAGAGTGTAATTGCGCCCAACGTAATTTAATGTTGAAGGGCCTTTGGCATTTTTTGTTTTTACTTGCTCTTCTTTTATACCTGTAAATTTATTGCCACTACTTACAACAATTGTGACTGCAGCATCTTTATTGTGGGTGAGTGATAACCCTTTTTCATGTGAGTAGTTCCAGTTCGAGTCTTCTAGCTCAAGCAAACCTGCACGCATCTCTGCTATTATTTCTTCCCACGTTCTTGATCCTGCTGCTGTTACAGGATGTAGCTTGGTAACACGATCCCTCTCTCTTAATCCTGCTCTTATGGCTCGGATAAGTATATCTTCTGAGATCCCTATCTCTGAAAAATATCCTTTTACTTCTTCAAAATTGGCAACAGCCGGTAGTTCGGATGCGTTCATGATTGTGCTTGCCTTAGCTTGTATGTGCTTCCTATTTTAACCTCATAAATGAGGGCAAAACAAGAAGTAATTTTTTTTGCTAAAAAGTGCCTTTTGAGATGGTGCTTAAGATAAGTGAAAACTGATGGCCATAATGTGGCCATTACTGGAATTATTGAGAGTCTAGAAATGAAAAAAGCCCAACCTGTGCAAACCAGAGTTGGGCTTTTTTATGGTCTTAATAGCTAGCTAAAGACCGGATTTTGGCTGCTCCAGTACAAGTACTGTTGCTGTGTCATCAAACTTCGCTTTTAAGGTTCTAAAAGCAAGAATTTGGTGGAGACGGCGGGGTTCGAACCCGCGTCCATCATCACTCCC
>MAAA01014288.1_pt1 | contig 13229 bp, 11 predicted proteins | sample 1115971 | NCBI WGS metagenome assembly MAAA01 (sample SAMN04961123, study PRJNA320927) | seawater metagenome | isolation source: sample BD02T6 sea water enriched with oil for 6 days | place: USA:Gulf of Mexico | collected 2013-07-27 | reverse complement strand
AGGTTCTACACGAAGTATCTATATATATTGGGGGGGGCGATTGTTATCGGATTTATATAGTGACCTTCCTTTTGCATGGTCTGAGCTGTACGATAATATTCAGTTCATTCCTGTGTTGTCACGTGAAGAAAATATGCAGGAAAACTTCGAGGCTGGCTATGTACAGCAAGCCGTAATGAAGCAACATGAAAACTTAAAAGAATTTGAAGTTTATGCATGTGGATCAGAACAAATGATTTATTCTGCTAGGCAGAAAATGATAGAAAATGGCTTGAAAACTAATAATTTCTATTCTGATGCCTTTGTGCCATCAAATTAACATTGTCGGGGACTATTGATGAAAGCGGTAATTTTGGCGGGCGGATTGGGCACGCGGTTAAGCGAAGAAACAAATTTAAAGCCAAAGCCTATGGTGGAAGTGGGCGGTAAGCCTATCTTATGGCATATCATGAAAATGTATTCTTCCCATGGTGTTAATGAGTTTATTATTTGTTGTGGTTATAAAGGCTATGTAATTAAAGAGTACTTTGCGAATTATTTTCTGCACATGTCAGATGTGACTTTTAATATGCATGATAATACTATGGAAGTTCATCATAAAAGAGCGGAACCTTGGAAAGTTACTTTGGTTGATACCGGTGATAACTCAATGACTGGAGGGCGCCTTAAGCGCGTCGCTAAATATATTGAAGGTGACGACGCTTTTTGTTTTACCTATGGTGACGGAGTAGGTGATATCAATATATCAGAAAGCATAAAGTTTCATAAGCAGCATGGAAAACTAGCAACTTTAACTGCGACTTTTCCTCCAGGGCGTTTTGGTGCTCTCGATATTGTTGAAGGACAAGTGCTAAACTTTAAAGAAAAACCAAAAGGTGATGGCGCTATGATTAATGGAGGTTTCTTTGTGTTATCTCCAAAAGTGATAGGGTACATAGAAAACGACTCAAGTATCTGGGAGCAATTTCCTCTAAATCAATTAGCTGAAGATAATCAGCTTATGGCTTATGAGCACCATGGGTTTTGGCAGCCAATGGATACTCTAAGAGATAAGAATCATTTGGAAGAGCTATGGAGCTCTGGTAAAGCACCTTGGAAAAATTGGGAATAATCATGAATCCTGCTTTTTGGAAGGGTAAGAGAATCTTTGTTACTGGTCATACTGGTTTTAAAGGCAGTTGGTTGTCTTTGTGGCTGCAAGAAATGGGTGCGGTTGTTAAAGGGTATTCATTAGCACCCCCGACTGAGCCTAGCCTATTTGTTGAGGCGAATGTTGCAAAGGGAATGGAATCGCATATTGGTGATGTCCGTGATTATCAAACCTTATTTGATAGTATTGCAGCGTTCAGCCCAGAAATAGTTTTCCATATGGCGGCACAACCTCTGGTTCGTCTTTCTTATGATATTCCTGTAGATACCTATGCAACAAATGTGATGGGTACGGTTCACTTATTGGAAGCATGTCGTAAAGTTCAAGGTATTAAAGCGATAGTTAATATCACAAGCGATAAATGTTATGAAAATCAAGAGTGGGTATGGGGTTATCGTGAAAATGAACCTATGGGAGGTTATGATCCATATAGCAACAGCAAAGGCTGTGCTGAGTTAGTAGCCTCTGCCTTTAGACAATCATTTTTTAACCCCGAACTGTACCATCAACATGGTGTTGGCTTAGCATCCGTTAGGGCGGGGAATGTTATTGGAGGAGGTGACTGGGCGTTAGACAGATTAATTCCTGATATTCTTCAAGCATTTCAAAATGGAAAGTCAGTGGAAATACGTCACCCTCACGCTATTAGGCCTTGGCAACATGTATTAGAGCCGTTGTCCGGCTATCTTGCGGTAGCCGAACAGCTTTATTTACGAGGCGCTGATTATTCCGAGGCATGGAATTTTGGACCTAAGGATCAGGACGCACAACATGTACAGCACATTGTTGAAGTTTTAACAGAAAGTTGGGGGGGGGGAGCCCAATGGTTTTTGAGTAGTGGTGAACACCCCCATGAAGCACACTATTTAAAGTTGGATTGCTCTAAAGCTAAAATGCGTTTGAATTGGCAACCAGTTTGGGATTTAAATACAACACTCAATAAAATAGTGGCGTGGCATAAAGCTTGGCTAAGAAAAGATGATATGCGCGAGTATACTCTCGCAGAAATTAAAGAATATATTAATGTAAGAATGGATTTGAACTGATGTCTAAAGAATCATTACGCAAAGAAATTGCTGGTCTGGTTGAACAGTACGCGGCAATAGAATATTCAGAAAAAGAATTCGTTGCCGGTCAGACGGTTGTACCGCCAGCGGGTAAAGTTCTTGGTGCCAAAGAATTACAGTTCATGGTGGATGCCTCGTTGGATGGTTGGTTAACAGCAGGGCGCTATAATGAAGCGTTTGAAAGACGCTTGGGTGAATACTTGGGGTTACCGCATGTTTTAACAACATCTTCAGGATCTTCTGCGAATCTACTGGCGTTAACGGCTTTAACTTCACCCAAGCTAGGAGACAGAGCTTTAAAGCGAGGTGATGAAGTCATTACGGTTGCTGCAGGGTTTCCCACCACGGTTAATCCTATTATTCAAAATGGATTAATTCCTGTATTCGTTGATGTTGATAATAAGACATACAATATTAATGCTTCATTAATTGAGGGGGCTGTGACGGCTAAGACCAAAGCGATAATGATTGCCCATACACTGGGTAATACTTTTGATCTTAAAGAAGTAAGGCGAGTAGCAGATAAATACAAACTTTGGTTGGTTGAAGATTGCTGTGATGCGTTGGGTTCAACGTATAATGGAAAAATGGTAGGTACTTTTGGTGATATTGCTACCGTTAGTTTTTATCCTGCTCACCATATTACTATGGGTGAAGGTGGAGCTCTGTTAACCAAATCACCAGAGCTGAAAACCTTAATTGAATCATTTCGTGATTGGGGGCGTGATTGTTACTGTGGACCAGGCTGTGATGATACCTGTGGTAAGCGTTTTGATCAGCAATTTGGTTCACTTCCCCGCGGATATGATCACAAATATACCTATACGCATGTGGGGTATAACCTAAAAATCACTGATATGCAGGCCGCTTGCGGGCTAGCACAGTTAGATCGTTTAGATCATTTTGTAAGTGCACGTAAGGCTACCTTTAAATTCCTAAAGGAAGGTTTGTCTTCGTGTAGGGAGTTTATCGAACTACCTGAAGCAACCGAAAATTCAGTTCCATCCTGGTTTGGTTTCCCTATTACACTAAAAGAAAATGCAGGCGTGACTCGTGTTGAGTTATTGAAATTTATGGATGAGGCAAAAATTGGCACGCGCTTGCTATTTGCAGGTAACTTAACGCGCCAACCATATTTTGAAAATGTTGAATACCGCGTCCATGGTGATTTAACAGTAACAGACCGAATTATGAATCAAACATTTTGGATTGGTGTTTATCCTGGACTTTCGACAGATCACCTAGATTATATTGTAAGTAAGTTTGAAGAGTTTTTTGGATTGAACTTTTAGCATGATTAAAAAAATTTTGTTAACAGGGGGGAGCGGTTTTATTGGTAGATACCTTACTGCTGCGCTTCTTAAGCTCGGGTGTGAGCTAGCATGGCTAGCAAGAAAACCCAGTGAAAACATAAATGTTCAATATATAGACATCACCGGAGCGTTTGAAGAAGGGGTTTTAGCGTTCCAGCCGGATGTTACAATACATTTAGCAGCAGTTTTTGATGGTTCAGATATATCAAATTTAATTGAATGTAACATAACGCTTCCGGTTCGAATACTAGAAACGCTGTCAAAGCTAGAGAAAAAAAAGCGCTGTTTTATTTATGCCGGTAGTTATTGGCAAAATGGCGACTTCTACAATCCACATATACCTATAGATATATATTCCTCAAGTAAAAAATCTATTAACTCATTTGTCGATTATTACTCCAAATATAAATCAATTAAATGTATTCAATTAATTTTATTTGGAACTTATGGAGAAAAAGATAATAGAGGAAAGCTTTTGGATGTGTTGATAGAAAAGGCCCGCACTGGAGGTGAAATAAAGTTATCAGCTGGTTTGCAAACATTGAATTTAATTCATGTAAGTGATGCCTGTGATGCGTTTGTTACAGCAATGGATATAGTATTAGCCAGGCAAGAAATTAATAAAAGTTATTCTGTTATGTCGGCTAAAAATTTTACAATAATAGAGTTGGTCGATTTGATTGATGAGATTTCTGGTGGTAAATTAAATGCTACTTTGGGGGCATTGCCTTACCGGGAGATAGAGGTGTTTAAGCCAGTTTATAATGAAGCCATTATTCCAATGTGGGTTGAAAAAATAACAGTGGTAAAATATATTAAAGAAAATCTAGGTGTGAATGAATAAATTGCCATAAATCAACCGAGTAGTTAATGTTGTAATAATCAAATTCCAATATAACTGTTTTATGACCTTGGTGCGTCATAAGCTATATTTTAAAACTTCTAGGAGATGAAAAGTGGGTGAAAATCTCACAATCGCAATACCAACCGATACTAGATGTAATGCTTTAGAATGAATATTGTCGAATATCATCAATAGGGATTACTTAAATATTGATATTTTTGAATGTGATAATTGCTCAGGCGATGGGACAGAATATCTATATAAGAAGCTATCGCATAAATACCCTAATATTACCTATTATAGGCAAACTACTAACTTAGGGTATGATGCAAACGTATTGCCTTGTTTATAGATGACTAAAACTGAATATATATGGTTCTTGGGTGATGATGATCGTATTGAATCTGATTTAATTCATGACGTATTGGCCATTATTTATAGTCAAGTACATGATGGGATACTTGTGAGTGCCAAAGTTGTTGGCTCTAACTCAGTGATAATTGATGATTTGGGCGGCAAATTTGAAAATGAGCTACTTCAGGTTAATGATTATGTATTTGAAATGGTCAACTTTAATTTCATCACAAGTATTAAAGCTTAGCATCATTAATAAAGATGGTTTATCCTAATTTATTGGCTCGTGCTTTGTCCAGTTACCTTTGTTTTGGAATTCCATTATAGGTAAAAACTATATATATTGGCGAGTGAAAAATTAACAAAATTTGATTCCAAGACTCATAGTTTTAACCAAACAAATAGTCAGTTATGGTTGATCAATTGGAATAATGCATTATGTAAACTCGATGATTTTTATAGTGTTAAGTGCAAGCAAAATGCAATTACTACGCTGTACTGAAGTGCTATCCTCAATAAGAGTGGCATATTAGCTCATTTGGTTTTGTCAATGATCGACGATGACGTAAATAAGGGCAAATATAGCGAAATAATTTCTAATGTTAATATGTCCTTAATTGAAAGGATTGTTGCATCATTGTTACTCAGCTACTTACAAAATCATTTATAAAAAAAGTAATTTTATTTCTAAGAATAATCAAGGGATTTATGAATGGAAAACAAGCTCAATATTAGTCTTGTCGTAATAGCAGGTAGAGATGCAGTCAATCTTGAAAGATTAATTAAGACTGTAAAGGCTTTGAAGGAAAAGCCTGTGGAGTTGATAATTGTCTTTGATATGAAGCAGTGTAAAAAGGCATCGGTTATTAAGATTGAGGGGGTAAATGTTAAACATATTGAATATTATGGTGAAGGTAAGCAGCCTCATATGAGGAACTTGGCATTATCTGCTACTGAATGTGATTATCTATGGTATATAGATGATGATGTATCTTTAGATGTTAGTAGTTATGTAAATTTACATAGTATTATTGAGGATATTCCTGAAAATTCAATGGTGGGATCTATTGCTGGTAAAATTATTGAAGATAAAGGTTTTGATAGGAATAAAATTAAAAGACCGATCGAATTTAATTTTTTGAAAGGCCCTATTGGCTTATTTGATTTTAACCCTGAGGAATTTCCAAATCACCTATATGACGTAGTTGAAGGAATTTCTGGTAGTGAATATCCAGTGGTAGATTTTTGCCAAGGTACAAGCATGGTTTTTAAACGGGGTAGTCTTTGTTCAATTGGAGGGTTTGATGAGGATTTAGGTGTGGGTTACTCTTCTTTTGAGGATTCAGAACCCAGTTTTGCACTAAAAAGAAAAGGGTTGAAGACTATTTATTGTGGCGGATTCGCACTAACTCACCATAAATTACCAAGGATTGGGGGAGTGTCTAGAGGTAATCAGCAGTTTGACTATAATAAATATCTTGTAAATAATTGTGTGATATCACTCTTTAAAAATGATTTCCCCTCTAGCTTATTAAAGATACCATATGTTCTATCATTTACTATTGTTCAGTTAGGTAGGTGCATTAAAGAGAATATAAAAAGCGAAGATAAAAGTACTGTGCATGTGATTCTAAAATCCTTGCAAAGTGTTTCAAGTGGTTTTTATCAGGGTGCTAAAACTTCCTACAAATCGAACTATGAGCGTGTTAACTCATCGAAGTAATTTAGAATGTCATTTTTAATATTATTACCTTTACTCTTTTCTGTATTTTTATGGTTGCGTTTATTCAACCGTTTCGCATTTAGGGGGGGAGTAAGTGTAGACTTCCCTCTTTTTTATGCTATGGGGTTTGTGCTTTACATAATAATGCCTGTTACATCTCTATTGCTTAAAAATGACTCTTTTGAAGAGGATTTTGGTTTCTTTATTGATTCGCTAATTTTATCAATTAGTGTGTTAATAGGGGCTTTTTGTGGTGTTTATATTCTTCAGGGTAACCGTGTTGCTTTAAATGTAAAGCCTGATATTAACCGATTTGAACAGAAGCCTTTAAAATTAAGCAATACAGCAGCGGTTGTATTGGTCGTATCCATACTGATGGTTTTAAAATTCTACCTAAATGAAGTTTATGGCTCATTATTTGATTTTTTTACACAGCGTTACGGTGTTTTTGAAGTTAAAGGGATTAATAGTCTGACATCTTTTATTCCCTTTTTCTTATGCGGTTTAGTGTTGACTTATAATAGTCGCTTTGTACTATTTCCTCGGTTCGGTAGCTTCCTGGTAATTACAGTTTCAATTTTAATTGTAGTTGTTTTTTTGCTAGGAGGAAATAGAAATATTGCTGTTATGTTTATATTTGCAATTGGTTGGTCATTTTTATTTTCTAGGAACGTAAACTTTTACAAAGTTTTGGTGTTTCTCGTATTTGGGGCTGTATTAGCTGCTGTACTTGCAGTATTTAGAGAGTATGGCGTTATTAATATTATACTCGGCACTAAATCGGTAGATATAAATGATCTGACAAGATATATATTGGCTGTAAATGAGGGTGAGTTCGGAACTATTTATCGAGTTTCGAAATATGCAGAGGAATTTTCATTTGAAGTAAATAATTTACCTGGATTTTCTTATTTCATATCACCGATAATTAATCTTATTCCCACTTTTATATACCCAGTAAGACCTAACACTATTGCCGTTGATTTTACAATGCAGTATTGGGCTGCAAAACCTATGGTTAATAGCGATAGCTTTATTATTGGACTTGGGTTTTCGCCTATTCAGGAAGCTAAGGTAAATTTTGGTGGTGTCTGGTTTTTGATGTTTGTTTTATTTGGTTTGATAGGGGCAATGTTGTGTCAATTCATGAGGATGCGTAAACTTACTTTTCAATATTATGCATTGTTTGGGAGTTTGAGTGTAGTGTCATTGAATTTTTTTAGAATTGACTTCGCTCTCTTTTTTAAATTCTTTGTATTGATTTATTTTGTTTCAAAACTTTTCTTTTATGTAAGTAAATTTATTTCCAAAAAGTGAATTAAGATGTGTTTCACGCAAGAAAGGAATTGTCTTGAATAGTAAATATCTAATATTGGCGCAGTTGATCTCAGCTGTGTCGACATTTTTTCGTTATTTCTTGATTATGGACTGCCTTGGTTCTGCTGTGCTGGGTCAATATAGTTTCGCATTGTCATTTATAATGTTCCTTACAATTTTAGGGCAGTTTGTTAACAATCAAGCCATTCAAGTAGAGATGATTAAATCTGAATCAAATTATTGTATTTCGATTTTGGCCTCACTTTTTGCTTTGTTCGTTATGTATTCTTTGTTTGTTGTGGGTTTGTTATTAATTTTTGGTCAATATATCCAAAGCTATTTTATATCTGATTCTGACACAGCCCTACTAACAGTTGTAGCATTTTCTGTTCCTATTACTCTTATTAATAGTATCTTTGAATTGGGGTTTGTTAGTGTTTCGAGGCTAGGTGTATTTTATACCTCTATAGCTTTTTCCGCTCTTGTTTCAGTTGGTTTTGTGGTGATAGCTGTATTTATAAATAGACCATCTTTGGTTTTATGGTTACCACTTGTTTCGGCTATGTCGAGTCTGCTTTTTTATATGATGATGAGTGTGTCAAATATTTCTAAATCCCTGGCGTGGTATAAATATATAAATTTTTCTAATGTATACACACTTGTAAGATCAACTTGGTATATGAATTTAATTCCGTTTCTAAGTGTGAGTGGTGATTTTTTACTTAAATTTGTATTTATGGCTACGGCCGGTTCCTCCTCATTGGGGAAATATCAATTGTTGGTATCGGTTGAGGCTATGGTTGGTAATGTAATTCTCGGTCCTGTTCTGAAAAAATACCTAGTTAAATATTCTATCCTAAAGAAATCTATTGCTCAGAGTCTTGATAAAGATATCGCTAAAGTTGTATTGTTGTCATGTTTACCAATAGTAGGTTTGTTTATTATTTATATATTACAATTATTTATCGAAGTTGAGTCAGCTTCCTTAGAGTTGTTGTTGCCATTGATCTTTCTGTCTGTCATAAGAATTGCTTGGTCTGCATGGGGTGTTGTAGCGCAAGTATTGCTTTCGCAAGGATTTTCTAAGTTTGTAACTGTTGTTGAAATAATGAATAGACAGGCAGTCATGTTAGTTTTTATTGTGTTGCTCTACGTTAATGATGCTGGATATTTAAATTACATTACTAGTGTCACTATATTATTTATACCTGTCGTACTAGTTACACTCAAAGCTAGGATAAGACTGTTGAGTCATTCATCTGGAGTAATAACCACTAATAATTATTAGTCTTTTTGTTGTGTATTTAACTATTGAATATTACGTTATTGGATGATTGTATATTACTTTGATTTACAAAGTTGCATATAGTCTTCGGCGTAATCACAAAACCATATTTTAATATATTGCATCTTATATATTTTAAATAATAATAGGCAACATGCCATCAATAAAAAGCTATTTATGCTTTTTTAATTTACTGCTGTGGGCTAAGTTTCCAATAGTTTGTTATGCCAAAATTTTCATGAAATTTTTTTAGTTGAATTAATTATGGCTTACTACTCGTGTCTATCATTATTTGTTTTGTTATAAATAATGAGTTTCTATTATGATTTAAGGGCTTAAAGTTCTCTTGATTAAGTGTGTAGTAAGTTAATTACATCTTAACGATAATTGCTTTGTTATTGGGCTAGGCTTTTTATTTTATTGAACATTTATTTAAAAGCTAGAATGGTTTTCATTCTATGAGGGGGTGTTTTGAGGATTTTAGTTGTTACGCCTGCATTACCATTTCCATTTGATAAAGATGGATTTATGTTGGCATTGGGCACATTGGTGAACGAATGGGTTAGTAAGTCATATGAGGTACATATTTCTTGTTTTGGGAGAATAGACCCTAAGGCTTATGAGTTTTTTACGGAAGCTGGAGTGGTTGTTTATTGTAATGATATCACAAGCTCATTTCCTGGAGTTGTTCATTTTAGTAAGTTTGGTACTTTTATAAGGCCTAGGAATTCATTTGGGTATGATTTTGGAAAATATAATTTAGTCACTGGCGATTGTTTTGATTTTGTAGTTTTATCAAGGTTTGAAAGTGTATTTTTGTTAGATAAGATTAAAAAGAGTATTGATGTTAAAACAACTGTTTTTTTTGAGATCGATGCCCTTTCTTTATTGTATGAACGGATGTCCAAAAACTCTACATCATTAATCGAGCGTTATTATAATTTAATTCAGAGTAAATTAATAAATCGTGTAGAGAAAAAATATTATTCTGAATTTGACAAAACTGCATTCGTTTCCAGTTCTGATAAAAGGTATGTTTTGGAAAAACATCCCCAATTGGACTCTTCAAAAATATTCAATATACGAAACGGAGTTAGTATCTCAGAGAAGGTAAATAGGCGTGAGGCTTTGTCGGATGTTATTAAATTAGGGTTTTCTGGTGATTTTTCTTATAAACCAAATCAATTGGCTGCTTTGTTTATAATTAATAAAATAATCCCATGTCTTTTAACGTCTAAAACTAGTTTTGAAGTAAAATTAATCGGGAGAAACCCTACACCTGAAATGATTTCTGCTTCTAATCGATATAGTAGTATTTTGACGGTTACTGGCCAAGTGGAGAATGTTACTTCTGAATTGTCTTATTTGGATATATATATATGCCCTCTATTTGTAGGTACTGGAATAAAAAATAAGATTTTAAATGTTATGGGTATTGGGCTGCCTTTCATAGCCAGCAGCGTTGCTGTTGAGGGTATTGACGAATTAGAGGGGGGTGATTATTTTAAATCTGTGGATAGTATGGATGGTGACGTTTGGTTAGAGCATATTCATTCAATACTAGAATGTTATGATGAATTCAAACAACAGTCAGATAGGTATCAACAAATAATATCTGATAATTATAGATGGGCTAATATTGCAGAAGAATTTATAGTGAAATCAATTAGTAAGGAAGTTGTGTGAATAAAAGTTTTGACTTGATCTATATATTAACTGGATTGGATTACGGTGGAGCAGAAATTCAGGTTATTGAACTTGCAAAAGAAGCTAAAAAGCGTGGTTATAATGTTGTAATAATTTCACTTGTGGATCCTAAGGCTTTTTTGGATACATTGCAGAATCATGGGATTTCAGTTTACTCACTTAATATTAAGTCAATATTAAGTTTTATTCCTGCAGTTTTAAATTTCAGGTCTATTTTAAAGCGCTATAAAAAACCTGTTATTCATTCGCATATGATTCATGCAAATATATTTTCTCGAGTTGCAAAACTAATTTTAGGTACTTCTGTAAAGGTTGTTTGCACTGCTCATAGTGTAAATGAAGGTGGGCGTGTTCGTATGTTTTTATATAGAATTACTAACATTTTATGTGATTTGTCGACACAGGTAAGTATTAAAGGGTTGAACAAATATATAGAAATTAAGGCTTTTTCTGATAAAAAAAGCAGGTATGTCCCCAATGGCGTTTCGTTTGATTTTCTGGATGATAGCTACAATAAAGGCTCAAAAACTCTTGAGTTTAAATGGCTGACAGTGGGCAGGCTCGTTGATGTTAAAGACCATCATAATTTACTTTATGCATTTTCGAGTTTAAGTGGCAGTTTAGGACGCGCCTCTTTAACAATAGTCGGGCAGGGCGAACTGGAAAGTCAATTGAAGGGACTTGCAATCTCTTTAGGCGTAGAGGAAAAAGTACATTTCTTAGGGGTTCGCGATGATATTTTGAATATAATGACAGAATCAGATGCTTTTGTTTTGTCATCTAAGTATGAGGGTATGCCTATGGTTTTATTAGAGGCTGCTTCTGCAAGATTGCCTATTGTTTCTACAAACGTAGGTGGTATAAATGAGTTTATATCAAATGGGAGTAGCGGTATTTTAGTCTCACCTGAATCTAAAGATTCACTGAAAATTGGTATGGAATGTCTTATGGGAATGCCTTTAGCCGAGAGGGAGTTGCTTGTATCACGTGCTTTTGAAACAGCCCATAAAAACTATTCTATATGCAGTGTTTTTAATACTTGGGAAAATATTTATTTTGAACTAAATGGGCTTCAATAGAAATAGAATGAAAATATTATATGTTATTAATTCATCTAAATTTTTTGTTTCACATTTTAGTCACATTGCTAGTGCTGCAAGTAAAGGTGGGCATGTTATTTATGTTGCGGCTGGTGATGATGAAGAAAAGAGCTTTATCGAATCTCAAGGTTTTAACTTTCATTTAATCGATTTGGAGAGAAGTAGCTCTAATGTTTTTACTGAGTTAAAGAGTGTGTTTTCAATTATAAAGCTAATTCGTATGGTTAAACCGCGAGTTATTCATTCTTTAACGATAAAGCCTGTTATTTATAGTGGTTTTATTGGGAAGTGTTTTAGCTTTAATAGTCAAACTCGTTATATTTTTTCAGTTACAGGTTTGGGGTCACTTTCATTGGCCAGCAGTCCATTTAAAAGAATTTTATGGGGGTTAGTTAAGTACCTTTATAAGTATATTTTTTCTAACAAGAATTCTATCGTTGTTTTTGAAAATGTAGATGACAGGGTTTTTTTTGTTTCTTCTAATTTAGTTTCTTTTAATAGATCGCGTGTAATTAATGGTGCTGGTGTTGACGTATTGAAGTTTGCACCTAGTAATAATATTGTTTTAAGGCCTAAGATTGTTTGTGTTTGTAGGCTTTTGAAAGATAAGGGTGTTAGAGAGTACATTGAAGCAGGAAAAATTTTAAGAGAAAAGGGTGTTGAAGTAGAGCTATTGCTTGTTGGTAGCATAGATGAACAAAATCCATCATCTTTATCGGAGAATGAAGTTTTAATGGCAGATAAGGATAATAATATTCGTTATCTGGGGTTTAGAAATGATATCGATATGATTTATGCTGAGTCAAGTGTGGCTTGTTTACCATCTTACCGTGAAGGTTTACCCAAGTCGCTCATCGAAGCTGCATCTTGTGGTCTCCCTATTATCACAACCAATGTACCGGGTTGTCGTCAAATGGTCTTTAACGGAAGGAATGGGATTTTGGTTGATGTGAAATGTGCAAGGGCTCTCGCTGATGCTATTGAGACCATAATTTGCAATGATGAAATGATGGCTAGTATGGGTAGTGAGAGCCGCATAATAGCTTTGGAATATTTTTCTAATGAGGAAATAGAGAAGAAATTTATGACATTTTATGGTTGTTAACAGCTTCGAAGTTGTGTTCCCAGCGGATAAGTTCACTAACTACAATACGGCATGATACTATAAATGGTTTTGTGAAGATGAGCTAATGGCTTATCTCTATTTCATGCCCATAACAAATAGTATTTCGATAAGGACAAAGGGTTTTATGATCATCCCTGTAATTATGGCCGGCGGATCTGGCACTCGCTTGTGGCCGCTTTCTCGTGCCTCTTTTCCTAAGCAGTTTATCGCACTTACTTCGCAGTTGACTATGTTGCAACAAAC
>MAAA01014286.1_pt1 | contig 13281 bp, 12 predicted proteins | sample 1115971 | NCBI WGS metagenome assembly MAAA01 (sample SAMN04961123, study PRJNA320927) | seawater metagenome | isolation source: sample BD02T6 sea water enriched with oil for 6 days | place: USA:Gulf of Mexico | collected 2013-07-27 | reverse complement strand
TAAACATAGCCTGAACAGAACTTGGCACGTTACGGGCCTGAGCTAATTTTGTTAATAATTCAATAGTGGTGGAGGTAATGCGGTTTTTGGAATAATCCAAATTCAAGCCAGCCGCTTGCAAGCTGAATTGGCTAAAACGATTTTCATCCTGAGTAAATTGATCGCACATTTTTAACGATTCAATATCTAAGAAGTGCTCAGAAAGTGCTTTATATTCAGTGGTTTGATCCAGCTGTAAGGGAAGTGATTTCGACCTGTCCATTAGTCTTGTTACCGTTGTTATTAGCTATTTAAATCGGTGAGCACCTTAGCATTAATGACTAAAAAAAGCTGCCTCTACTCAGCAATAAGAGCTACAGTGCTAGCAGATTAGAATCTGGCTAGCACTGTACAAGGTCACAACTTTAAAACCCTATTTATCAAGTAATAAAGCAGCCAAGCAATTAATCTATAACTACAGGTTCAAATGACTTAACCAAGTCATCTACTGCCTTCATTTGCACTAGGTAAGGTTCAAGCTTATCTAGTGGCAAGGCGCAAGGGCCGTCACATTTGGCTTCGGCTGGGTTGGGATGCGCTTCAAGGAATAAACCAGCAATACCCAAGGCCATGCCCGAGCGAGCCAATTGAAATGCCTGTGCACGTCGGCCACCAGCACTGTCACTACGACCACCAGGGCGCTGAAGCGCATGAGTGGCATCAAAAATAACTGGTGCCATGGGTTTCATATCATCCATGCCCAGCATATCTACTACCAGGTTGTTATAACCAAAGCTTGAACCGCGCTCGCATAACATAATTTTTTCATTACCCGCTTCTTTAAACTTGGTAATGATATGGCGCATCTCATGAGGCGCTAAAAACTGGGGCTTTTTAATGTTAATAACCGCATCGGTTTTGGCTATGGCCACAACAAGGTCAGTTTGGCGCGCTAAAAAAGCAGGCAACTGGACAACATCAACCACTTCGGCCACAGGAGCGGCCTGAAAAGGCTCGTGCACGTCGGTAATAATGGGCACACCAAAGGTATCTTTAATTTCTTGAAATATCTTAAGACCTTCTTCTAACCCTGGGCCACGATAGGAGTTCACCGATGAACGGTTAGCCTTATCAAACGAAGCCTTAAATACATAAGGAATGCCCAGTTTTTGCGTGATCTCAACATAGGTTTCACAGGTTTTCATGGCCAAATCACGGCTTTCTAAAACATTAATGCCACCAAATAATGTGAAGGGGGCATCGTTAGCTACATTTAACCCAGCAACATTCACCTGTTTGATCATGATTTAATCCTTAAAAAAATTTTTCACACTATACCTGTGAAACCCCATGACAAAAAGTAAAATGCCGCACCCGCGCTATACAATTGAAGTGAGTGCAAGCAACAGATACCAAAAAGCCTCCTATTTAATAAAATAGAAGGCTTTTAGAAGTAGCAGAAAAGCTGACAGCACTAATTAACTATTAACTTCGCTTCCTGCTTTTTTGCCATGAAGCTTTCCATGGCATCTTTAACTTCAGGATGGCGTAAACCGTATTCCATATTAGCCAACATATAGCCAATTTTACTACCACAATCATGGCTTTTACCTATCATAGAATAGGCTTCAACGGTTTCATATTTCATTAATTCAGCAATGGCATCGGTTAACTGAACTTCGCCACCAGCACCTACCGGCGTATTATCCAGAATATCCCAAATAGCACGAGATAACACATAGCGTCCCACCACCGCTTGGTTAGAAGGGGCATCTTCAAGGTTGGGCTTTTCTACCATACCCACCATGGCTTGGGCCACACCTGGTGCTAAATTTTTACCGGCACAATCAACTATGCCGTACTTATTTACCTGGTCATCGGGTACCGCTTCCACCATTACTTGGCTATTTGCGGTAGCACGGAAATTATTAATCATATCCGTTAGATTATCTTTAGATAAATCAGAAGCGGCATCATCAATTAATACATCAGGTAGCATTACCACAAATGGGTTATTACCGATACAAGGACGCGCACAGGCAATAGCATGTCCAAGCCCCTTGGCCTCACCTTGGCGAATATGCAAAATGGTCACATCTGGCGGACAAATAGCACGCACCTCATCTAAAAGCTGGCGTTTAACACGGGCTTCTAAGGTGGCTTCTAACTCAAAACTGGTATCAAAGTGGTTTTCAATGGAGTTTTTACTGGAATGGGTTACTAAAACAATTTGTTTAATACCCGCAGCAATGGCCTCGTTAACCACATATTGAATAAGAGGTTTATCTACTATCGGCAACATTTCTTTGGGAATGGCTTTGGTAGCAGGCAACATACGTGTTCCTAACCCTGCTACAGGAATGATGGCTTTCATTTATTCTTCCATTATATGTATTAATCTATCTTTCGCTGAAAACTCATCTGCCTAAACATATGAAGCAAGCAAAGAACGTGCTTTAAATCACAGTATTTTATAAAAACTAGGCCAATTAATATACTAATGAATTAAAGATATATTAGAACATTAAGTCATTAGGGTTGGGCAAGTTAGGTGGATGCATACTTATCTGCCTAATCTTGGGGCTAAATGGGCAATATAAAGTTTGAGATATTTCCAGAACTCTAGCTTAGAGTTTAAAAGGCAAAACAACCAACATTTACATTAATCAATATCGCAATATTGATTAATGTAAATTCGAAAAGAAATTGAACAAAGGCAATTACATGCCTATCAAGATAGAAGCTATACCAGGGTTCATAATTTAGAGTGTGGAATACTGCACCTGCCTAACAGGCTCTCTAGGTCATTTTGCCTTAGAAAAGGACTTTAACTTCTCTTTAATCAACATTAAAGCAAACAGACTATTGGTCACCGCATAACGTTTCCACATACGCCTAGGTTCTTGCATAATTCGGTAAAACCACTCAAGCCCATAATTTTGCATCCAAACTGGCGCGCGTTTCACCTTACCTGCTACCACGTCAAAGGTACCGCCCACCCCCATAACAAAATCGACACCCAGTTGATCCTGCCACTTGTTAATAAAGTTTTCTTTTTTGGGTGAGGTAATGGCTACAAACAATAATCGAGCACCGGACGCTTTAATTTTATCAACCACAGCTTGCTCATCATCCCAGAAATAGCCATGGTGAAACCCCGCTACCTGCACACCAGAATGAAGCTGCTTTACCTTCTGAGCTGTTTTCGATACCACTTCGTCTTCGGCACCCAGTAAAAAAACAGGAAACTCTTTTTCAACACTCATATCCAAAAGGTTATGAAATAAATCTACCCCAGCCACACGCTCGGGAATCTTATACCCCAGAAAACGAGCACCTAAGACAACCCCCATTCCATCAATATTAATAAGGTCACAAGCTTTTACCGATTCAGCCAAAACCTTATCTTTTTGCATGTGCACTAACTTGGCAACATTCACCACCACATGTTGCAAAAACTTTCTTTTTTCAATCCTTTTACCAATAAAATCTACGGTCTCTTTCATTGTAATAGAGTCCATTGGCGAGCCTAAAACTTCTATTCTCATATCAAAACTAACCTTTTAAAAGCTCTTCTACTAGACCAATATATTTTGACTTAAAAGAACTATAGCCATATTTATTTCGTGCTTGAAGCGACCTTTTTTGTCGAATATCACTAACCGCCCCCCCTGTATGGAGAACATTCAGTAACGACTTTAAAGCATTTGAAAATGATTCAAAATCATATATATCAAACCCATTTGACAGTACATCTTTTAACAAAATCTCTTTAAGTGCAGGAACATTCGAGTACAGCACTGGACTACCGTTTATCAAAGCTTCAACAGCAACTATACCAAAACCCTCTTCAAGCGATGGGATCACTTGTATGGCTCCGAGCTCCAAATTTTTATATGGCTCAGATTGATAACCGAGAATATTTATTTTCAACCAAGGGTGCTCTGCCTCGCATTTAACCTTACTTGCCAATGGCCCGTCACCCACGACATTCAATGTGGCTTGTTTGGAATTTTCCTGACAATATAACTGTAGAAAATGAACTAATTTGTCTATTCCCTTCCATTCTTGAAGCGCTCCAACATAATTGAACACCAATTCTGAAGCAATATTTGGTGACATTTTGCTATTACTCTCTACTGGGTTAGTGATTACTGTGATAGGCGCACTTACACTTAGGGATAGCGACTGCTTTACAGACTCAGAGACTGCAATATATTGATCACATTTAAGAAAGCGAAAAAAGGCTTGCTTTTTTCTATAATTTGCGTGGCAATAAAATACAACTTTACTATTCAATACTCTAAATAAGTAGACAAAAGGCAAGTAGCAGCGACTATGAATAATTATTAGATCCGGTTTATATTTGATAATTAAAATTATCAAATATAAAATCCAGAACCTTCCACCACAGACCTGATGCTGACAGGTATTATTTACAGCCCAGCTCTTACTAAACACCTTATACTGAAACGAGCTTAGACCTGATTCGATTGAATTTATTCTTGCTAGAATTTTTTGGGCCCCGCCCCTTTCAACTGAAGAGTCGTTTATTAAATGCAATACTTTACTCATCTAGCTTCAACTCTTTTCTATGAGCCTCTTTAAGAGGTGAGTTTTGATTTACAGAATAATAACAACCTTCTCCCGAAAACCTTGAAAGAACACTATTAGCATCAATAAATACAGGCTCGGAAATAACAACCGGCCCCGCAACAATGGCGTTAACACCTATAAATGCATGCCTACAAAAAACTGGCTGCTCTAATACGGCACCATTAATATTGTCAAATCGCCCTAGGTCACCGCCTATAGTGGCCCCCTGCATTATTTTTAAACAACTATTCTTATTAGACTTTACATATTGCCCAACGACAATACACATTGGATGAGGAAAATACACAGCCCCCATTAACCTAGAACGTTGATCCAAATCCACCTTAAAAATAATAAAATTTAGCCACCAAAGTATCCTTGGGAGCAACGACACTCTCAAATAATCTATAAATGTAGAGAACCTATAGATTGAACTGCATATAAAAGAAGGTGAAAACAAAGCTTTAAGCAAAGCTAGCCACCCAACTTTGTATTTTCCAATAAAAGCAATATTTTTCATCAATAAACTAAATATGTTCATCTTTTTTCAAGATTAATCCACGAATATAGAAGTAATAGGGCATATACATTAAGAATTTAAATATGGGGTAGAACGTCATGCATACAATAAATAGCACAACTGCCCCACCCAATTGAAATTGATTTGTTCCTGCTCTAATAATTAAGTAAATAGCGTCCAGTATGATAAGTAATAAGCCTATAATGCCCAATTCGAATAAGAATACGGGGATCTCACTGCCATCACGAGCTGAAGGGTTCTCCTCAAAAACCAACACTGATAATCTATTATAAATGGCATCCTGCCCCCAACTGCCTAAACCATTTCCAAACAATAAAGTACCCACATCTTGCTCCCCTTGATACTCAACGACCCGCTCAAGTGGAATCAATCTTGAATTATGATTAAACGAAACTTCAGAGTTGTGACTTAAGCCGCCTCTAAACATTAAAATACTTGTCAACAAAATTGTGAACAGAGCCGTATATATAATTGCTTTAGGAGGGCTTTCTCGAAAAACTGGAAACATATAAATAAGAATTAATATGCCCAGAGTCGCAAATGTTCCGTTTAATATCATGACTATAAATGTGAGTATAAATGCCCATCTATGCTCATCGTAAAATTTCTGGAATTTTGAACCAAATAAGATTATTGAGTTAAAGGTAATCGCAATAGCAAACCAGTTTGGCTCAAGAAAAAAGCCTCTTAGCCTACCAGTCACTGAATATCCCTTCATATAATGCTCGGCATCAATAAAAGAAATTTGATAACCACCTAATTTATAAACAAGAAACTGAGTAAGTCCAGTGATTATCAGAATCCATTGAAACCTTATAAATAATGTCTTCGTCCACATTTCATGGGTATAAAATACAAAAAAGGCAACGTTAGCGGCAACAAGCAGATAAAAGAATATAGAGGAAAAGCCATCGGCTCCCATCAATAAACCATTTAAAAAGCAGTAAATAACAAATAGATAAAAATTCTTATCTGATTTAAAGCACTTCAATGCCCTATCAGAAAAGCGAAAAAGCAGTAATATATTGATCAGTATTATCAAGACCAACCCTAAGTGGATCTTGATTCCCAGGTTTAGCTTCAACAGGGAATCTAAGCCTATAGCCAGATAAAAAAACGTTACGATTTTTTCTAATGAAAGAGTCATCTAAAAACTCAAGTTGGACCGTAAAAAAGATTTTGATTTATCAACAAGGGCATCCAACTTCGGTGTCACTTCTGAATAATCAATAACGTCAGATAAATACATAGACCTCATAGCATCAGGGGTTTCAATATACCTTTCCATTAGCCCTACATTATTCAAAAAAGTAACCTGGCGTTGATTTAGTAGTGCGTTTGTGTGAGGAACAAATAAAAACTGCTTTTCAAAATTTACTGAGAAGGCTACCCCGTGAAATGAATTAGTCACAACATACTGAGCCCTTTCAAAAAAGGCCACCCAGTCTTGCGGTGCTATATCTAAGATTGAATAATCGGCACAAGAAATATCCTTAGAACCTATATGGACAACTGGCAAATTCGTAACGTTCTTCAGTTCCTCAATATGCCTTTCAAAAGAAGTCAACATCTCCCCTGAGCCAACAACATAGGTCAAAATAAAGTCGAATTTGGGAACGCGGTGATATTGAATAACCTCACTGTAATCCCGAATTAACAGAGATGGATCTAACACCACTTGAGCCTCAATGTCTGAGTTGTTAGAAATATTTTCCATCAAACCAGATTCTCGAACGCCAACACCATCGAAGTCACGCAATTTATCTAGCACCCCAGATTCAGAAGCGATGCATTGCCCGCCTGAACTTGCAGCGTATGCTATCTTTCGCGCAGCTCCAGAATTAAAATTAAGAATGTAGCCATCATCAACCTGACCCGAGGTTAGGTTCTTATTCCAAACCTGATCACTTCCACAAATATAAGCGAAGACACCTTCATCATTCTTAATATCTGAAGCTTTAAAGTAAGTTTTTTTAGAAACGGGTAAGTACTTTTTTCTAAAACGGTAAAAACCAATTATTTTTTTAAATTTATCAATTGTCTTCTTAACACCTTTCGCAGGCCTATATGTCTGCAATGCAAAATACCAAGGCAGGTAGTCAAGGACTTTCGCATTAAAGCCCATATCCTTTAAACAGCTACACAATGCATAAGCCTGCAATACAGCACCGTAATTTAGGACATGATGGAAGGTCAGCGTCCTTATTTCTTTTTCTTTTTCTTCAATCACACAATCACCACTTCAGGCTCAATTGTAATACCAGTATTTTCCAGTATCGTCTCAATAACATTTTGCGAAAAGTCATAAATAGCCTGCCCGCTTACATTCTCGTATTTTATTAAAATGAGCGGCCTATTCTTATCTATACCAACACCACATTCCCTACTACCCTGCAAACCACAACTTTTAATAAGGTCACCGGCAGATATTTTATATTTATCCCGACCATATCCATACAATGTTATTTCATTGCTTAAGCCCTGAAGTAGTTTATCATTTTTACTGATTACTGGGTTCTTAAAGAAACAACCAACATTTGCCACTTTTTTAGGGTCGGGCATATTTCGCTTTCGAATAAACATAACCATTTTACGCTTTAAAAAAGAGGATATTATCGGCAATTGAATTAACTCTCGAAAGTGGTCGAAGTTCATCTTCAAGCGCCAACTTGTTGAAGAGCCAAAACGAACGGATTTATTGGCTAAAGTTATTCCTTTGATGGCTTTTTGCAGCCAAACTACCCCGGTTAGTTTGGAGTTTGTTATATACTCAAAATTATACCTCTCGGATTTATAGAGACGAAATACAACACTTACTACAACTAAGCCTTTATGACGTTTGAAAATACTATCTCGATAAGAGAACTGACAGTCCTCTCTGCTGAGAATCACTACTTCTTTTTTATAGATATCGAAGCATTCTACTTCCTCAACATATTGAGAAATCTCCGAACCATAAGCCCCAATATTTTGTACAGGCGAAGCACCGACACTCCCTGGAATTAGTGACAAAGGAGATAAGCCAACAAGTCCTTTTTCTACACAGGCGCCTACAAATCCATCCCACTCCAAGCCCGCATAGGCTCTCACCAAAAAAGAACAACTATCTTCACTTTCGATCAAAAATTCCTCGTTAACTGAGTGCAGCATTACTCCGTCATAATCGCCTTTAAATAAAATATTACTGCCACCGCCTAAGACCATGACAGACTCAGCCTCAATATTTCGGTTTGAAAAAAGCCCTGACAAGTCGGATGAGGTTTTGAATTCAAAGAACAACTTTGATTTCACATCCACTTTAAAAGTATTGTAGTCATATAAACTATACTCACTTTTAAGCATTTACCTTTCCTTTAAAACTTACAGGCATAAAGAACCTAGCCTGCATCATAAATATATATCTGTAATCGCTTACAAACCAATGCCCAATAAAATTAGCAACTAAGAAGCCCACTAGGGTTGCAATAGCCGCCCCTGCTATTCCATACACAGGAATAAGCAATAAATTCATTAAAAAATTAACACCACAAGCAAATACACTTTTAATGTACGCTTTATTTTGAGTTTTATCTGATACGATCAGCTGCCCAGCCGCAGCACCGGCAGCAACCATAAAAGGACAGAAAGACAGGTACAGATGAGCACTCAATGAGCCTCTGTATTCTTCGCCGTACAAAACTGGGATCAAAATAACACCAAGTAAATACATGCATATGGAAAGAATTAATCCCAATAACATTATCCCCCAAACAAACTTTTTCTTAATCCGGCCTGACAAATCTTTATTTTGAGAGCCTTTAAATAACTTTGGACCCAGAGACTCCGAAAGTACCATGGGTGCCAAAGAAAACAACATCATAAAGTTTGATGCTGCACTGTAAAAACCAACACTCTCATCTCCCATCATCCCTCTTATCATTAAAACATCCATGCGTTGAAACAAAAGCATCGCCACACCCGACAAGACTAAAGGGCTTGATTTAACAACCAATGATTTAGCAACACCTAAATCAAATCGAATCTCAGACAATGAAATATCGAATTTTTTAAAGAAGAAAAAAATGAAAAGCACTGAAACAATCAGATAGTCCAAACTCCTAAGAATAGGCAGGTATTCCCAATTTACATCATCCAACACAGCAACAAGAATTATGGACACAGTTAAACATGAAGCAATAAACTCACTAATAGCGACATAGACATTTCTTTCCCTAGAGATAAACCAAGCCCGAAAAAACCTAGTTATCTTAAAAAAATAACCTAAGGAACAAATTAACGCCGCCAAAGCTACTTCAGTATCAGTTTCAAACACTCCGTAGATTAAAAATAGTGTCGAGCCCAAAATGGCAAACATTATATTGATATAAAGAGCCGCGCCCAAAAGTCTAGGGAGCCCCCCCCTATCAGATAAAGAAAGTTCTCTAGTTAATATTGATTGCAGTCGAAACTCTGCAATTATAGCAACTAGTGAAACCACCCCCAAAACGTAAGCAAATTTCCCATATACTTCAGGACCATAAAACCTTGCAATTAATATGTTGATTGCAATAATTTTCAATCCATCCATTCCCTTTGCTAGCAAAGCAAAAAGCTGATTTGGAGCCAGAAAGTCTTTTAAGTGCATAAACAGCTCAAACTTTGAAACTAATTATTTGATAATACCACGGCTATCAATTACTACTTTAGACGTAAACAATCCAGCATCCGTCGCTTTAAACTCTTTATGATCCACCAAAACCACAATAATATTAGCCTTATCAAGGGCTGCTTCTAACGAAGCCAATTCAACTTCGGCAGTGATCAATTTCCCAGGTAACTCATGGATATTAGGCTCCACCGCAATCACTTGCCCAACATTTCTACTAGCAAGCTCTTCTACTATTTGCAACGCAGGGCTTTCGCGCAAGTCATCTATGTCTGCTTTAAAGGCCAAACCTAAACAGGCAATTACAGGTTTTTTAAATTGGTCTGCTGCAGCGACGACCTTATCAATAACATAATAAGGTTTAGCATCGTTGGTTAAGCGCGCTTGTTTGATAATTTTGGCATCTTCAGGACAGCTATCCACAATAAACCAAGGATCTACCGCTATACAGTGGCCACCCACACCCGGCCCTGGGTTCAGTATATTTACACGCGGATGGCGGTTAGCCAATCCAACCAATTCCCACACGTTAATTTTTAGTTTGTCACAAATAACAGATAACTCATTGGCAAAAGCAATATTTACATCACGGAATGAGTTTTCTGTTAGTTTGGCCATTTCTGCGGTACGAGCATTGGTAATAATGCATTCACCACGTACAAATGTTTTATATAACGCCACTGCCTTTTCACTACAAGTTTTAGACATACCGCCAATTACGCGGTCGTTACTCACCAGTTCTTGCAATACGTAACCTGGCAATACACGTTCCGGGCAATGGGCAACATTAATATCGGCATTATCGCCCTTGTCTTGCGGGAAGGACAAATCAGGGCGGGCCTCACTTAACCAAGCTGCTAGTTTTTCAGTGGCCCCCACCGGTGAGGTGCTTTCCAGAATAACCAAATTTCCCTTTTCTAATATTGGGGCTATGGCTAAAGCGGCCGACTTAATATAGTCAAGATTTGGCTTATGCGAACCATCTTCACTTTGGTGAAATGGCGTAGGCACGGCTACCATAAAAGCTTCTGCAGGTTCAGCTATAGTAGTAGCCCTTAAGTTACCGGTAGCCACCACGCCACGCACTACAATATCCAGGTCGGGTTCTACAATATGAATTTCACCAGCGTTAATGGTGTCCACTGCTTTTTGGTTAACATCTACACCAATCACATTAATACCACGGGATGCTATTACCGCTGCGGTAGGCAAGCCGATATAACCTAGGCCAATAACGCTCACGGTTTTAAAGTTATATTCGGTCGTCATTATTGGGCTTCCTTTTTTACGGCTTGTTTATCAATAAAATCTGCAATGCGCTCACTGGCTTTGCCATCCCCATACGGATTATGTGCAAAGGCCATTTTTTGGTATTCATCATCACTATCTAGCAAGCGTAAAACCGCCTGCTGAATTTTTTCTTTATCTGTACCTACTAGCTCTACCGTGCCTGCGGCCACAGCCTCAGGGCGTTCGGTTGTATCACGCATTACCAGTACCGGTTTACCTAAAGATGGCGCTTCTTCTTGCACACCACCCGAATCCGTCAGAATTATATGGGCCTGATTCATAAGATATACAAATGGCAGGTAATCTTGTGGCTCAATTAAATGCACATTATCAAGGCCAGCTAAAATCTCATTTACAGGTTTCTGTACATTTGGATTAAGGTGTACAGGGTATATCACCTGCACATCTTCTCGCTGGGCAATGGTTTGAATCGCTTTACAAATATTTAAAAATCCATCACCAAAGTTTTCACGGCGATGGCCGGTTACCAAAATTAATTTTTTATCTGGGCCTATATAGTTAAACTTCTCTGCAAGCTTTGACGATAACTGCTCGTCTGTGTCCATGCGCTTAACCACCCACTGCAAAGCATCAATCACAGTATTACCAGTAACAGTAATAGCCGAGGCGTTTACTTTTTCATTTAGCAGGTTTTGTTGCGATTGCTCAGTAGGTGAAAAGTGATAGTTGGCCACCAAGCCTGTTACCCGGCGATTAAACTCTTCAGGCCAAGGAGAGTAAATATCATGGGTACGCAGTCCAGCTTCAACATGACCGATTTTAATCTGCTGATAAAATGCAGCTAAGGATGCGGTAAAAGTAGTAGTGGTATCGCCGTGCACCAATACAAGGTCAGGCTTTTCTTTTTGAAAAACATCTTGCAAACCCTGCAAAGCGCGGGCGGTTAAATCACCCAGGGATTGGCCGGGACGCATTAAGTTTAAATCAAAATCGGGGGTGAGATCAAAAAGCTCAAGTACTTGATCTAACATTTCCCTGTGCTGTGCGGTTACGCATACTTGAACATCAAAGTCGGCTGGACGAGACTTTAGCGCCAGTACAACTGGCACCATTTTAATGGCCTCTGGGCGAGTACCAAATACAACCATCACTTTCATTATAAACCCTTGCTCGTTGGCAATTGAGCAAGAAGACTATACTGAAATTAAATGACAGTGGGCGCGTCTCCCTGCGGTACATTTTGCTACCAGTTCTTTTATAAAAGCCATCGGCTATAACCCCAACTACTTCCATTCTCTAAACTGCATACTGAGCACACCACATAGTTCCATTCTGTGTGCTAGCTCAAATTTTGCGCGCATATTACGCTAATAGACCTACAAATGAAATGGCAAAAGCTATTCGAAGTGGCTATATTGGTATCGCTTTTTAAGCATATAATTCCACTAAGTAATCAACCCATTAAAAACCCACTCAATTTCATTCTCATTACCATCTCAATTCTTTTATCAGTATTTCTGATTAAATCGCCATCAGGCTATTGGCAGCGCACAATAAATCGCTATACTGTGCCGAATCTAAATAACTAGTCTCATGGAATGAAAAATGCGTAAATTAGCAATGGCTCTATTATTGAGCGCAACCCTACCTGCTTTTGCCTCTGTTGAATCAGATCTTAAAAGCGGTTCTTCAGCTGCCGACATTATTGCCGCCGCTACTGCCAACTGTGAAGGTGCATCTTGTGCCGATCAAGCCGTTGCTGACCTAATTGCTGCTGGTGTTAGTCTTGAAGTGGTTATCGCTGCTGCCATTGATTCTGGCCTAAGCCAAGCCCAAGCCGTTGCCACCGTTACAACAGCCGCCGTTAGCTCAGGCCAAACTGTTGCCGCCGTAATGAGCGCCGCACAAGATGCTGGCGTAAGTGATGCCGTCGTTATTCAAGGCGTTGCGGCTGCCGGTACCGACACGGTAACCATTCAAGCTGCCGCTGCCGCCAACAACATATCTCCTGCTGATGTTATCGCAGGTGAAACTGCTGGCGCACCTACAGCTGCTCCTTCATCAGAGCCTGTAGTAGTAATTGCAGAAACTACACCTGAAGCCTTACCGTAACTCTTTAGCTTTGCGCTATTAAAAAGCTACACAAAAATGCCCAGCTATTTACTGGGCATTTTGCTTTTTGGCAAGAACTATACAGCCTATTGCCTCTACAGCTTACTCCGGACCCACTCAAAAAATGAACCGCTGGCATGCCTATCAAGCACTCATA
>MAAA01024477.1_pt1 | contig 13291 bp, 11 predicted proteins | sample 1115971 | NCBI WGS metagenome assembly MAAA01 (sample SAMN04961123, study PRJNA320927) | seawater metagenome | isolation source: sample BD02T6 sea water enriched with oil for 6 days | place: USA:Gulf of Mexico | collected 2013-07-27 | reverse complement strand
TTGTATGCCTCTGTTGCGTTTTATTAACCATGCAAGGGCATAAATAACCACTAACACCGCCACTAAAGATAAAGACACTTGAATAAGTTGATCCTGGGTATTCAAAGCAGGAGCCGCGGATACCAGTGTCTCTTGTACACTTACCATTTTATTAGCGAGCGGACTGGCTACATCTGGATTAACTAAAGGTTGATTGGCTATAGGTTGATTGGCTAATGCCTGATTAACTAGGCCTGTGGCGCCTGAATTTTCTCTGATTATTGTTTGATTGGCCACTTCATTACTCGCCATTAAGGCGGCAGGAAACATCAACATACATTATTCACTTTATTATTATTTTGAAAATTTATTGGCTTATTTAAGTCGCTGAATACGCTCGCTCTGACTAATAACATCGGTTAAGCGAATACCAAATTTATCATTTACCATCACCACTTCACCGTGGGCGATTAATGTTCCATTTACCAATACATCCAAGGGCTCACCCGCTAAACGATCCAACTCAATCACCGACCCTTGGTTTAATTGCAGTAAATTACGAATAGGAATTTGTGTATTACCCACCTCCATGGAAATGCTGACAGGGATATCCAGAATCACTTCAAGTTCTGGCGCGCCTTCTTTCATTTCAAAGTTGCCCTGCGCAGAAGCGTCACTGGCATCAAACTCTTCCATGGGGGCAGGTTGAACGTCGTCTTCACTTTCAATGTCGTCGCCGGATTCTTCCATGGCCGCGGCCCATTCATCCGCTAACGCCTCGCCATCTTCCGCTTCTGCTTCCCCTACCCCACCGGCCACTTCGGCCGCCAAAGCTTCGGCATCCAGAGATGCCTGGTCTTGACCCGCCGGCTCTTCGCCAGGTTTATCTTCATCTTCAGGGGTGTTGTTTTCTTCATCACTCATAATGTGACCACTGTTTTATGATTATTTTAATGACTGTATTTTACTAAACGCTTCATCTGCCGCAAAACTAGGCTGACAATGTAGGTACGTTTCCACTGATGGACTTACGATTAATAGGCTCTATAATTTTTACCGCTAACGCTTCGTTTGATACACCTAACTGACCACGAAAAATGGGCGTATCGTTGGCCTGTACAATGAACTGTTCAGGAATTTCAATGGGGATTACATCCCCGGTTTTTAATGCTGCCACTTCTCGTAAAGAAATTTCCCGCTGACAAATGGTGCCATGAACCGGAACTTTGGCGTTTTGAATATCTTCTTGCAAAGATTGCACCCATCGCTCATCTACTTCATCTATATCACTTTGCACACCGGCATCGAGTACTTCTCGAATGGGCTCAATCATGGAATACGGCATGGCCACATGTAAATCGCCTCCTCCACCGTCCAGCTCAATATGAAATGAGCTCACCACCACCACCTCACTGGGGCTAACTACGTTGGCCATGGCTGGGTTCACTTCTGAGCCATAATATTCAAACTCTAATTCCATCACCGCATGCCAAGCTTCTTTCATGTCGGTAAATACTTGACTTAAAACCACCTGTACAACTCGCAACTCAGTGGGGGTAAATTCACGCCCTTCTATTTTTGCATGGCGTCCGTCACCGCCAAAAAAGTTATCCACTAATTTAAAGACTAATTTGGCATCCAGAATAAATAAGGCCGTGCCCCTTAACGGGCGTACTTTCACCAAATTTAACGAGGTGGGCACATACAAGGTATGAATGTATTCACCAAATTTCATAATTTGAATGCCACCACTGGCCACGTCGGCTGAGCGCCGCAAAAAATTGAACATACTTATGCGGGTATAGCGGGCAAATCGTTCGTTGATCATTTCAAGCGTGGGCATACGCCCGCGTACAATTCGATCCTGGCTCGACAAATCATAGGATTTGACACCATCACCACCCGTGGGTTCGTCCGGCTCAATATCGCCATCGTCAACCCCGTGCAATAGGGCATCAATTTCGTCTTGGCTTAATAAGTCTTGCACGCCTTCTCCTACTTAGTGGCCAGCTTGGCCTAAATTAAAACGATTTTATTTTTATTGAATAACAAAATTGGTAAATAAAATTTGCTCTACACCACCCTCAATACCGGTTTCTTGAGTCACCAGGCGATTCACTTCTGTGGTTAAACTGGTCCGTATACTGGCGCGGCCTTCGGCACTTCGTAAAAATGCAAAATCTTGAGTGCTTAAAAAATTAATAATAGAACCGCGAATCATCGGACTATGAGTATCCAGCGCACCAGCAACATTGGCGTCTCGGGTTAAGGCTTCCATATGAATTTGTAAGTAGCGTTGACGATTGGCCACTTGGTAATTAATGATAAATTGCGGTTTAAACTTAATATAAATGGCGGGACCACTAGAGGGCTCTGTTGTTTCTTCAGCAACAACTTCGTCTACCGCCTCTTCAGTTTGGACGTCTTCACCGCCCATTAAAAAAATTGCTGCGCCAACCCCCATGCTTATTACCAGTAATGCCACGACAACAATAATAATGAGTTTTTTCTTGGAACCACCTTCGCCTATTTCATCGGCATCCATTTGCAATTCTTTTTCGTTGGCCATACGTCACCTTTTTGATTCCTAAACTAGATTTAGCAAGCCCTATGCCACGCTTGCACGTTTAACGTCTTTCCCGCTTTAAACTTAAGAGGCATAAGGCTAAGTGTAGACACAATAAGGAAATACACCCGCAGGCCTTGGGTGTAGGGAAAGGAGTCATGAGGGTATTTAAAAGGCTGGGAGCCCGTTAAGCACTATGCAAAATAATCCACCAGTGAGTTCGATTGCAGCTCTACGCTCTTAACCTCGTCTATTTCTTTTTCACTGCCATTGACTGTATGCTCCCCTTGCCAAGCTTGTTCGCCTTCTGCTTGGCCTCCAGCTTGCTGTTTAGATTGATCTGACACATTAACGTCCGTCAAATTAACGCCTTGCTGCTCAAGCATTTCTCTTAAACGAGGAGATTGCGCTTCTAAGGCGTCTCTAACCTGCTGATTACCGCTGGTGAAGGCTACGGTGATATGATCATTTTGCATTTTAATTTTAACTTCTAATGCGCCCATCTCGGGCGGATCTAATTGAATACGTGCTGTTTGTACATCCTGGGTACTCATTATGCTAATACGTTTGGCTATTTGTTCACCCCATTGAGGACTTTGCACAGGCACATCCAACTTAAGTTGAGCTTGGCTTTGAACATTCGCTAACGGTGTTTTAGCGCCGCCAAGTTCCATTTCCAACTCCTTACTCACGGGGGAACTTGCTTGCCATAAGCCCTCACTATTTTGAGGTACAACGTGTTCATTTAACATAGTGGGGGCCGCTGCCTGAGCAAGTGGCGTGATGGGTTCACTGAGTAATGTGTTTTTTGTCGCAAGCGTGATGGGTTTTTCATGCAAGCTTTGACTGTACAATTCGCTATCTTCTGCTGTGCTTAACAAACTTTCTAAAGGATGTGTCTCATCCGTTGAGGCCTCATTTACAGGTAACATTTTTGGTGTAAAAGCAGGCATAAGCGCGGCTTTTGCGGACTGTTCTTCACCACTCACTGCAGATTGCGTTGCCTGTTGTATAGGCTCAGGTATTTTGGGTAAGGATGACCGTGGAACAAGGGGCTGCTCTTGTCCGTGTTCCTCTCCTTGCTCCAGCCCTTGTTCCAGTCCTGCGGATAGCGAGCTTGGTTGCGCTAAGGGCTCGCTTATTTTGGCCATTTGAGCATTTAACTCGCCAGAGGCTGGTTTAGCCATTTTTGCCGTGGGTACCCACTTAACATCAAGGTTACGCTGGCGTTGAAGATCGTGTAACTCTAAGGGCAGGCTTGCCTGTGGGTTATGCATTATGGGTCCAAGCGCATGCTCCGTATTCACGACAAGCTCCGAATTATTCAGTGCTTGCTCATTAACATTTAATTGCTGAGGGCCCTTTGCCACTAGGGCGGCAAACTCTTGCCCTATTGGCACTGACGGCGAGTGCAATTGCTCATTAAGGGCTTGTGAAAACGAAGGGCTGCCAGCTGTACCTTGCTCGGCATGATCAAGTTCGGTATGGCTAGTAAGTGCTTGAGTGGGCGTGTTTTTTTGCGCACCTGTTGGAGCTAACCCATTCACGGTACTGGTTTGAACTGGGGCTACTTGCAGGCTAAATAACGGCATATTGGGCATAGACATAAACTCATTACAAAAGAACTTATTAGGTAATTGCAATGCTTAGGCCAATTGAAACGTCTATGGGGTTAAAATAGTAAGGAAGGTTTAAATTTGAATATATGGCTAAAAACTCATTAACCGCACACGGTTTATTATGCGGCTACCTGCATTTACATATACCTAACGGTTTGTTAACGGCTTAAAGTAAAGCCTGCAATTGCGTTTTTACCACCTTAAACTCTTGCTGTATGTTGATAAAACACGAAGGCAATGATTCAAGACTGTCGGCGCGGGCTAAATCTTCTATATTTTTTAACAACGCAGATAGATCTTCAGCATAGATATTGGCACTTGAGCCTTTTAAACTATGGGAAAGCTCTGTGCATAATGCACTATTGGCTTCGTTAATAGCCGCCTCTAATAGTGGTAGTTTTTCTTCACTGTCACTTAGATAGGTGGTTATTAAATCCCCAAACATATCTTCCATTAATTCTTTTAATTCTATGATTTGTGGCATATTTAAGTGGGCCAAACTTATTCCTCCAGTCCTTCTGCACTCCATGACAACGTCACCTTTACGGTATTGCCATTCCCTAAGTATTCAAGACTATCACAAATGCCCACTATTAGCGGTATGCCGCGTCCACTATATCCTTGATCAGTAAATTGCTTGTCTTGTTTACTCTGATAATCAAAACCGTCTCCACTGTCTATAACCATAAGGGCGAGTTTGCCACCTTCACTTGTGGGGGTATGGTCAAATTCAAAGGTTACATAACCCTCACCCATTGATTTCATGGCCTGTTCACGCTGTGCATAATATTCAGCAAAACCTTTAGCGTCTTTTTTAAGCTCAGAGCTTAACCCCAATACACCGTGTTCAAATGCATTAGAAAACAACTCCGACATTAATGTGTAAAGCTGCCCGCTAAAACCATGTAAGGCCGGTACATCACTTAAAATACCCAACATAACCGGTAACGGATTAAATGTTTTTAACGTATCGCCACGCAGGGTATACCGCATATTCCAATCGGTAGGGCCAGTAATCATGCCGCTGGATAAATCTATATTCACCTCGCCGACTTCAGACTCATCTACCATTCTCACTTCCAGTAAGGTGGTATCATCATCTTTACCCGACTCACCGGTAAATTCATTTAAACGGTGTACGATTTCATCAAATAACGTATCTTGGGTTTTATTGGCGTTAAAGATGTCCATTAGACGATCCTCACCAAACAAGTCACCGTCATCGTTGCGTGACTCTATGATGCCATCCGACCACATATACAAGCGGTCTTCACGGCGCAAGCTATAACGCTGGGTTTTACAATCAAATCCTTGCGACGACAATACTCCCAACGGCAAATGGGTAGAGGCTATTTTCTCTACTTCTTTGCTGTCGTGTCGTAACAGGTAAAAGTCCGGCAAGCCCCCCATCCAGACCTCTATTTGTTGTTTGCGGAAGTTTAAATTCAACATGCACACACAACAAAAATACCCTATGGGTAATATATTTTTAAGCTTGCTGTTAATTTCTCGCAGGATATCCTCCATTAAGAAACCTTTGGCGGTCATACCATAAAATATTTCAGCCAGCGGCATGGCGCCTATGGCCGCCGGTAATCCATGACCGGTAAAATCACCTAATAAAATATGCATACTGCCCGACGGTTTACGTGCAGCCAGTAATACATCGCCATTAAAAACCGAAAAAGGTGACAGCAAGTATTTTAAATTGGGTAAATTTAAACAGCCGCTATGCGTCACGTTGTCAAATACGGCACGGGCAACCTCTTGCTCGTTCACCATATGTTCATTGTTTTCGCTAATAAGATCGCGCTGATGCTGCAGGGTAATGTGCATTTTAGTCATGCGCGAAAAGGCGTTAATCTTGGCTTGCAAAATTATTTTGTTATAGGGTTTGGTCAGAAAATCATCGCCACCACTGTCAAGGCATTTGGCTAGATCGGTGGCATCTTGCAGGGACGTTAAAAAAATAATAGGCACCATATCTTCGCCAACCGACGATTTAATGGCCAATGCCGCTTCCTGCCCATTCATGTTGGGCATCATCACATCAAGTAATATTATATCGGGTTTTTGTTCATTGAATTGAGCCACAGCTTGTATGCCATCTTCGGCAAAACACACCTTATGACCCATTTTTTTTACGATGGCCGCTAAAATTAAGCGATCTGATTTATTATCGTCGGCAATTAAGATATTTAGAGGGGAATCAACCATGACCTAGCACCGAGTGTTCAAAGTAATCGACAACGCACCGAGACCCTATACTCATAAGCATTTTTACAAAAGCTCGCCGCGTGTTTAAAAGTGCCCGCATAAGGCATCTTCAAAAACCACCTTTTATGGCTGTGACGCTTAACACATATTAAACCACCTACCTTACTGCTGGGGTGGACAATATATTCACATACAGTATACAACTCATGAATCACAGTTCACGGGTCACTCTATGGTAAAGAGCTGCTCAAAATTAGAAATCGTTAAAATCTTTTTCACGTCTTGATTACACTTAGTAATACGTACGTTGGCGTTATCGCCTCCAGCGTGGTCTCTTAATAACAGCAGCATGCCCAACGCTGAACTGTCTAGGTACGTGGCTCGGCTCATATCAATGACATAACTCTTTATATTATCATCGGTTTTTTCATAGGCATCACGAAATTCTTGGTCACTACCACTAACAGATGTTGCTATTGCCATGTTTTACCCCTTTTGCGATCCCTTGCAGGTGACTATATTTAAGCATAGCCCAATAAACAAAAATGCTTATTAAAAAAGTGCGCCGTCACTGGACGCTCCAATTTACTTAGTTTTTAGCATAGTTCAATAAGACGCTAGAGCCAGTTAAATCCGCATAATTGACGTTTTTTGCAGTTTAATTCGCTCACGTTCATAAATACGCCAGCGGCCCAATAACATTAAGCCTGCCAGCCTTTTCACTTCATAACAGACACATCAAACTTGCTCACAAGGCCAAACGACAGTGCCGTTGAGTTTTCGCCCGCCACTTGCGTGCCTGCCACCGAGTCACCATGACCTTTGCCATTGGCTACCATGCTTGAATTATCATCATTACTTGCCAATGCAAAGGCCACATACATAGTGGTATCGTCGTTACAGGCATGATCATAACCCACGGCTATTAGGCTCGCATTGCTGTTAGTGGCATCGCTGTCCAAGCTCACATAATGGGCTTTTACTGTGCCTTTTTTACTTATTTGCATGCTACCCCCCATACTTATATTCGTGGCGTCGCGGCCCGCTACCCCGCCGGCATCGGTTTCCGTTTGAAAGCCGCCGCCAAAGGTGAACGTGCCCATTTTATAACTGCCTGTGACGGCGAGTGCGGTATGTGCCTCCCCTCCTGCAAAATTCCCGTCGCCTATATTCATGTAGGCCGCGCCAACCGTTAACGGCCCCTTAGAGAAATTACCTTTTAACAAAAGGCTGTCAGCATCCGTGGTGCCCTCGGCCGGCATAAACGTCAGCGCGGCGTTTACACCATTCATGGCTGGGCTTTCATAATAAAATACGTTGTCGGCGCGTCCGGGCAGCCCCATGCCCGCCCACAAGTTGCCCGCATCACCCACTTGGTCGGCAAATAAGTTGTAGTCATTAATCCATTGATCGGCGGCCGGCATGTGACCAATTAAGGCTTTACCGAAGTCACCTTGCAGCCCCACAAAAGAGGGACGGCCTTTCGTAAATATTTGACCAGTATTCGCCGCACTTGAACCATTACCGTCGTTGATGCCCTGTGAGGTGGGGTCCAGACCGGTCTCAAATTGAAACAATACATCCCAGCCCGGCTCAATATTATTTTTACCCCTAAACCCTAAACGAGACGAGCTACTGGTGGCATACATGCTAGCGTCGTTGCCATCATTTACATTGTCGGCTGAAACATGCCCCACACCATACACATTCAATTCAAGGGCACTCACCCCTGAGCCCATGAATAACGCACCTAATAAAATTGCGCTTTTTTTATTTTTAAATCCATACATTTTGACTCTCCTTGGCCTAATGCCATCACATTAAATAACGCCAACGGGCGCGCTAATCTTTTTACATATAATAATTGATGCTAAAGAATTGATTTCACAAGCCCAAAGCATATAGATTAGAACTTAAATTTAGTTCACTAAGGCCCAAGGTCAAGTTATGGCGTAGATAAGCTGAAAGGAGGTCACGATAAAAAGCACAGCTAATATTTAAGCTGTGCTCTTTAGCTGTAAAAGAATATGTTCCGCTATATTTTGCAAGGGTAAAATTTTATCACCGGCGCCAACGGCCGCCGCCGCCCCTGGCATGCCCCACACCACCGAGGAGTTTTCGTCTTGAATAATGGTGTAACAGCCGGCATTTTTCATGGGCAACATGGCATGTGAACCATCCGCCCCCATGCCCGTCAGCATGACACCAATGGTGCTTTTAGCACAGTGCTGTGTGATTGAATTAAACAACACCTCTACCGACGGAAGGTGCAAATTTACTCGCTCTCCGGTAAATACTTTGCAATATAATAACCCGCCTTTTTTTGTGACCTCCAAGTGTTTATCCCCAGGAGCAATATACACATGGCCCACCATCAATTTGTCACCATCACGGGCTTCACACACATTCATGGGCAACAAGCCATCTAAACGCTTAGCAAACGAGGCACTGAATACCGGGGGGATATGCTGCGTAATAACAATGGGCGGGCTGTCGGCCGGCATCATTAATAATAATTCACGAATGGCCTCGGTGCCCCCCGTACTGGCGCCAATGGCAATGACTTTATTGCTTAACTTACCCAGTTTTACAGGGGCTTTAGCAGTCAGTGGCGCTCGCGCAGCTTGGTGCTCTAAGCGTGCAATATTTGCCACCGAGGCTATTTTTACTTTTTCAATAATCTCTTGTGCATAGTCGGCCAATAACTCGGGGTTGTCGGCACTGGGTTTGCCCACATAATCCACGGCACCATATTCCATGGCCTGCAAGGTCGCGGGCGCGCCTTTTTGAGTAAGGGTAGAAATCATCACCACCGGCATGGGTTTTAAACGCATGAGGTTTTTTAAAAAGGTAATGCCATCCATCTTGGGCATTTCAATGTCTAAGGTCACAACGTCAGGATTAAGCTGCTTAATTTTATCGCGGGCAATAAAAGGGTCCTCAGCGGTGCCTATCACTTCAATATCGGGGGCCGCCGCAAAAATGCCGCACAGAACTTTGCGAATTAAAACTGAATCATCGACCACCAATACTTTAATCATTAACCGCTCCTGTATTTAGTGCAACAGCCTGAAGCCTGTTCATATGACTCTCCAATTCAAAGCCTATTATGGGCTTGGAGGCAGCATTGACGTGAAAAATATTAATCAAATAATTCAACATCATTGCTATCATCTTTATGTTTTGTAATATCAGCCATGTAACCGGTTTCACGACTGGCAATGGTATCGTTACGGGTCGTGGTTATACGCCTTACTTTCACCGCACCGGTATCGGGAAAATACAACACTTTTCGGGAAAAAATATCACCCACATCGGCCACTTTTATCGGCAAGCCTTCTTGGCGTAAATAATCGTATACAAATAAAATGTTACGTTGCCCAATGTCGGTCATGTGGGCTAACACTTGGCCGCCACCAAATAATTTCACTTCTAAATTTTGCTTGCGCGCCCCTAAGCCATACAAGGTATTTAATAAATGCTCCATGGCATAGTTACCGTAGCGGGTGGCCGCTGAGTTACTGTCACTGCCCCATTGCTTAGTGCTGTGCGCGTTTTGTTCGGGCAACATAAAGTGATTCATGCCACCAATACCCAAAGTGACATCCCGTACACACGCACTGATACAAGAACCTAACACGGTTGCGATCATTTCTCCGTGACAGGTGGCGTAAAATTCGCCGGGTAAAATTTTAGCCGCCCAGGTGTTATGGGTTTTATCAAAATAACGATTAACATGCGCAAACTCGACCTCCATAGGGGGCTGTGGGGTGGTCGCATGTTTATGCCCATGGGGCTTTTTATGTTGTTTATGTTGTTTATGCATATCGCCCCCCCTTTTTTAACATTTCAACACGCCGTATTTCATTACTTCGCTTTTTGATAAATAGTTCGACCTTTAGAGACAAAGCGGTCGCTGACCCCATGCAATGTTTCACTGTGGCCAATAAATAAATAGCCGCCATCATTTAGCTGGTCGGCTAAGCGAGAAAATAACTCTTGTTGCGTTTCTCTGTTAAAATAAATGACCACGTTGCGACAAAATATGACATCAAACTTATGTTTAATGGGCCAGGGGCCTAATAAGTTTAAGCGGTTAAATTGAATAAGGTTACGTAATGCCTCTTTAACTTGACCCATTTCCGAATTTTTTTGTCGTAAAAAAGACGACAAATAATCCCTAGGTAATTGCTCTATATCCTCAAGCGGATAAATTCCAGCGCGGGCTTTTGTTAATACGTCGCTGTCCAGATCGGTGGCCAATATTTTAATATCATATTGCTTAATCGGCATATTTTTGCTGAGAGTAATGGCAATACTGTAAGGCTCGGGCCCCGTACTGCAGGCCGACGACCACACTCTAATGGGGTGTCGGTGCCCCTTTTTTTTCCATTCAGGAATCACCACCTTTGATAAAAACTCAAAATGATGGGACTCACGGAAAAACGAGGTTAAATTGGTGGTTATGGCATTTAAAAACTCATTGGTTTCGGTGTCTTCATGGGTTTCTAAATACTGACAGTATTGTGAAAAATCGCTGAGTTTTAGCTTACGGATACGGCGCGCGATACGGCTGTATACTAGGTCTTTTTTATGATCCCCCAGTACAATGCCGCTAATATCGTAGGCCTTGGCGGCAAGGATAGTAAAGTCCTTGTCGGCCATGGGGAACTCCTTACCCGAATAATCCATAATTGCCTATTGGTTAATGACTAATTCGTTTGAGGTGGGGGTGGTCGGGCAGAGGCTGCCCTCAACCGAGGCCACCCCGTGGCCGACCCAAGTTGGCATCCGAGTCCTATTAAAACTCCTGCCAATCATCACCGTCGTCCGCTACGCTTGGACGGCTATGACTGGACGCCACCGCTACCGGCCTTGGGGCTGCGGGTGCCATGGACATGGTTGACGCACTGCGTGCCACTGTACGTACATTACTGCCGCCTGAGCCACTCATTTGAAAGAAGCCCACTAGATCCTGCATGGATTTCGCTTGCTCGGTCATGGTTTCACTGGCGGCACTGGCCTCTTCTACTAACGCCGCATTTTGCTGGGTCATTTCGTCCATCTGGCCGATGGCGGTGTTGACTTGGTTAATGCCCGAGCTTTGCTCTTCGGCGGCGGAACTTATCTCTTTGATCATATTGCTTACGCGCTCAACCGCATCCACAATTTCATTGAGTGTGGTGCCTGACTCGTTCACTAACTCAGTGCCGTTATCGACTTTTTCAACACTGTCACGAATTAAATCTTTAATCTCTTTGGCAGCACCGGCTGAACGTTGCGCGAGGTTTCGTACTTCACCTGCCACCACCGCAAAGCCTTTGCCTTGCTCTCCTGCTCGTGCGGCTTCCACCGCCGCGTTCAGTGCTAACAGGTTGGTTTGGAAAGCAATTTCATCAATCACGCCAATGATGTCGGCGATTTTTTTACTGGACGAGTTAATCTCGTCCATGGCCACCACGGCTTTGCCCACCACTTCGCCACCCTTACGGGCTTTGTCCTGCGCATTACCGGCCAATTCGTTGGCATGGTTAGCGTTCTCAGCGGTTTGTTTCACTGAGCTGGTCATCTCTTCCATGCTGGAGGCAATTTCCTCTAAGCTAGACGCTTGCTCTTCGGTGCGTTGCGATAAGTCAGTATTGCCTTGGGCAATTTCGGTAGAACCGGTGGCCACCGTACCGGCCGCCTCGTTAATGTTGCCAATGATCTCGGTGAGTTTTTCGCCGGTGGCGTTAGCATCGGTTTTAAGTTTATCAAAAATGCCATCGTAATCGGCTTCGATGCGCTCGCTGAGCTTACCGTTGGACATGGCATCTAAAATACGCGCGGTGTCGTTAATGACGTTTTCGGCAATGCCCACAAGACGATTAAGTCCCACAGAGAGGTTCTTAAAGAAGCCTTTTTTGTCATCTACCGTGGCGCGTACCGTTAAATCGCCGGCGCCGGCACTTTCGATAATGCTGTCCACTTCTTTTTCCACCGCCACTTCATCGGTGCGGTCATTCCATTCCACCACGGTGCCCAGGCGCTCACCATCGGCACTGTTAATAGGGTTCGCCACTAAACCAAAGGTACGTCCGCCCACCACTATTTCAGTGCTGTAAGTAGAGGACAGATTGCCCACCATATTGCGCTGATGCGCCGGATTTTTATGGAAGATGTCTATGTTGCTGCCCATCACTTTACTGGCAGAAAAGTTGGGTAGGTCCGTTCTGATGTCCGCCTCGGCGGTGGACAGCATGTTATCAACCGCCTTGTTCATGTAGATTACTTCAAAGTCCACATTGGCGATCATGGTATTGGCACCACAGGCATCCAGTGCCAGCTTGACCCGGGTATTTTCGTCGGCGGCCTGTTTCTCTATTATCTGGCGCGCCAGTTCCTCGGTTTTATCTTCCCACTCTACCACTGTGCCTAAACGCTCCCCTTCTACCCATACCGGGGTTGCGGTCAGTGCAAAGGTGCGCCCGCCCACTACAATACTGGTGTTGTAAACATCCTTAAGATCCTTGAGCATGCCACGCTGATGGGCGGGATTTTTATGGAAACCGTCCACGTTAAAGCCCATGAGACCATTCACATCAAAGTTGGGCAGGTCCTTTTTAATATCGGTTTGCGCGTCTGACATCATTTTTTTCACTGAGTCATTCAGGTACACAATGTTTAGGTCGGCATCGGCCATCATCACGTTGGCCTGACACACATCTAACGCCATACTGGTTCTGGCGTTTTCAGCGGACAATTTGTCGTCAATTACTTTTTGCTTGAGCATAGCGGTTTGGTCCACCCATTCCACTACCGTGCCCAGGCGTTCCTCTTCCAACCATACCGGGGTGGCTACCAGGTCAAAGGTGCGTCCACCCACTACGATAGAGGTGTTATAAACACTCCTGAGGTCCTTGAGCATGCC
>MAAA01014284.1_pt1 | contig 13305 bp, 5 predicted proteins | sample 1115971 | NCBI WGS metagenome assembly MAAA01 (sample SAMN04961123, study PRJNA320927) | seawater metagenome | isolation source: sample BD02T6 sea water enriched with oil for 6 days | place: USA:Gulf of Mexico | collected 2013-07-27 | reverse complement strand
TTTTTGAAGGCGAGCTTTTCTGGATTAACGGGGGGGAGGCTGTTTGGCGTGACTAAAGGTGAATATCTAATAAATCTTGAATGGTGTGGCTTTAAGGTTAAAACCTTACCGGCCATAACCTCCATTTTCATTCCCCCTTCATGGGGGGCTGACTTTCCAAATGAAGCTAGCGGCATATATAAACAGGCCAGGTGTATTGGGGGAGGTAATAGGGATATAAAGAGTGTACCGGTCAGGGGTGTTATTCCAAGGGAGCATGGCGGTATCCCAGTTTTGCCTCTTTTTAAAATTGTACCTGATTTGAGGGGGTACTTTCTTGATGATGAGTTGAAAATTGAAGAAATGTTGCAGTGGAAGCTAGAGCAATGTGCCTCAGGATTGTTGACTAAATATTGGTTACGCCTGACTCCAAATGACAATGTTATGACTGACACAATATTGAATGATATAGCCAATGACCTGCTGCCTGCCAAATACATTGAACTGGAAGAGCCTGATGGCTACTTATCTCCTATAAATAAAGCTGAATTAGTGAGGTTTATATACAGTCTTGCGCATCGTATAGCCTTATTTGTTAAGTCTAAGTTGGTTGTTTTAGATCGGCATTTTAAAAGCAAGGGCCTAAATATCCACCATATGCAGCACATATTGATACCAAAAACTGTTGATAGGGACTTGATGTCTTTTTGTCTTATTTCTTATTCCAAGAAAGTTCGGGCTAAAGAGACCTGTGTAGTGCTCATAGAGGGGGATGAAAGTAGTTCTAAAAATAAGATTACTCTGAAAAGTGATATGGAAGATATTCCTGGTGCAATAAGGGATAAATATAAGCTCTAGTGGGTGATACGGCGCAGTATATTTCGGCTGTTAAATTGGCTGGTTGACGGCGCTAGATTCGTATTATTTCTCCAGAACAATATTCATCCAATTTCAGGCAAGTGTTTGGCTATAGCAGGCATGGTCTAAGGGTTCTTTGAATCAATGTATCTACAAATCTTATTGGCATAAGTAGTGTTTATAGTTAGTGCTAATCAAAGTATTTAGATAGATTTACATACATGACGTTATTTGAAAGGAATTAGTACTGGTAAGTGTGAGGGGGAGCAGAAGGGTTAGTCCATAAATTGATCTTGAGGAATGCCTTAGGACAAAAAATATTAGATCGCCTGTTCCTGTGTACAAACTCACAGGAACTTAAAATGAATACTCGTCTTTCACGAAATACCAATGAAACTCTATTTACACAACCTACCTTCCGAGGTTTGCCAGTTATGGTCCATCGTGGGCCCTTAATTGAGAGGTACTTAGACAAAACCTATCAAACGATTGAATCGGGATTGGCTCAATACCCAAGGATATTTGCCACTCGTTTCGACCTTGCACTACCGCAAGGGTCTGAAGGTTGGGCTTCGGATGTAATCTCAAGGTTCATTGAATACTTTAAAGCTGATATTGCCTCGTACTTGAAATCAAGAGGAATGAAGGCAGATGCTTGTAGGCCTAGATTTATTTGGGCGAAAGAGCGCAAACTTTCAGGGAACTATCATTACCATGTCCTGCTGATTCTTAATCGTGACGTGTTCCATAGGTCGGGTTGTATCTTGTCTGATAAACCAAATACGGTAAGTAGGATTGAAAGTGCTTGGTCCAAAGCTGTGGGCATCCCTTGGAGTCAATCAAGAGGTTTAGTGCATTTTCCTAAGAATAGGGATTACAGCGTTGACCTAAATAGCCAAGAGTTTCTTCCGCAGCTGGTGGGTTTATTTCATAGGGCTAGCTACCTGACAAAGGAAGATACAAAAGCGTTTGAGGATGGGTCTAGGCACTTTAGCTGCAGTCTACGGCCAGTATTGCCAAGCGGATTTAGCTTGCGGGTAAAAGTCCAGGAGGAGAAAGATAGAATTGAAGATATGGTCTCAAGTGATAGCGTATATGGCGAGGTTAGTTGCATAGGAGGGTTGGACAAATGAAAGTCTTAAAGCTTAAGTCTGTCATCGAAAAAACTACCTTGTGCCACTCAACGATTTACAAGCTCATCTCAGAAGGGCTCTTCCCTAAGCCAATAGGTCTAACTGATCGAGCTGTTGGGTGGGTTGATTCTGAGGTGGATAGCTGGATTCTTTCTAAAATTGGCCAGCGCGACGGTGTAGAAATGGAGGCTTGATGATCTAATATACTAAAGCCAATGGAGGGGCCATTGGCTTTAGTATTACGTTATTTTCGAGCCTTAAGGACAAGTAATCCAGCTACGCACAAGCCAAGTGCTACAGGGTTTGTGCTAGCGGCCTGTACAAGTAAACGTTGGCCTCCTGTTGTGGCAAGGGCGTTTAGACTGCTTTGAAGTAGTGATGCTGAAGTTAGCACTGTATTTATGGCAGCTTTTTGTACTTGTTTGCTGGACGCTTTGCCACTTTCACACCAAGTAGTGAAATGCTCACAGTTATTCCGGATAAGGTTGTAAGAGTCCTCTCCTAGTCTACTCCTAGCCCTTTTTACAACCTTGGTTCTATCGAAAGCATTAATGGATCGCTCTAATGGAATTACCTCCTCCCCATCAGAAAATTCGTCAAGATGAGTTTCAATTATGCATTCCTTTTTATGTGTGGAGCCCTTCAGTCCACCGTAGTGAATAACAAAACCATTGCCAGTGTAGATGCCATGGTGGGTATATAGTGATCTATTAACCTTTATGCGATCACCCACAGTAAGTATTCGAGTTTTCATTTGGATCTCCTAATTAATAAATGGGACAGTTCGTTATTCCTTAAACGGCGAGCCGCTCATCCTGAGAGTATTGATATATACGCTCAGAGGTCTGTCTGTTCATTTATTATCAGGCGTCTAAAAAGGTTAGCTCGGGTGGTTCATTTACGCCAATTCTTGTTGTAGCCGAATAGTCAGTAATTGGTCTGGCAGTTTAATGAAGGGGGTTGTGCTCTTCGCGCCCATATAGCTCAAAGGGCAATGAGCAGCGGCTGTAATGGCTTTAGCCATTAAGTCTACAGCTAATATGTAAGCTTAAAGCCACCTCAAGTAAGCATTAACTAATGAATGTTTATTCAGGTAATATGCTGACTATAAAAATGCTATTCTTTATTCCTTTTTTGATTTAGTGATGTTTTTTTGAGCAAATAGCCAGATTTAACTCTGGTATGGTTGAATTTCGTTCACTCGTGGCTAAATCTTCACGTTATACCAATATTTATTACAGCAAGGTTTACGTAATTTACTCCTTGTACTTAAGGTGCTAATTGGCAATGGATTCTAATTGGAAGCAAATGACTCCCTCAGATTTTTCCTGGGAGAGAGAAGCTCTGGCGTTTGCTAAAGAAGCGCTACCTGACCACGAGCCCTATCGTGCATGGGCAAACTTCGAATTCATTGCGCAAGATGGTTCAATCAACGAAATTGACTTGATGGTGCTCACACCTAAAGGCCTGTTCCTGGTTGAGATCAAGTCGCACCCTGGTGTGATGAGAGGCGATGCAGGCACCTGGATATGGGAAAACCCCAATGGTCGCCCTAAATATTTCGATAACCCTCGTATCCTTACCGACCGCAAAGCAAAGAAGCTGGCATCGTTATTAAACGCTCAGCCTTCTGCTAAACGAAGTAAAGACCGAATTCCTTTCATTAATGCCCATGTATTCCTTTCTGCAGAAAACCTAGTAAATAAGTTAGATGGGCCTGCACGCTTAAATGTATCCACTCGTAAAACATTCATTGATGAAATTACACACATGGGGCCAGACTGGCGTCATCGTAGAATGGATAGCTCTACAGCAAAAATGCTCACAAGAGTTGTAGAAGAAGCTGGCATTAAAGAATCTGTTCGCCAGCGCCGAGTTGGGCAATACGAGCTTAATAAATTGCTTGATGAATCAGACAATTTTCAAGACTGGCAGGCTGTTCACCCTGACTTGAATATAGAGCGCCGCATTCGGATCTATCTATCTCACGGCAAGTCCGAAGAAGAGTCGCAACGATTACAGAAAGCAGCAAAGTTAGAATTCCGTTTATTAGAAGGGATCGAGCACCAAGGCATTCTAAAAGCCAAAGATTACCAACAACACGATCATGGGCCTGCTCTGGTGTATGAATATGATCCTAAGGCACTTCGATTAGATCACCTTTTAATGCATCTAAATGCCGGGAGTTGGCTAGATATTAGCCAGGCATTAAAGCTACTTAGGCAAATCGCTGAAGCCGTTCAGTTTGCCCATGGCCAAAAATTATTTCATCGAGCACTAAGTCCGCAAAGCATCTTCGTGACACTTAAAGATGAAAGTAACTTCACAATTAAGATTGGCAATTGGTCTACTGCTGAAAGAGTGTATGAATCAGAAACCCAGCAAATCAGTGCATTTAGCCACTTAAGCACAATGATTCAAGAAGAAGCTGGGCCCTATGTTGCACTAGAAGCCCATGCCAATGGTGAAGCTGATGGCGTACACATGGATGTCTTCTCGTTAGGAGCCATTGCCTATCATCTATTTACCGGTAAAAAACCGGCTGAAAATGATATTGAGCTTCAGGACAAGCTTAGCCGTAATAATGGTTTGCAAATTACAGATGAAATCAACGGTGCAAGCGAAGAACTTCAGTGGCTCGTACAATACTCAACACACCCTGACCCATCTAGCCGAATAGAGTCTGTTGATGAATTTATAGCGTGTATCGATAAGCTAGAAGAAGTCATCGCTAGGCCGGATTCTCGCCGTACGTCCAATCCTACCGAAGCACAAAAAGGCGACACCTTCGAAGGTGGTATAACCGTTATGCAGCGCTTAGGAAAGGGCGCTTGCTCCGTAGTTTTTTTAGTGGATCACCACGGAAAAGAATGTGTATTAAAAGTCGCCTCCGAGCAAAAGCATAATGCCCGCTTAATGAAAGAAGGTGAGACCTTAGAGCAGCTAAGACATCAATCCATTGTGGCATACCACAAAACGGTAGATGTGGTGGGTCATACCGCATTGATAATTGACTATACCAATGATGGAACCCTAGCCCAGCGAATACGTAAATACGGTGCAGTTCAGTTAGAGTTATTAGAGCGCTTTGGTGACGACCTTATTACAGCAATGGCGCATCTAGAAGACAAAGCCATTATGCACCGAGATATCAAGCCAGAGAATATTGGCTTAGCCATGCAAGGCAGCCAGCTTCACTTGGTACTATTTGATTTCTCACTTTCGAATGTAGGGGCAGACAATATTACTGCTGGCACAGTCGCGTACATGGACCCATTTATACGTGATTTAGGCCGTCGCCGTTGGGATGAATTTGCAGAGCGGTTCTCCGCAGCACTTACCCTATACGAAATGGCAGCAGGTGCACTACCGGGCTGGGCATCTAATAGCGGCATGTCTCCATTAATAGAGGGCGAGCTAGAGGTCGATCGCACAGTATTTGACCCAACTATTCGCGATAGCATGGTCGACTTTTTTAAGCGTGCATTGGTACGTGATGTTCGTAATCGTTTTTCAACGGCCGGTGACATGCTGCGAGCATGGCGACAGATCTTTTTAGCCGCCCGTAAAGATTCTAATCATCCAGCGGTGCACGATAATGATCGAACCTGTCCAGTATCAGAAGCAAAGCTCGATACACAAATTGGGCTACTAAAGCTTACCCCACAAGCGCTAGATACGCTTAGTCGTCGTAATATTAATACGGTAGCCGATTTGATTAAGGTAAATCGTGGCAGGCTACGTACTTGGCCAGGCGTGGGAATTAAAACTCGTAATGAGCTATCTGAAATTACCGGGCAACTTCAGAAGCGATTATTGAATGAGAAAAAAACACAAGCCATCGCAGAAGAAGGTTCGGTGATTGCCAGTGTTGATAGAATATTCGCTTACATTATGCCAAAGGTAACAAAGGCTACCGACCCTACCAAGCAGGCATTCTTGAATGAATATCTGGGCCGTATAGAAAACAATGATGAATATAAGCAAGAAAAAGCCACTCATCATGTCCATTGGCCGACGGTAATTAAACTAAGTGCTCAAATTGGTATTGATGCAGCCGACGCAAGAACCTTGGCTAGTAAAATTTTAACCCAGTGGGGTAAAAATAAATTAATCAGTGATTTACGTAACGAAGTTGCAGACTTGCTGGATGAAAGCGGTGGCGTAATGACCGCAGTAGAAATATCTGATGCCATTTTACTACGCCGAGGCTCTATTCACCCAACGCCAAAGCGCGAGCGATGGGCTCATGCGGTAGTAAGGGCAGCGGTTGAAACTGAGTTAAGCAAACAAGAGCCACGCTGGTTGTTGCGCCGTAACGGTAAGCGTTTTTTAATTGCCGATGATCGCCAGGCAATGGGTGAAGAGCTGGCAGATTATGCAACAGATCTAGGCGAGCTGGCGGATGAATGCGCAGAACAAATGCCGTTATTATCGCCAGTGCGAGCATTAGAAAAAATCCGCGCAGTATCGGCGCCATCATCATTCGCTGGTTTAAGTAATCACCGAATTTTAAGATTAGCCGCAGCAACCTCCCAGTCTGCAGCACTTTCCAGTCGTGCAGAATTTTACCCAAGAAACCTAAAAGCAATTCAGGCGCTAGAACTTGCTCAAGGTGCCTTACTTGGCAGTAAAGCGCTCACTATTGATGAAGTAATTGCTCGTGTTGTGGGTCGTTATCCTGCAGCGGAAAAATTACCAGGAAGGCCTGAATTAGATAGCTTAATTCAAAGCTTAGACTTAGGATTTGAATGGAATGCTAATTACCAATTTTTAACCGGCTCCAAGGGTGGCTATTGCCTGCCTTTGGCTGGGCATAGTTCTTCTGGCACCTCTATTGGCAGTCGCTACAGTTCTCAGTTTCATTACAGTGGCCAAGGTGAATTAGATACCACCACCTTGCAAGAAGTAAAAAACCTGCAGCACGAAATCAAAACCGCAGTAGACAGTGCGCGTTTCTTAGCGCTTAGCGTAAAACCAAGCCTAGTAGAACAAGCTAAAAATAAGCTATTAGCCAATCAATCATTAAAGCAGGTTAGTTTTGATGAACTGTTATTGCGCCATTTACATACCCTATGTCAAAGCATGGCAACACCGCCAGATTGGCAGATTGTTTTAAATGCAGATAAAACCGAACGTAACTCTCGCGACTGGCAAAACCTACAGCGTTTAGTGCAGCGAGTATTACCTGACATTGCTGATGAAATAAAAGCCATAAAACAGCCTGTGCTATTAACAGAGCCAGGCTTGATCGCGCGCTACAACTTAGTGAATACCTGGTTATCTGATTTACGACAGCACTTAATGAATGGCGATGATGTTTATGGACTTATTATGTTAATTGCTTGTGAAACACAAACAGATGGCGCAGCCATCGATGGCATGGCAGTACCTAAGGGCGCAGGCAGTAAAGAATATGCGCGCATACCTTCTGTTTGGTTCGAGCTTACAGAAAAAGATGCAAATGATGCATCTGGCGATACAAATAAAGAACAATTTATACAGCAAGGTTAGTAGTAATAACTTTAAGTGAATTTTAGAAATTGTATAAGAAATATTAAAAGAATAACGAGATTAAAATGATAAACCGCAGTGATTTATTGAAAGATTTACAGCGCGAACTGCCTAAAATTGAAAAAGACATTTTAGAGTACAGCGAATCGAAGGCAGAGCTAGCTGAACACCTGCAAGAGGAATATGAGAAGGCTCAAGCAGCTGGTCGTACGGCAGAGCACTTTGTGGCTTGGCGTGAAGCACAAACTACTCAAGCAGCTGTGGCCTGGTTACTCACTTGTGTGTTCGTACGTTTTTTAGAAGACAACAATTTGCTGGTGGAACCAATGCTTTCCGGGCCAGCGAAAAGCAATGTAGATGGTAAAGAGACCAAGCCTCTTCAGCATGCCAAAGAACGTATGGTGGCTTTCTTTAACGAAAATCCAATATTAGAAGAGCGTGACTATCTATTTAATCTATTTGCCGAGCTAGAACGTTTCCCTGTTATTGCGGAGCTATTAGATCATCGTCACAACCCGCTGTGGCAAATTCCAGTCTCATCCGATGGTGCGAAAGCACTGATTGATTTTTTTCAAAAAATTGATGCAAATAGTGGTGAGGTAATTCATGACTTTACCGATGCCGACTGGGATACCCGTTTTTTAGGGGACTTATACCAAGACCTTTCAGAGTCAGTGCGTAAACGCTATGCACTTCTGCAAACACCAGAATTTGTAGAAAGCTTTATTTTGGATTACACCTTAGAAAAAGCCATTGATACTTTTGGCCTCACTCATGGAAAACCAGATAGCTTACGTTTAATCGATCCTACCTGTGGCTCGGGTCACTTTTTGTTAACTACGTTCGAACGTGTGTTTGATGCTTGGCAAAAGCGTGAACCTGCCACTAATACGCGCGTGCTCGCTCAGCGCGCACTTGATGTGGTGCACGGTGTGGATATTAATCCATACGCTATTGCCATTTGCCGTTTTCGTTTGTTTGTTGCCGCTATGAAAGCTGCAGGAAGTCATAAAGTAAAATCTGCACCAGACTTCCACTTTAATTTAGCGTGTGGTGATTCATTGTTGCATGGTCCCCGGTTTGAATGGCAAGGACAAGGGCAGCAAGCAGATTTGATTGATGAAGATCCATTGAAACATGTATTGGAAGTGGAAGATAAAGATAAGCTACTGAAAATATTAGGGCAGCAGTATCATGCTGTTGTTGGTAATCCCCCGTATATTGTTGTCCGGGATAAGGCTCTTAATCAAGCCTATCGAGATCGTTATCCTACCTGTCATAAGCAATATTCATTAGGAGTTCCATTTACTGAGCGTTTCTTTGATTTGACGCTATCGGATGCGGTAGGACAGGTGCCAGGTTATATGGGGATGATTACTGCTAATAGCTTTATGAAGAGAGAGTTCGGAATAAAGCTTATCGAAGATTACCTAATTAAACGGAATGTTACACAAATTATTGATACTTCAGGAGCCTATATTCCTGGGCATGGGACGCCAACAGTTATCCTTTTCGCAAGAAACAGTAGCCCTAATGCTGATAGTGAAATTCAAGTAGCGCTAGGTAAGCGAGCAGAGCCAAAAACTCCTGAAGATGCTGCCCGAGGGCACGTATGGAGGTCTATTGTCGATTTAGTAGATGCTGGGGTTGGAGAGAATGAATTTATAGGTGTAGAGCGAAAAAGCCGTGATGTATATTCAGCCCATCCATGGAGTCTAACTGGTGGCGGAGCTATAGACTTAAAAAACGCTCTAGACGCGAAATTTAAAGCTTTGTTAAAGGACGAAATCCTTGAGCTTGGAAGAACCACCCATTCGGGGGAGGATGAAGTCTTCTACTTACCCCCGAAAGCCATTAATACATTGGGTTTGAAGGAATACTCAGTCCCTCTCGTTCTTGGTGAAGACGTGCGTGACTGGAGCTTAACCTCAGATAAACTCCATACCGTATTCCCTTATATTAACGACGGATTGGATGTGGCCAATCCGATACCTGCTGTTGTTTTACATTATTTGTGGCCTTTTAAATCCAATCTACGAAAAAGGCAAGACTTCGGTAAATATATCGAGGACAGAGGGTTGCTCTGGTACGAACATTCGATGTATTTTCCTCGTCGTTACAGAAATTTAGTGTCGATTTCCTTTCCAGAGGTGGCGAGCCACAATCACTTTGTTTTAGATGATGGTGGGAGAGTTTTTAAACAGACGGCGCCTGCGATAAAATTTTCACTTGGGTGTGAAAAGTCGAATGTAAGTTATGTCTTGGGGTATTTAAATAGCTCAATAAACTGTTTTTATATGAAGCAAACTAGCCATCAAAAACAGCTTACTGGAGGTGATGGTGTTCGGGTTGAATTTGTTTCTAAAGTTCCGTATCAGTTTTCGGGGACCTCAGTTAAGAAGTTGCCTATTTTATCTGCGAAAAAAAATGTTGATTTTTCAAGTCGAATTGCTGGTTTAGCTAAAGTCGTTGACGATGGAGCAAAAGAAATATTGAGGATGTCAGCAAGGGAAGCCGTCAATGATTTTGCTTCATCCTCTGATAGTATTGAAGATATTTGGTTGAAGATGCTAAGCAGAATCGAGTATTTAAATGGGCAGATGCTTCTTGCACAGGAAGAAATTGACTGGAGTTGTTATGTCGAGTTTGGTTTGTGTAGTCGAGATGTGTTGGGCGATATTAATGATTGGCTAAATGTTGAAATAAAATCAGGTGAGCGTCCTTTCGAAATACTATCCCAGCTGAATCAGGATGGCTTTGACATACCAAGAGATATACCTTCGTATTGGCCAACCACCATGCAGGAAAAGTGGCGCGTTCGCATGAACTCAATAACAAATATCAGAGAAGTTAGGGTGCTAGAAGACCCACACTACAAGCGCCGCTGGGTTGGGCGTCAAGGGTTGTTTAACAAATCTGCTAAATTAGGTGGGTTACAAATTGCTTGTAAAGAGTGGTTGCTTGAACATATTGAGAAAAATTACTGTAAAAGTAGCGAAACTTTATCTACATGTGGGCAGTTAGCCGACAGGCTTCGTAATGATGATGATTTCAACAAAGTAGCTAAACACTACACCGGTAATGACATATTTGATGTTCAAAGGTTAGTGGGGGAATTAGTTGTGCCTGAGCATATCCCTCAATTTACTGCTGGCCGTTATAAGCCTAAGGCAATGCCAAAAATTAGAGCATGGCAGGAAACCTGGGATAAACAGCGACAAGAAGATGCTATAGATGCAGAATTTGGAGTTGATCAACCTCTACCTAAGGAAGATGCAGCCAATGATGTGAAAGCTGATGCTTATGAAAATGCCAAGGCTAAAGCCGCTGCCAAAAAATATGAAGTAGTTGGTGATATCCCTATCCCCCCTAAATACGCAGCGGGAGATTTCCGCAAACCAAGCTATTGGTCACTACGCGGAAAATTAGATGTACCAAAAGAGCGCTTCTTCAGTTTACCTGGCTGTGAAAAAGACGGAGACTCAACCTTAGTTATTGGTTGGGCGGGGATGAACCACTTACAGCGAGCCACTGCTATTGCTACCTGGTATCTAGAGCGTAAAGAAACTGATGGCTGGGAAGCGGAAAGGCTCAAACCTATGCTAGTGGCAATTGATGAGCTTATCCCTTGGTTAAAGCAATGGCATAACGAAATCGATCCAGAGTTTGGTGAGCGCATGGGCGACTATTATGAAGGTTTCTTGTTGGAAGAAATGCGCACATTAGACGTAACAAAAGAAGACCTTTTAGCATGGGAACCACCAGCTTCCCCTAAAAAGAAAGCGGCGACTAAGAAAAAATCTGCTCCGAAAAAAACAAAGTCAAAAAAAACAGCTGAAGTAAATAATACAGATACAAGTAAGGAACAGGGATAAATACCATGACATTAATTAAAGACCTGATAAACATTCCTGAGAAAGTTCAGCGTGGTGATTTTGTATTAAATCTATCTAGTGGTTTGGCAGAAGAAGCTATTCAGCAAACATTGGATCAATATGTGGTAACACCACAGTTGGCCAAGTCATTTGATGATGCGCTTAGCTTTATTAAAAGTACGGTAGTGGGTAACCAGAACCGCCAGAAGGGAGCGTACTTACACGGCAGCTTCGGTAGTGGTAAATCGCACTTTATGGCGGTATTGCATTTATTGCTGCAAGGTAATACTCAAGCGCGTGCGATTAATGAGTTGGCCCCTGCGGTTAGTAAGAATGATGACTGGTTGCAAAAGAGCAATATTCTACTGGTGCCTTACCACATGATTGGTGCAGCCAGTATAGAGTCTGGTGTGCTGGGTGGTTACGCTAAATATATCAAGAAGCTTCATCCAGATGCCCCGGTTCCTGGCTTTTATATGAGCGAGCGATTATTTAAAGATGCGCAAAGTCTGCGTAAGAAAATGGGTGATGAAGCTTTTTTTAGTACGCTAAATACAATTCCTAAACCGACGGTAAGAGAAAATAGCGGCAATGGCTGGGGGGATGTAGAAGAGGGATGGGATGCAATTAATTTTGATGCAGTTATTACTAATGAGTCTAGTGAATCGGATAAGGTAAATTTAGTTAGTTGCTTGGTTGGAACATTTTTCACCTCTATGGCTGATGTGGCCAATACTAAAGAGGGTGGCTATGTAGACTTTGATGAAGGTCTACGTATTATGACCGAGCACGCAAAGGGTTTAGGTTACGACTCAATTATTCTGTTTTTAGATGAATTGATTTTGTGGCTAGCTAGCCATATGTCTGATCAGAAGTTTATTGCCAATAACATTCAGAAGGTTGTGAAGCTGGTTGAAGCTAGTGAACAGCGCGCATTACCTATCGCTAGTTTTATTGCCCGCCAGCGAGATTTAAGAGAGTTTGTAGGAGATCAATATACAGGGTCTGAGCAAGAGGTATTAAGCGATTCACTTAAATACTGGGATGGTCGTTTTCATACCATTACTCTTGAAGATAGAAACTTGCCTGTCATTGCAGAGCGTCGCTTATTAAAACCCAAAAACGATGCGGCAAAGCATCAGATTGATGCTGCGTTTTCTTCGATGGATGCCAAGCTTCGTGAAGAAGTGCAGGATATCTTATTAACCAAGAAAGGAGATCGTGAGAGTTTCCGTTCTCTGTATCCGTTTAGTCCTGCATTAATTCAAGCTCTGGTTGCTTTGTCATCTGCTTTGCAGCGTGAACGTACTGCTTTAAAAGTGATGTTGATGTTGCTGGTGGACCAGCGTGAAACATTGGAACTAGGTAACTGTATACCTGTTGGCGATTTATATGATGTGATTGGATCGGAGGCCGAGCCGTTTTCTGAATCTATGCGTATGCACTTCGATAATGCCAAAGCTCTGTTTGAGCGAAAGTTAGTTCCTCTAATCGAAGAGGAGCACAACTTAAGTTTAGCGACTCTGGATACCGTAGATGATGCGGATGTATCTAAACGTGCATTTGTAAATGATTTACGTCTTATAAAAACTCTACTTTTGTCAGCGCTTGTCCCTGAAGTAGAGTGCTTTAAACAACTAACAGCAAATAAACTTGCAGCACTAAACCATGGCACAATAAAATCGCCACTTGCTGGTAGAGAAGCCAGTATTGTATTGAACAAATGCAATAAATGGGCAGGACGTGTTGGTGAAATTAAAATCAGTAAAGATGATGCCAACCCAATCATCTCAATTCAATTATCGGGTGTTGATACTGAAAGCATTTTAGAAGAAGCCAAATTTAAAGTTGTTGCTGAAGCCAGTGATGGTAAACAGGCGGTGGAACAGGTTCTAAAACATAAACCTGATTTTGTTTGTCTTGATATTAATATGCCCGTAATGAGC
>MAAA01014283.1_pt1 | contig 13324 bp, 3 predicted proteins | sample 1115971 | NCBI WGS metagenome assembly MAAA01 (sample SAMN04961123, study PRJNA320927) | seawater metagenome | isolation source: sample BD02T6 sea water enriched with oil for 6 days | place: USA:Gulf of Mexico | collected 2013-07-27 | reverse complement strand
AAGTTCGGGAAAACAGTCATAGCAGATTTAGGCACGCCCGAAGATCAATTGGGCGATGGCATAGTCGATACCGTGCTTAACTACACCGATGAGGGTGATGCCCCCCAAACCGTCACCATAGACGGCATCACCCAACCTAAATCCACTCCCCACTTTCTCGGTGGTAATTCCGACTTATGGAATGGCTTAGGGGTTGGAGCTTACTAAAAATACACTACTTGGAGGCAAGCGAAATAGCTCATTCGGTTTTACTTACCTCCAAGTAGCCCAGTCTCTACAACTACTTAGACCTTCTAACTCGCAAGTTAAATAAAAGTCCGCTTGCCGTTATGGGTGTGGACTTTTATGTTAAGCCTTATTAAAAATATAAATATCCTTTCCGATCTTATTTAAAGTTAAAGTAAGCAATGCCGCACCACGCATTGTTATTAAGATATACCCGCCTTAATAGCCTTAAACCAAGTCTTTAGTTACAGAAAATGCAGTGCAAATAATGCTCAATTCCAATAGAATTGCGGACTAGTTCAAATTATAAAAGTAAACATGTGCGAATAGGCCACCTAGGTCTATTCGCACTTTTTTTGTGTCCATTGGGGGACGTATGAAATTAATGACAAGGATCAGTGCAATAGCACTGACGTTGGTTCTGGCCGCGTGTGGGGCTGAAAGTGGAGATGGAACAAGCTCCCTGGTACGCATGAAACAAGTGCAAGACCCTATATGCCAGTACGGGGCCACGCAAATAGACACGGGCTTAGATGTCAATGGAAACGGCACCCTGGAAGATGAAGAAGTAAACAATAGCAGCTTAATCTGCCAGGCCCAGAGCGGCGTTTCTGAAGATGAGTTTGCACTGTCTGCCAAGGGGCGGGTAGCCGGTACTCTAGATTTATCTTTAATACCCGCACCTAAACAAAGTGGCGGCTTCGCGCCACAAACCCGCTCGCTCTCGTCATCTGCAAGTGCGCGTAAGGTCTCCAGTCAGACTGGAACATTGTGGTTAACCCCAAATGAAATTGCTTCCGCCATCAAGGCCGACCAAGCGGCACTGGCACAAGCCAATAGCAACTTAGGTTCTAATACCCAGATTACCCCACCGGTAATCGAACCCATTGAAATTCCGGTGGCGGCCGATGGCAGCTACAGTATAGGTGTGCCAGCGGGTACCGATTACAGCTTGTCGTATGTTTCGGCAGATGCTACTAAAGCGGTGAAAATTGAAGACATTAACGTCTCTCCCAGCCAAACCACAGATGTGTCCATTGACCCGTTAGACCTAACCTTGTCGGGTAACTTAAATTTTGTGGTACAAAATGCCGCCGGCAGCTCCCCCATTGAAAACGCCAGTATCACCCTGCTAAGCGACGGCACGACCAATTCCTCTGACGCAACTGGCGCGGTCGCCTTTGAAGGCCTAGCCGCAGGCAGTTACCTAGTATTAATTGAACACAGCGGGTTCGTGAGTCAAACCTTAAGCGTGGATATTACAGCGGGGCAAACACTGGATTATGGCGTGGTGGAAATTAGCAACACCTCGGGCTCGGCCAGCGGTTCGGTTACGGTAGACACAGAGTTGTTAACCGGGCTTGATAATATAGTCGTGTATGCCCGTGATGCGCATGGCGGCATTTACTCAACCCTAACCAATGCCAGTGGTGCCTTTACGTTTACTGCGTTACCGGTAGACACTGGCTATTCATTCATTGCTCAGGCCAATGATTTTAGTGCAGATAAGATTGATAACATTACCATTAACGCAGGCGCAAATAGCGATATTGGCAGTATTGAGTTGATTCCCAGCAGTGCCTTTGTAGGTTCTATTACCGGTTTTGCTAAATTTGAAGATAAGTTATCGGTATTAAATGTTCATGCGGGTTTGCTGGTTGCCATAGAAGGCACCGACAAAGAAGCCGTTACCAGCCGTGATGGTGCCTTTATATTAAACGGTTTGGCCCCAGGGCGTTACACTTTAAATTTTACCGATTCTAACTACCAAACCACCACCATTGAAAATGTCCGGGTGGTGGCCACCGCAACCACTTCGCTAGACCCTGTTGATCTACAGCTTAAAACCGGTCGAGTAAGTGGTGTGGTATCACTTGATGGGCAATTGAGTTCAGCCGGAATCCTGGTAGAAATTTTAGGTTCCACCAGTAAAACCTATACCGATAATTCGGGCCGTTGGTTCTTAAATTTACCCACAGGCAACTACGGTAACGGCATTCGTTACAGCGCAAATTTGTTTGAAAGTAAAACCGCTAACGAAACCATTAGCGTTATCGAAAACGGTGAATACCAAGCTGCCGCTCAGGTATTGGCGCAAACCGGTAAACGCTTAAGTTTAGATTTATCTGCCAATGGCGGCGCGTGTTCAGTATTGCAGGTGGCTTTGCAGGGCACGTCTGGTGAGGCAAATGGTTACACTGCTCTATTTTCAGTTGAAGGTGGCAAGCTAGAACAGGACTTAGTGTTTGGCGACTACAACCTAACCGCCACCTGTGTGGATGATGGTTTTGAAAGTGTGGTGAAAACACTAAGCATTGTCGCAGGCAATGGATTAGTACTTGCCCTAGACCCTATCGCCCTACGGGTGAGCTTCGTCACCATTAATTCTGGCGCACCCTATACCAATGATACCAACGTCACTCTGGCCATAGGCGCTGTGGGTGCCAGTGAAATGCAAGTTACCCAGGGCAGTTTTGATAGTGGCTGGATTGCATTATCCGAAAGTTATGCCTTACCGCTTGATGCAGGTGATGGTATCAAAACCGTATTAATTCATTTGCGTGATGACGTTCAACAACCGCTATCAGATGTTTCTACCAGTATAGAATTAGACACAACTATTAGCGTGGCCAGCTTTACTGCCACGGGTGCAACCACTAAAAACGATGTGTTGCACTTACGCCTTGATTTAAGTGCTGAAACCGGTGCCACCGTTACCGCCGACATTCCGGGCTTAGTGGCGGGCCTATTGGTGTTTGATAACGGTTTGAACGGTGACGTTTCGGCGAATGATGGTGTGTACGAACGGGATTTAGACATCACCACCCCTAACGAAATCACCGCAGCCATCACCGCCAACATCACCGACCGTGCGGGCAATACCACCACACAAAATGCGGCCAGTGGCATTGTGTTAAGCACTAACCCCAGTATTTCGGCGGTGTCTGTTAGCTCTAATGTGGCCAGTGGTGAAATGACCATAAGGTTCAGCACAGATGAACCTGCTACATCCAACATAAATTACGGCATTGATGCCGCAGCGTTAAATACCAACTTACCGGTAGAAGCGTTATTAACGCAAAACCACACCGTAACTCTTACTAACTTACCAGCTAATCAGCTGACCTTTTTTGAATTACTTGCCACCGATAACGCCACTAACGTGGGCACGTTTAATGGCCAAGGCAAGCTAGCCCCTGCCCCTATTAGTGGCTTAAATGCTGCTGCCGGGTCCGCCGAGGTGGGTTTGGTGTGGAGTGAAAGTACTCATAATGAATTGCAAGGCTATAACATATATCGCTCTGCCGATGGTGGTAGCAGTTTTAACTTATTAAGCGGCACGGTTATTAGTGAGCGGTATACGGTTGATAGCACGCCTAGCAATGAAGTGACCTATCAATATTACGTAACTGTAGTGGATACAGACGGAAATGAATCGGTTCCATCTGCATCCGTGACTGTTACGCCTAGTTCAAACCTGGCTGGTCCCACTGAAATGAATGGCGGTGTCATAGCCAATAATACCATTTGGTTGTCATCGCGTAGTCCGTACAACATTAGTAACAATATGCTGATCCGTGAAGAGGGGACCTTACTATTAATGGCGGGCACTCAAGTGCAGTTTGCTGGCTCCCAAAAACATATATTAGTAAACGGGTCTATAAGCGCATACGGTACCGCTGAAAACAAAGTGCTTATTACCAGTGATAACGCCAGTAATGAATACCAGGATCAATCGGCGATTGTATACGGTAAATCTATTGACCCGGTGACGTTTGAAGACAGCCCTAATCCATTTGTTAGTGTATTCAATTACTCTACTTTTAATTATGTGAATGTGTATTACGATTCTGAAGCTCCTGATGGTAGGGCTCAGTTAATCAATATAGATCTTAACAATTCAGAGGTAAAAATACGCCCCAATAGCCTGGATACAGAAAATACTGATTTTGCCGTACGTTCGTTAAAAGACAGTATTTTAACCATCGATGAATGCACAAGAATTACCCATCGAGCCGCCTTTGTTTCACAGGTTATTCGCTCAGAAATTAAAATGGCAGCCGGAGTGGACTGTAGCAGAGATACAACGGGTTACTCAGAGCAAAATGCATTGACCTATTTGGGGTATGGCTTGAGGACTTCCCGGGTAACCGATTCACATGCTGACTCGGTAAATTTACAGGTGACCGAGTCAATAAATGGCGGTTCATTTACGGATCTAACCGTTTATGCAGGTAATTCAAGCGCACTAAATATTAAATCGGCTGAGTTTGTTAACAGTAAAATCGCTATTACAGGTAGTGAGGCATTTTTGAACTTAACTCTGAGTAAGTTGGATTCAACTTCCACAGTTAGCGCGCTATACCTGAATGTCGCATTGAACTATTGGGGGACTACCGATTTAGACAACATAGCGCAACGCACCGGGTACATCCCTTCTCCCGTAAGAAAAACGCATCTGTATCCAATCATCACGGGTTCAGATTTTAATACTGCGGATTGGGATAACGATGGTATCCCGGATCTTCGAGATCACGATAACGACAATGATGGTTACTCGGACCTACAAGAAGACTGGGGATCTGATCCAATCTACGGCAGTATTTTTAGTCCACTAGACAGTAACTCTCACCCTGTTGTCGCTAACGATAGCGATATGGATGGCATTGCGGATAGCACTGATACTGATGATGACAACGATAATCTATTAGATAGCGAAGAAGTTACCTACGGCACAAATCCTTTGTTAGCGGATACCGATGCTGATGGCAGCTTGGATGGCGATGAAATTAGCAGGAAATACGATCCACTGGATGGATCCAATTATCCTTATTTGGGCACGGTAAGTGACGTAACGATTGATGGTACTAATGTGAATGCTGATGGGGTGGTGTACTTCGCGGGCACTCAGGTAACCCTTAACAGTGTGACTGTGTTACCAGGAGTAAAGCTGATGGTGGATCGCGAAACGCGATTGACCCTTAACGATGTTAGTTTGATTGCGAATCAAAATAACCCTATTTTTATGCGCTCCAGTGGCAGTGGAAGCGGCGAAGTTCACTTTAACAGCGGGTTAATGAGTTATGCGAATATCAAACTTGATATTCAATTTCATACTGCTGTAGATAGTAGGGTGATGCGCTCTGACCTATCGCTATCCCATTACCAAATATCTGGGGCAGTAATTGATAGTCTCTTAATAAGTTCCAGTAATGGCTATATACATGCAGGGGGTGTAATGACCCATAATTACGTAGTGATGAGTACTAGTGATTTATATAATAGGGGGGAATTTGAAGAAGGCCGTATCATTGGGATAATGGGTGGAGACACTAGCTCCACGGTTCGTGACAGTGTAATAGATACCTACAATAGTCAGGGGGCGATCACAGGCTCAATAGTGACCGGCCTCTACTCAAATGCTTTAAAGGTTACCAACAGCGATGTTAAGTTCACTGATTATGATCTAGGTTCTGTGGTTACATTTTTTGAAGGCTCTTATTTGTCTACACCCGATGGTAGTGCTTTCTATGATGGTTTGGGAACGCCTAGCGATATCCTAAGCGACGGTGCATCCGAAACAGAGTTTACTTTAGGGGCTTACACCTACAAAGTAGACGGCATCAAAAATCCAAGGTCCACCCCCAACTTCTCCAACGGTGAAAGCGACGTATGGGACCCTAGTGGTGTCGGTTGCCTGTGGGATAAAAATGATCCAAGTACCTTCCCTGATCCGTTGGCGCTTTAAGTAAAATCTATAAATTAATAATATATATTAGCCTCGCGAATAAAATGAGTGAGGCTAAAAAAACATTTGAGGCATAACATGACATCAATCAAGACCCTGGCAGTACTCATGTCGTCGGCATTATTAACCATGCCACTGTTAGCGCAAGATAAGGCTGCAGAAGAAGATACCGCCACCGAAAAAGGCTTTGACATTGTAGCCATGGGGCAAGATAAAGTGGCGCAATACACCAGCGGCGAAAAACCCTGGTGGGGAATTAAAGTCGCCTACAGCCCTTGGTTTGTTCAGTGGCAGCAAACCAGTACCGCTGCCAATCGATTTGGTGGTGACGCTATCAATGTGGACTACACCATTGATGGTGCCATTGCTCACAGTGCGCGCATCGAGTTTAAATTGTTTGATGCTGGTGCCGATTTAAACTTAGTGGAATTACCAAAAGGTTCAGCCGGAGAAGGTCAGGCCCTAAGCTATTTGTCCATGGGGGTAAACTATACCGAATTGGTGGGTGACACCGCGCTGCATTATCGATTCGAAAAAGGCAGCTTTACCGGTTTTATTAATGGGGCCGACAATAGCGGTAACATTGGTACCGGCACCTTCGAAACTGATGTAGTTAGTCATGATATAGCCTTGTTAACTCAGTGGGGTATTGGCATCGGGTATCGAGCGTTCACCTATGAAGTGCCGCAGGATGTGTACTTAATTAATACCAGTACTCAGGCGCTGTTGCAGTCCGGTTTTGTGGATATGAATTACGATGCTGACTTCTATACACTTATCTTCACCCGTGATGAACTGCTTAAAAAAGACACCGCCAACTTTAATCTAGGCTTAGAACTACGATACGGTATTGGCACAATGACCCCCAGCGGTAACTTTGTAGACCAAACCAAGCAAGCGTTACGTGAGGGCGATCTGGATGACAACATCATCGAAGATGCCGATGCCAGCTTCCTGGAACTGGATGTCTATGCCTATATGCCACTCTTCCCCGCCGACACAGTTACCAGTGAACTACGTGCCGGTTATCGTAGTAACACCTTAAAGGCCAATTTTGGAGAAGGCAGTGGTGATTATGCTTTAGTGACTGATTTTGAAACCGAGTTCTCAGGGCCATATGTGGCTTTGAGTGCTGACTTTTAAACTACTATCTTAAAGATGCAGTAGCGGACCCATACTCGCTATTATAAAATAATAATTAAACTCGACTCATGCGCTTATCGCGGCGCAGTCGAGCTGTTATGACTTTACCGGTAATATATACTTTATTGCTTTCGTAGAGCCCCCACCTACCGTGAGCAGCTGATGAAGCTGGCGCGAATTTAAACAGCTAGCAACAACTCTTCCTAAACTCGTGCATTAAATATTCATTTCCAATAATATTGTCACAACATTCATTAATATTACTTACTAAATGTGCAAGTTGGCCAGAGGTGGTCAAGTAGCATTTTTTATTTAAATTTGGGGCTATTCGTTTGTTGAAAGGATTCAGAAGAAATCGGAGTTGTTTAAAAGCTCTCATTCAAATTACTTTACTCATTTTTATATCAGCCTGCTCTAGTGGTGGCTCCTCACATAGTAATGGGGCCGTCGCTGTAAATAAGCGTTTGATTGAAGCTGGAAATGCCTGCCCTAATGGCGGAATTGAAATCGATATGGGAGTTGATAGTGATGCAAATGGTCAGCTCGATGCATCTGAGGTAACCAGTACCGAGCTGGTATGCAATGGTCAGTCTTCGCTAGTGGAGTTGATTCGTTCTTCTGATCCAGGCTGTCCATATGGTGGCACGGATATTCAAGTGGGGTTAGATGATAATGGAAATGGTAAGTTGGATTTCCATGAAATTCTAAATACCACCCTTATCTGTCACGCACAAAATAGCGTGGTGGCAGGTGAATTTTCCTTCTCTCCAAAAGGCACGGTTTCCGGCGTGCTGGATTTATCATTGGTGCCCCTACCAAAAACTTCGGATAGTCGTTTTCAACCACAATCACGTGCAATGTTAACGAAATTTGAAACGCGACAGATCACGGAGCAGGCAGGTAAGCTTTGGTTAACCCCAAACGAAGTGGCGGTAGCCATTCAAGCCGATCAAGCTGCCGTAGAGCAAGCTGAGCTTCATTCTGGTTCTGCAACCTCAATTACACCACCTGTGATCATTCCCCTTGAAGTGAGTGTTGCGGCTGATGGTACCTACAGCATAGATGTACCAGCAGGTACTGGTTATAGCCTAAATTACGTGAATGCCAATGCCACCCAGGCAATAAAGGTTAATGATGTTAATGTTTCACCAAATCAAACCACAAATATAATAATTATTCCGCAGGATTTAACTGCCACGGGTAGTGTGGTGTTTTCGGTTGGTAGTCTGGCTAATAATTCTCCTGTGGCTAATGCATCGGTCACTTTATTAGATGATGCAACAACCATTGCCACAGATCTTAATGGCCAGGGCTCGTTTGAAGGTTTGGCCGCAGGAAGCTACACCCTATTGGTGCAGCAAACAGGGTATGTTCCTCAAACATTTACTGCAGTGATTAAGGCTGGTGAGTTTCTTGACTTGGGTGTATTGCAATTAAGTTCTGAAAAGGGTTTTGCCAGTGGCACCTTAACGGTGAATACCGAACTGCTCACCAGCCTTGAAAACATTGTGGTTCATGCACGGGATGCACGAGGTGGAATATATACAACACTAACAGATGTTAATGGCGGGTTTAACTTTCCAGTCTTACCTGTGGGGGATGGTTATACCTTCATTGTTCAGGCAAATGATTTTGCAGTGAATAAAATCGATAATGTCAGTATTTTACCAAATGAAGAAACCGAAGTGGGCAGTATTGCGTTGCAGCCCAGTAGTACATTTGTTGGTGCTATAAGTGGTTATGCAAAGTTTTCTAATCTTTTGTCCGAGCTAAATGCTCATGCCGGAATAGTGGTGGCCGTTGAGGGTACGGATAAAGAAGCCATTACCAGCCGAGATGGCGCCTTTATTTTAAATGGCCTAGTGGCAGGCAGGTACACTTTAAATTTTACGGATTCCAATTATCAAACAAGAAGTCTTGAAAATATTCGCGTGGTGGCATCTTCTACCGCCCCATTAAACCCCGTTGTTATGCAGCTTAAAACTGGACAGGTAAATGGTATTGTCGCATTGAATGGTCAGATTGGCGCAGCAGGTATATTGGTTGAAATTCTAGATAGCCCGTATTCAACCTATACTGATAACAGTGGTCGCTGGCACTTTGATTTGCCTATTGGAAATTATGGTGGGGGTATTCGTTATTCTGCAGACCTATTTGGCAGTGATATTTCAGTTGAAACCGTAACCGTAACTGAAAACGGTAGTTATAATGCAGCCCCCACTAGCTTATATCAGCAAGCTATACGCACTACTATTCCTCTTACTGCATCGGCTGCCTGTTCTGATCTATCGATTCACATTGAGGGGGGGGACTCGACCAATTATGACAGTGATGTAATTGCAGTAAATGGCATTGCAATGGTTGATCTCCCCTTTGGGGAATACCTTTTATTGTTACAGTGCGCCGATAGTGGTTTTGAGAGTATTTATAAATCACTTACTGTTAGTGAAAATGGGCAGACACAGACTACCTTGTCCCCAGTGAATCTACGTACCCGCTATGTTCTCATTAATTCTCGGGAAGAGGTCACTAATGATAATTCAATAGTGCTAACGCTGGGTGCGGGCGATGCTACCGAAATGCGCTTATTTGATGATGTAAATGATACTGGTTGGGTTCCTTTTGAAGCTAACTATGACTGGGTTTTAAGTAACGGCGACGGACAAAAATTAATTACAGTTGAGTATAGAAATACCCAGGGATCATTGGGTAGTGAAAATGCGCAAATAACACTGGATACTGGCATCATTGTATCAAGCTTTACTGCGACGGGAGCCAGTAGTAAAGGAGATTACCTTACACTGCTAATTAATTTAAATGACGATTTAGGTGCCAGCGTTCATGCCAGCTATGATGGACTTTTTAGTGATCTGGCCATGTTGGATAATGGTTTGGCTGGAGATGTTATAGCCAATGATGGTATCTATACTCGAGTATTTTCTATTGCGTCGGCGGATGAGTTTAGTGGATTTGCCAGTGCAAGTATTACAGATGCTGCGGGCAATAACATAATCGTTAATTCAAATTCTGTATCCATCGCCACGGCCCCTACAATTTCACAAGTGATCACCCAAAGCGATCTTACTACAGGGCAATTGGCGATCCGCTTTATAACCGATGAATTAACCACAACCAGCATAAAGTTTGGCGATGCCCCCGCTAGTCTGTCAGCACCTGTCGATGTTAGCAGTAACCTTGAGCGTGTTCATAATATCCTTTTAAGTGAACTAAGTAGCAACGAATTGGTGTACTACCAGTTAACGGCTAGCGATGGCTCGAGCAATACCAGCACAAAAAGTGGGTTTGTAAAGTTGGCTCCTTCGTCACCACTCAATGTTTCAATACAAGCGGGAGATGGTGATTTAGGTGTCGTATGGGATGTGCAGCCTTATTTATACATAGCCGGCTATAACGTCTATCGTAGTGAGGATAATGCAAGCTGGCTTAAGGCGAACTCAAATGGCGTACTGGGTACACCATACTTTTACGATACCAGTGTCGTGAATAACCAAACCTACTATTACAAGGTAGCCAGTGTCGACACAGGTGGTAATGAGAGCATCACAAGTGAAGTGGTTAGTGCAACTCCATCAAGTGCCTTTGCAGGCCCTACTAGGATTTCTAATACTGAATTGTTTGGTAATCAAATTTGGCTCGCCAGTATGAGTCCTGTTGAATTGGAAGGAGATGTCGCAGCCTACGGCACATCACGAATTTGGGGGCTACCCGGTACCGAAATTATTTTTAAAAACCCAGGACGTTTGCTTTTAGATGAAGCTTTAGCAGATTTGTACTTACTGGGTACGCCGTCGGCCCCGTTAAAAATTAGCAGTGAGGCGGGGAGATTATATAGCAGTCACATCGTTATTGATGATCGACTGAAATACGATGATCCATCCGCTACTTTGGCGGCGCGGGTGCGCAATAGGGCTACTGATGCCAGAGGCTACCTAGCCCATGGGGTTTATGCGCGCAATATAGAGATAAAAAATGCTTATATCGATTTAAATGGGAGGTATTCTGGTGCGGTTTATAGTCTAGTAGAAAATGTCTTGTTGGATGGTATTTCCCCGCAACAATCTATATTGGTTGCCCATACGGTGGTGAATGCCACGAATAATGACCAGCAAAACTCAGGAAGTGATCATCGACTGTGGCATACAATCGATGCGACGATATTGAAAAACTCGACATTAGATTCAGTCATAGATGATACTAATTATGTTGTAAATTCACATCTAACGAATATATCAGGTAGGAATTCAGGTACTCTCGTTAAGTCATTTCTTTCCATTGTACCGGGCGGCTACTCGGAAAAGTCTTTAATAATAGATAGCGTGGTTAGCGGACATATGCGCCCTTTTAGTGGTCGCGTGATCAACTCGGATATGTCCGACGTGACATGTGGTAGCACATTCAGTTCGACTTCTAATGCTTGGTTTGGTAGCACAGATAAGGCCAAGCTAATGGAGACGGGTTGCTTCTCTGAGAGTAAACCAGATAGCTTCATGGGGTTGCGCAGTCATGCCGATCCAGGTCAGGCCGATTTTGATCAGGATGGAATTGTGGATATGTTAGATGCCGATCGTGATGGGGATGGGGTTCCTGATTGGCAGGAGCTTCAGGTGCAACCTTCCGGGTCGATTTTTGACGAGACCATTGCGCCAGTCATTTCACTTGTCGATACTGATTATGATGGTATAGAGGATGCGGTAGATTCTGACGATGACAATGATGGTGTAGCAGATGCAGAAGAGTTAAGTGCCGGAACGGACCATTTAATAAAGGATAGTGATATGGATGGTGTGGATGACTGGGTAGAAATCACCTATGGCTACGACCCATTGAATGCGGATCACAGACCGTTAACTCAAAGTAATTCCTACAGTACTGTTCTCGATGATTCATTTGTTATTAATGGTAATGAAGTGGTGGTGGTACATAATGAAAAATCAGAGGGTGAGTATTTCGGAACGCGTATTTTAACTTTGCGAGACATGGTTTTAACGGATGCTTATGGTTATACATTGGCAAGTAAAACTGATTTGGATGATAGTAGTATCAGGGGGGGGGCGACGATCGAAATGTCGAAGCATTCGATTTCTAATGGAACGGATTCAGGTCGCTTAGATTGCAGTGGTTATAATAGGTGTACACTTGAGAATATTGACTTTGGTGTTGTTGGCTTACAATTAAGTGAATACGCTTCCGTTATGAATATAACTGCTGGGCAGTATGAAGGTGGAAGCCTTCAGTTAGCAGGCTATGTCGAAAACAGTTTGCTGGGCAAGCAGTTAGCAGATGGCTCGGTCAGTGCTGCAGTATCTGGTAACTTTGTCAGTAATCATAACCGTGTCATTACATATGGCGATCAGGGGAAAGCTGAATATGTATCCTCATATTGGTCGTCGTTTGGGAGTGGTTTCAGCGATGATAACCAACTTGTAATTCGGGACTCTGTTGTCGATGACGGAAGTTTTGGTTTTGTATCTGCGAGTAATACGGAAATTGGATTCGGTCAGGTTTATGGGTCTATTCTGAGGAGTGTTTATTTAAGTAAAACAGGCACCGATGACCCTTCACAGCTATATAAATCTGACATTTACTGGGAATTTCCTTATGTGTTGTACGACTATGCGACGTTCTTTAGTAACTCGTATTTAGTGGCGGGAGAAACGGCTATTGGCAACCTAGGGATGCCTATAGACCAATTAGGGGATGGACAGAGTGATACAGCCATTGATTTCATTGATATTGCTGGGAACTCCCAGATATTAATGATTGACGGTTTAACCCAGCCAAAGGCGTCAGCAAACTTTCCAGGGGGAGATGGTGATTTATGGAATGGCTTGGGTGTAGGTGCTCGCTAACCACCTAGGATGAGGCGACTTTTTGGCATGACTTGCTCTTGGAGACTTCAATGTAATTGTAGGAGCTGATGATCGCCTTTCATTAGTTATCAAGCCCCCCTTTCCCTTGGCGCTAGCCCTATAAAAGGTGTAGAATTCGCGCAACCGGGCTTAATCCCGGTTTTTTTACGTGCAGGACGCACGATATACCGCAATATCAGGACGATAAAACGCGGATTTGTAGTGAAGCTAAATATGGACAGTTCTTTCTGGCAACAATTATGGATCGCAATAAGCCTAGTGCTGGTGATTGAGGGCATATTACCCTTCTTGTATCCGCGCAGATGGCGTCGTCTGG
>MAAA01014358.1_pt1 | contig 13338 bp, 12 predicted proteins | sample 1115971 | NCBI WGS metagenome assembly MAAA01 (sample SAMN04961123, study PRJNA320927) | seawater metagenome | isolation source: sample BD02T6 sea water enriched with oil for 6 days | place: USA:Gulf of Mexico | collected 2013-07-27 | reverse complement strand
GGCCTGCCAACGGCAGCCGTTATTGCGTCCCGTGGTATTAATGTAATTGGTGTAGATGTTAACAAAAAAGCGGTAGATACCATTAATGCCGGTGACATACACATAGTAGAGCCCGACCTGGATATAGTAGTACGTGCCGTGGTATCTACCGGTAACTTAAGAGCTACTACTACGCCAGAGCCGGCCGAAGTATTTATGATTGCTGTGCCAACGCCGTTTAAACACAGCGACAGTGGCGACCACGAGCCTAATTTAGATTATATCAAGTCAGCAGCACAGGCCATTGCCCCTGTATTGGAAAAAGGCAACCTGGTTATTTTAGAAAGCACCTCGCCAGTAGGCGCCACCGAAAAGATGGCGGCCTGGTTAAGCGAGGCCCGCCCGGATTTATCCTTCCCGCAAGATAAGGGCGACAATGCCGATATTAAAGTCGCCCATTGTCCAGAGCGTGTATTACCTGGTTATGTATTACAAGAGCTGGTAAGTAACGACCGAGTTATTGGCGGTATGTCAAAGGCGTGTAGCGACCGTGCAGTAGCGCTTTACAAAACATTTGTACGTGGCGACTGCATTGTCACCAGCGCGCGCACCGCCGAAATGGCCAAATTAACCGAAAATTCATTCCGCGATGTAAATATTGCTTTTGCTAACGAGCTATCGGTAATCTGTGACAAGCTTAAAATTAACGTATGGGAATTGGTTAAATTGGCCAACCGTCACCCAAGGGTAAATATTTTAAACCCAGGCCCGGGTGTGGGTGGCCACTGCATTGCAGTAGACCCTTGGTTTATTGTGGATAGCTGCCCTGATGAGGCAAAAATAATTAAACAAGCACGCTTAACTAACGATGCCAAGCCGTATTACGTGATTGATAAAATTACCGAAGCTGCCGACCAGTTTAAAAAGCCCGTAATCGCTTGTTTAGGTTTGGCGTTTAAAGCGGACATTGATGATTTGCGTGAAAGCCCTGCGTTACAGATTGTTGAAGAGTTAGCTAATCGAAATATTGGGCAGGTTATAGCGGTTGAGCCAAATATCCATGAATTACCAGATAAGCTGATAACTGCCGAGGTTGAATTGAATACATTAGAGGCTGCGCTTGAAAAAGCCAATGTGGTGGTGGTGCTTGTGGATCATAAGGAGTTTAAGGCTGCGGATGCAGGGCAGTTTGCGGCTAAGGTTGTGATAGATACGCGTGGGATTATTGGCTAGCTAGTTTCAAAAATTGAACTGATTATGCACTTAAAAGATTTTTTCGCTCCGAACCAGCTTTTTGCTTTGTTAGCAAAGGGGATGGATGGCTTTAAAATTATTGTAATTAATATTTTAATTGCGAGATTTTATGGCCCTGAAGTATATGGGAAATTTGCTTATGTGATAGGTGTGGTATCGCTTGTTGCGATACTTGCTGAGTTTCGTTTGCAATCAATCTTAACCAGAGAGCTTTCTATAGCTAATAGGGGGAGTCTTCCCGTGCTTCTGGGCGCTGCCTTTTATATCAATATAGTATTTGCTTTATTGGGGTTGTCGCTTTTCATTGCTTACGGAATGTTCGAGTCGGATACTGAGGTGGCGTTGGCGGCAATAACCTGCTCGTTAGGTTACTTCTTTAAGATAACTAGGTTCTTTCGGGCATGGTTTATCTCTAGAGAGCGAAACGTCTATGTCGCTATTAGTGAATTTTTTGCTTCGTGTATGACTATAGCCATAATTTTGGTGGCAGTATTAGGTGATGTAAGTTGGGAATACTTGCCCATCATTAGGAGCTTGGACTATTTGATTGTTTCAGCTCTATTCATGTTTTTCTTCTTTAAAAAATTTGATATATCTCTGTCTGAATTTCGATTCGATTTAGGTGTTGCTAAATCATTGGTTGTTAAATCTAGCCCTTTAGTATTGTCAGGCGTAGCGATGTTATTATTTCAGAGGATGGATATCCTAATGATTAGAGCATTGCTAGGCGATGAGAGCGTTGGTTATTACAGTGCAGCATCAAATTTTATGATGCTGTTTTCATTGGCACCTATGGTACTTTCGGAGTCATTGGGCCCAAAGTTGTTTAAAGGCTCTCAAAGTGAAGAATTATCTCTTCGTAATAAGAAGAAATTTGTTTGGGGGGTTATGTTTTTCGGGTTAGTTCTTTCGCTTTCTATGTACTTACTTGGCATTATCCTAATTCCTGTTCTGTTCGGTGCGGAATACGTTAGCTCGTTGAGTGCCCATCTGTTTTTATCCTTATGTCCTTTTATGGTTGCGGCTGGCGCTGCAGCTGGACAGTTGATCGTATCCGATAACACTCAGGGTAAAGCATATATTAAAAGTGTTGTTGCTTGTGGAGTTAATTTCCTAATGAACCTTTTTCTTATTCCCGTATACGGAATAGCGGGAGCAGCTATAGCAACCGTTGTGGGGTTTTTAGTTGCCAATTTCATTGGCCATTGGTTCGTTGGTGATTATAGGTATATTTTTATGATGCAGGCTAGGTTCTTTATGCCATTAAGCTTTAAAGGAAAGTTAAATGCTTAAAAGTGAGTATGGTTTATCTAATTACAATACGTTTAAAGTGGATGTAAAGGCAAAGTTATTCTTTGAATTTAAAACATCATCTGATTTGTCAAAACTTTTCAACGCTCACAATATTGAAGAGGAATCTGTCATTGTATTGGGTGGCGGTAGTAATATTTTGTTCAAAGGTGATTATGATGGAGTTGTACTACATTCTGTTAATGATGAATTTTTGATTGAACGTGAAGATCGTTGCTCCTTATTAGTGAGGGGCTACGCTGGCTTGGAATGGGACAAATTTGTTGGGGCCTGTGTGAAAAAAGGGTTTGTAGGTTTGTCTCCTCTATCACTGATTCCTGGGAGTGTAGGTGCTTCGCCTGTGCAAAATATTGGTGCTTACGGTGCGGAGGCTTCTCAATATATTGAGGAAGTGGAATGCTTCGATATTTATAATAAAGAAGTGGTGGTGCTAGGCAAAGAGGCGTGTCAATTCTCTTATCGCGATAGTGTTTTTAAACGTCGTCAAGGTCTAGTTGTGGTAAGTGTTGTATTTCGTCTTTATAAATCCGAAAAACACAATTTTGAGTCTATCACATCATCTAAATTGAGCGGGGCAGTTTGGTTGCAGAAAGCATTTAAAGGGCTGGCATTGGCTAAGAAATCTTTGCGGTTTGGCTCATCAACAAATTGGCATTTGAAGATGAACTTTGATCACTTTAGAGAACTAATTCAATTACCGATAATCCCGTCTTTTATAAAGCGTAAAATGGTTGTATTTATTCGACAACGAAATATGCCAGATCCAAAAAAAGTGGCAAATGTTGGTTGTTTCTTTAAAAGCCCTGTAATCAATAGAGAGGATGCGCGTCTTCAGGATCTAAGTAGTGAAATAACTCTATATGGATATGGTCATGATAAGTATAAAGTATCTGCCGGTGACCTATTAAAAAGTTGTGGTTTGCAGGGCAGCATAAGTGGTGGTGTAGGTATGGATGAGAATAGGCCGCTTATTTTAATAAAATACGAGAATGTAAGCGGCCAAGCTATCTATGATTTTTCACAAAATATTGTTGAGACGGTATTGGAAAATACCGGTATTAGGATTGAGCCTGAAGTGGTGATTGTGTGACTGAAGTAAATAAAAAAGAAATAAGAACGTTGACCTTTCATCACGCTCTAAATTACGGAGCTGTTTTGCAGGCTTATGCGCTGTGTCGTTGTTTAAAGGATATGGGCTTTAATGCAAAAGTCCTTGATTACCTCCCCTGGTATTTTGCATTACAAACCTATCGGCCAGCGAAAGGTATTAAGAAGACAATTGATAAGTTTAAAAAAATAATCGGCTTTTACCGTTTTAGAAAGAAGTACCTTCCTGTATCTAAAAAGACTTACTTTAAAGCTTCAAATATTAAGAATAATGAAGGTGTCTTTGCTTATGTTTGTGGCAGTGATCAAATTTGGAATAAGAATCTAACCTCTGGTCATGTTGATGATGGCTACATTCTTAATTTTAACTCTGGAGCGGCTCGAAAAATAGCATACGCTGCAAGTTCAGGTGGTCAGTGCATTGCTTCTGAAGTTGGAGTTCTAGATAAATTACGTGAGTTTGATGGTGTAGGTGTTCGAGAGTCTGGTTTGATGGAAAATATTTCTAGAAACTCCGACATTACCGCTCATGTCGTGTTGGATCCATCGCTATTAATTAGGGATTATAGCGAAGTTGCTCGATATCACCGTGTTCCAAAAAATGACTTTATTTTGACTTATGTCGTTGGCTCTGGGGAAATGCTGTCATCCTTCGAAAGGCATGTTGAGGAACTTAAGAAGGTTACGGATTTGCCTGTTGTTCATATAGGCTCTAAAGGTATTTCTAATGCCGATTATTCAATTTTAGATATAGCGCCACAAGATTGGGTAGCCTTTTTTGAAAGGGCTAAATATGTTGTGACCAACTCATTTCACGGTGTAGCCTTTTCAGTAAACTTCGAGAAACAGTTTTTGTTTGTCCCGCACTCGATATCAGCGTTAAATCAACGCCAGGTTACCTTCTTAAATAATGTTGGGTTAATGGAAAGGTATATTAAAGCTCCTGAGGACATGGGGCCTATGTTTATGTCCGAAGAAATTGATTATTCAGAAGTTACACCTATATTAGATGCTCTTGTTGATGAATCTAAATCTTTTTTACGTTCAAAGTTAAGTCCATAAATGAAACTTCCACTAGAGAAGATAGTAACGGCTTTTTATCTAGCTATAGGGTTTGATTCGCTGTTGAAGCTAAACCTCGGTATCAAGATTCACTTAGGTTTGGTCTTAATAATACTGGTCAATGTATTGTTGTTATTTCGCTTTTCTGATCGAGTATTGACGTGCTTTAAATCAGATAAGAATTTCTATCTATTTGTTATTTATTGCTTTTTAAATGGTGTAATGATGGGAGCAGATGGCTTTTCCTCAATATTCCTTTATCTGGTTATCGCTGCGAACGTTTCGTTTTTTGTATTTTATACTCATGAATTATGGACCAGGGACCTATTTTTAAAGTTCCAATGGATCCTAATAATGACAGGGTTGATCCAGTTTCTCGCTTATAAACTAGGCGGCTATCAGGTATCTTTTATTGATGCTGAACATTATATGAAAGGGTACTCAGTGACTGGCAGGCTAAGAGGTTTTTTTGTTGAACCAAACTGGTTTGCTATTGCAATTACTTTTAATTCTATAATTTTATTTGGTTCTAAGCTTCAGCAGTTTTATGATGATCATAAGTGGGTATTTATACTCACATTTCTGGTAATGATATTAAATGGAACATTTGCAACCTTGGGTATTTTCATTCTTATTTATATGTACCCAGTATTTCGTGAGAGCCCTCCCAAAGCGATTATATATACAACCCTGTTCGCAATTTTGCTGACAAGTATTTTATTGTTTAGAGGAGGCTTAAGCCACAACTCTGAAGTTTCGTTTAATCATAACTCAAGGTTTATTCCTCTTGAACGAGTAATTGAGTACCAAGGGGAGCAAGACCTAGCTACTTTGTGGTTTGGAAATGGCTTAGGAAGCTGGGGGCAGGATGCAATTTATAACCGATTATCTGTATTGGTTTTCGAGGAAAATCCTTCAGCGCGTGATGGTAGTGAATTACCTGTACTTCTATTTGAGCTAGGTGTTATAGGATTATTGCTGATTATTTTTGACACAACACAGCTTATTTTTAGGGCGGGGACAAAGCAATTTCATTTGGGGGGGGCTGTCGTGTTATTTGTTGTATGTATGACCTTTTACCCTATATATAAATTTTTAATGTATATGCCCTATTATTTCTATATTCGTGGATTGATTTTGAGAAAAGATGAACATATTTAGTCTATTGATAAAAGATATTACATTCATTGCGAAGTATAAATTTGGGCAGCTGGCTTTGCTTAAATCTTTACTATCTCCCTCTTTTATATGTTGTTTGATTTATAGGCTTTCTGTTTTTTTTGATCTTTTAAAAGTGCCATTGCTCCCAAGAATATTGTGGTGGCTAAATTTTATTACCTTTAAAGTGGATTTGGATCAGCGCTCAAGATTGATGGGAGCGCTGTATCTTCCTCATCCTATGTGTATTGTCGTTGGGCAATTTGTGGAATCTAAAGAGAGCACCTGTTTAAAAATAATGCAGGGTGCCACTATAGGCGGAGATTTGGGTCGCTGTGATAAAATTAATGGTGAGGTTATACAACAGCCAGTTTTTTGTAGTAATGCCTTTATTGGTGTTAATTCAATTGTTGCAGGGCCTGTATTTATTACTGAGCCCGTATTTGTTGCTGCTAATAGCGTGTTCTCAAAGTTTTCGGGAGGCGGCTGTTATTATTCTGTAAATCAAGTTTCACCTCTTAAAGAGGCTCATAAAAAAGAGTTGAAGCTAGATGAATAAGGTATTGCATTTAATAAACGACTCGTCGGTAGAAAGAGGTGGTGCCCAAAAAATATTGGCAAAAATTAATAGTATTGAGTCTGATGTAAGTAAGCTTCAATACAAGGTGTTTAGTAAGAGCTGGATTAAAAATAGTAACAGCCAGCATCAGCGTTGTGGCGGGAAGCTCTGGTTTATAGATTTATTAATATTATTTACCTCATTCGCACCTAAATTGATAGTGATCCATAGTCGGTGTTACTTACCCTTTGTCTATTTGTTTAGAGCGTTTAATACAAAGGTAGTATTTTACTGTCATGCAGACTATCGAAAAAAACAAGTTCTATTTAGGGTTTTCAAATGTGATTATTATGTAGCCGTTTCCGACTCTGTAAGGGAGTCTCTTTCTCAGAGTGTGACCTCTCCAGTTACGGTAATTACTAACCCCGTTGATAGTCAGGTCAAAGTGTCTACGGAAGTTACAACAGCACTAATATTTAACTATGTTGGAGCCCTTCAAGAGTGGAAAGGTATTGACCGCTTAATTCACTTTCTTAAACAATTTTGCCAGGATAGCTCTAGTCCCGCAGTATTAAATATTGTAGGGGATGGGCCTTTGGCGGGTGTTATTGAAAGCCAGCTTGAAAATGACTTTTTAAAAATCAATATGTTTGGTTATCAATCTGCACCTTATGCATGTTTGAAACAGGGTGCTATTCAAGTGATACCATCGCTTGAAGAGGGGTTTGGCATGGTTGCAGTAGAAGCTTTGTTAAACGGCAGCCCTGTACTCTATTCAAATGTTGCAGCGTTATCTGAAATTCTTGTGGAGGACAATTTCTCTAAAGGATTCGATATATATGAATTTGAATCGTTTCAAAATGCTTTGAAGTCATTATTAATAGGCTTACAAGGTGCCTCGAATAGTAGTGATTTATTAGTCGAAAGATCTTCCTTGGCACGCCGTAAATATGGCTATAGTTCATTTAAATCAAAGTATGTAGGCATGATAAATAAACTTTTATAGGATTAGAAATGGAACGAATTGAGTTTTTAGGCTCTCCCATGGATAGTGCCACCATGGTTGATACGGTTGCTTATATTGCAAGCCGAATTGAGAAAAAAGAGTTTTTACAGCATGTAGTGGTGAATGTAGCCAAGTTAGTGCATATGCAAAAAGATAAGGTATTAGCCGAATCGGTTAAAGCCTGCGACCTAATTAATATTGATGGCATGGGTGTGGTGCTGGGTGCACGTTTTATGGGTCACGATATTCCTGAGCGAGTTGCTGGGGTTGATTTGTTTCATAACTTATTGGATATGAGCCGCGATAAAAACTTCCCCGTTTTTTTACTGGGTGCTGAAGAAGATATCGTTGCTAAAACCGTTGAAAAGGTTAACGAACAGCATAAGGGTATTAATGTGGTGGGTTATCACCATGGCTACTTCTGGGACGATGAGGCAGCTGTTGTTGAGAAAATAAAAGAATCTGGTGCTCGCTTGTTATTTGTGGCCATCACCTCTCCCAAAAAAGAGAATTTTATTAACAAGTGGCAAGATCAGTTAGGTGTAGATTTTGTTATGGGTGTAGGCGGTACCTTTGATGTGGTAGCCGGCAAGGTAAAACGCGCGCCATTATGGATGCAAAAAAATGGCCTTGAATGGTTTTACCGAATAGTGCAAGAACCAAGGCGCATGTGGAAACGTTATGCTGTAACTAATAGCCTGTTCGCCTGGTTGTTAATTAAAGAGAAATTCAAGTAGGTAGGATAGCCGCAGGTGTTCTGCGCTAATAAAACAGGATGCTGCTGGAGTGTAGTTGAGCGCGGACTCTTTTGCTTGAGTCCGCGTTTTTTACTTAGTAAAAGCCTATCAATAATATTTAAATTGTGGGATCTAATCAAGCTGGATTCAGGCCTATACTAGTCCTCAATATCAAGCGCGCAGACCATATTAGGATTTGAGTACCCTTCCCAGTTTAAAAGTCCGAACCCTACAGAATTGTCGGTGTTAGTGTAATCAATATATTCACCTTCAGTAAAATAGCACGAGTATGCACGCATAACATGGGTCGTTACTCCATCTCCGTCATTGCCCCCTGCTTCAGAAACAGACGCTGCCGGGCTTATTCTCCACCAGTTGCTGGTCTGCGACATAAATAACTTCGCAGGACCTCGACTAGCAACAGTACTAGGTTGACCAGGGTTATGGTTCCAATTTCTCATGGATATGGTCACCGTGCAGCCATCACTGTCCTGACATAACTCCCGAACTATGTCCATATCTAAAGGTACTGTCGTACCTTCATAGGCTTTAGTGGCCTCAACGTGGTAGCGCCCATTATTGATAGTGTATGTAGACGTTTCTCCGTCTACGTTTTTAACCCCTACGCTTGTATCCTTTTGATTCCAGTAAACATAGGTTTCCTTTTTCTTGCAGTCTTCAGAGCTATTGACCAGTTTTACTTTTCCCTTCTTCCCAACGCAGCCGTGAACGTAACCATCATCTGTTAGTTCAAATTTATCATTTCTGTCACCTCGATCGTTCCAGTCACTCCAGTCATAATCATCGGCATTAACAGTACTTGACATTCCAAGCGTTGAAAGGGCTATAGCTAGTAGGCACCCTCCTAATAATGATTTTCGTTTGGTCGTAATTTTAGTTTTCCTTAACATATATTTCTCTATCCCTGAGGAGTTATTGATATTATTTATTCGTAAAAATTAATAGCAAGTAAAATGCTATGTGCTCTAAAGTATGGCATATATTGCTATCTTGCAATCAAGCCGGGATTGATCAAGTTAGTAGCTTTATAGCAACGCGAAATCAGTTCTTGTGCCAGGTTGAAGGCAAGATCCGGGCCACTCTTTTGGGGTTGACGGTGTCGTTGCCGTCTATGTTGAAATGGCGCATTGAAGAGTACCGCAGGTAAATAGGGTATTTACTAAAATCAGTAGACTGGAAGTGATAGGTGACTCAATACAGCATAATGTGGCAGTTATCTCTGTAATACATAATTCGCTCAATAAACGGCTAACTTGGACGTAGCGCTGGAAGGAAATGAGGTGTTAATGGTGTCATTGGCTAAAGCCCTGTAGGTAGTGCAGCCTCCTTTGAATACCGGCTGGAGTTATGGGGGCAGTTGGTCAGTCCTGTGGGGTATAGCCGATAAAGATGGGGAAGGTAATGCCGCCATACCTCCTGGAAAGACGTGCGATATCATTTTACAAGATACCACCAAAAGTTATATCTATGGCCAAAGCCGCTTAATTACTGAATTGGGCATTGATAAACTAGTGGTGGCAGACACCCTTGATGCGTTATTAACTGCCAATAAAGACAGGGTGCAAGATATTTAAAAAATTGTATCGAATATTAAACAAGTCGGGCGCAACGACATTACCAACACAGTAAAGTTTACCGCCCTTGGGGTATGTACGGCTCTATTGATATTGACGAGCGTTACTAGGCTAAGCGTATTACCGTGAACCCTAGTGCTAAGTTGTCGGTGCAAATGCATCATCATCGCGCCGAACATTGGATTGTAGAATCGGGTACTGCCAAGGTGACTAACAGTGAAAAAACCTATTTGGTTACCGAGAATGAATCTACCTATCCCCCTATTGTCCAGGTGCATGCGCTTGAAACCCCGGGGGTGATTCCGCTAGAGATGATAGAAGTGCAATCGGGCTCGTATTTAGGTGAAGATGATATTGTAAGGCTTGAGGATAAATACGGTAGGTCGTAACGCAAGGTTGCTGTATTGCGGTTTGGATACTGGTTGTGTGTTATAGGTCGGATAAGCCTAGGCGCCATCCGACACCAGAAATGTCTTTTACGGCAGGCGCCATCCAACACCAAAATACAGCAGTATTCACAAACGCCGCAACAACCGCACACACTGATTAAATCAAAAGACTTTACTTATGTTGGTAGGCGCTTGCTGCTTTTCCAACCTACGTTTATTTTGATTTTTTTGCTTATTTATTGGTCTGTTTTGCGATAAAATAGTGTGATTGCCATCACACTATTTGTTGTTTTAAAGGACGCTCCATGAAAGCCATTATCCCCGTAGCAGGGTTAGGAACACGTATGTTGCCTGCTACCAAAGCCATTCCCAAAGAAATGCTGCCCATTGTTGATAAACCGCTTATTCAATATGTGGTTAACGAGGCCATTGCGGCGGGTATTAAGCAAATTGTGTTGGTAACCCACTCCAGTAAAAACTCCATTGAAAACCACTTTGATACTAGCTTCGAGCTGGAGGCCACTCTAGAGGCACGTGTTAAGCGGCAGCTGTTAGATGAAGTGCGTGCTATTTGCCCACCCGATGTCACCATTATGCATATTCGCCAGGGCGAGGCCAAAGGCCTGGGCCATGCCATTGCTTGTGCGCGCCCTTGTATTGGTAATAACCCGTTTGTGGTGATGCTACCCGATGTATTAATTGATGATGCGGCGGCAGATTTATCCAAAGATAACCTTACGGATATGATCAATAATTTCCGTGCTACCTCTAAAAGCCAGGTAATGGTAGAGGCCGTGCCCGATAGCCAGGTAAACAAATACGGCATAGTAGATTGTGCTGGCAACCCCCTAAATGCCGGTGATGCGGTTGAAATGGTAGGCATGGTTGAAAAACCAGCCCTGGAAGATGCGCCTTCTAACCAGGCGGTAGTGGGTCGTTATGTGTTGTCCCGTGCCATATGGGATATTTTGGAACACACCCCAGTGGGTGCCGGTGGTGAAGTTCAATTAACCGATGCCATCGCGGAGCTAATGAAGCAAGAAACCGTAGAAGCCTATTCCATGATAGGCAAAAGCCATGACTGCGGCAGCAAAGTTGGTTATATGTTGGCCAATATGGAATATGGCTTGCGCCACCCAGAGGTTAAAGACGCCATGGCCGAATTTATGCAAAAGCAAAATTTGGCGGCTGACATAAACGCATAGTTAACAATTCTAGCCATTTGCTTTAACGCTAGAAGGTGTTTTTGTTTGGGGATGTTTATTTTTTTCTTTTTGCAGGCATTGTTCGCGAGTATAGTGTGTAAAAATTTTGTTAAGGGGTAACACATGATTAAGCAAGTGAATGTTGGTGGGTTGAATGTGGCCAACGATGTGCCATTTACCCTGTTTGGTGGCATTAATGTACTGGAAAGCCGCGACCTTGCCATGAAAACCTGTGAAACCTATGTAGAGGTGACGCAAAAGCTGGGCATTCCTTATGTATTTAAGGCGTCGTTTGATAAAGCCAATCGCTCCTCTATTAATTCTTACCGTGGCCCAGGCTTGGATGAAGGCCTAAAGATATTTGAAGAGATTAAAAATACCTTTAATGTGCCCATTATTACTGATGTGCACGAGCCTCACCAGGCTGCGCCCGTGGCCGAAGTGGTGGATGTTATTCAGTTACCTGCTTTTTTGGCGCGTCAAACCGATTTAGTCGTGGCCATGGCCAAGACCGGCGCCGCCATTAACATTAAAAAGCCGCAGTTTTTAGCCCCACATGAAATGCGCCATATTATTACCAAGTTTAAAGAAGCGGGTAACGAGCGCATTATGCTGTGTGAACGTGGCTCTAGCTTTGGTTACAATAACCTGGTGGTAGATATGTTGGGCATGGATGACATGAAGCCCATGGCACCGGTTATTTTTGATGCCACCCATGCGTTGCAGCGCCCGGGTGGGCGTACTGACAGTGCTGATGGCCGTAGGGCGCAGATATTTGAATTGGCGCGTTCTGGTATGGCGTTAGGGTTGGGTGGTTTGTTTTTAGAGGCGCACCCTAATCCGGATGCTGCTAAGTGTGATGGGCCTTGTGCCTTGCCGTTGGATAAATTAGAACCTTATTTGGCGCAGATGAAGGCGGTGGATGACCTGGTTAAGTCGTTTTCGGCTGTGATTGTTGATTAGGTAGTTTGATGGGCTGCGGTGTTTTTCGGCGTTGTTGAAGGGGTTGTGTTTTTCCTTTATTGCCGGGGGCGCTGCGATTCTCCTTCATTGCCGGAAGGCGCTTGCAGCTTTTCCGGCCTACGTTTATGTATCTGTGATACGTAGGGTGGAAAAGCCGAAGGCGCCTTCCACCTCCTGTAACACCGGTTCAACAATTACACGGGGCTCATGGTTATCCCATACAAAACCCCCTGTACAATTAACTTTTAACCCAATAATAAAGCGGTACCAGACAAATGGACGGGTCAACCTTACTCCCTCTGCAGTTAGATCAACTGCCAGAATTTAAAGCACTTAGCTCGCATTTTTTAGAGATAGAATCTCTGAAAATGCGCGATATGTTTGCCAATGATAAAAATCGTTTCACGCAATTTACTCTGCAAGCTGCCGGTTTAAATTTAGACTATTCTAAAAACCGCATCACTCAAACCACCATTAAATTGTTATGTGATTTAGCACAGGCGCGTAATTTACCTGCTTCAATTCAAGCCATGTTTAATGGCGAGCTTATCAATCAAAGTGAAAACCGCCCGGCGCTGCATACTGCGCTGCGTAACTTTTCTGGCAAGCCTGTCATGGTAGACGGTTTTGATGTAATGCCTGAAGTGCAAAAAACCCTATCTAGAATGAAAGAGTTTTGCTGGAGTATACGCAGCCAACAGTGGCGTGGCTTTAGCAATAAGCCATTTACTGATGTAGTGAGCATTGGCATAGGCGGCTCCTTTTTAGGGCCTAAATTAGCATCCCAAGCGTTAAAGCCCTATTGGAGCAAGCAGATAAACTGTCATTACTTGGCCAACATTGATGGCTCTGATTTAACCGAAGTATTACAAGATCTAAACCCCGAAACCACGTTGTTTATTGTGCAGTCTAAGTCATTCACCACTCAAGAAACCCTTAAAAATGCTACGTCTTGCCGTGAATGGTTTTTATATAACGGCGGCAGCGAAGAAGACTTGGAGCGGCATTTTAGT
>MAAA01014751.1_pt1 | contig 13341 bp, 6 predicted proteins | sample 1115971 | NCBI WGS metagenome assembly MAAA01 (sample SAMN04961123, study PRJNA320927) | seawater metagenome | isolation source: sample BD02T6 sea water enriched with oil for 6 days | place: USA:Gulf of Mexico | collected 2013-07-27 | reverse complement strand
TAATGGCCTTGGCCATGATTTCACTTACAATATGAGTGGTGGCAATGCCGTGCCCCGAGTAACCCTGTGCATAAAATACGTTATCGCTGAGCTTGCCCAATTGTGGAATGCGGTTAATGGCAATGCCCATCATGCCACTCCATTGAAAATCAATTTTCACCCCCTTTAAACGAGGGAAGGTTTTTTCCAAGGCTGGGCGCATTTCCGCTTCAATATCACGGGACGGCTTGCCAGAATAGTTAGCGCCGCCACCAAACAACAAGCGCTTGTCGGCGGTCATACGGTAATAGTCTAAAACAAAGCGGCAATCGTAAACGGCTAAATCTTTAGGGTTTAAAATATCACTCACTTCGTCGCCTAATACTTCAGTGGTGACTATGCCGCCGGCAGCGGGGAAGATTTTACCGCTCATTTTTAAGCGCTCTAACCTGTGATAAGCATTACCCGCTAACATGACAGTGTTGGCCGTAACGGTGCCCTTGGCGGTAATAACCTTGGGGGTTGAGCCGTGTTTAATATCAATAACCGGTGAATTCTCAAAAATAACGCAGCCTAACGATTCGGCGGCGCGCGCCTCACCTAAACACAAATTTAGTGAATGTAAATGCATATTCTTTTTGTTGTACAGGGCGCCGTGATATAAATTACTTTCTAAGTATTCGGGCATTTGTTCACGATTGAGCATTTCAACTTGATCACCCATGCCATGTTTTACGGCTTCGTTATAGCTGGCATTAAGTTCCTTTAAGTGGCTAGGTTTATAAGCGGTATGTAGGTGGCCAAATTTTAAGTCGCAATCAATTTTATATTTTTCAACACGATTTTTAATAATGTCGTGTCCACGCCAGCGCAAATTCCAAATAAAGTCGTCAACGCCTTTACCCAGTTTTTTAGCCATTTGCTTGCCCATGGCTTCATCGCCCGACAAGCTGCCAGTAACTTGGCCGCCATTACGACCTGTGGCGCCCCAGGCAATTTTTTCAGCTTCTATCACGGCTACTTTTAGACCACGTTCAGCGAGTTCTAGGGCGGTATTAATACCGGTAAAACCGCCACCCACTATGGCCACGTCTACTCTAATATCCCCTTCTAATTCAGGGTAATCACTGTCTTTGTGTAGTAAGAAGAACACCTGTTTTGGTTCATGTTCAATCCTCGAGGTTTAACGGTCTTAATTAAATGGTTTCAAGTGATCAAAATAGTTTTTATTAAAAGGCTAAATTTTCAACACTGAGTCACGATTGCTATTTAAGCAGACCATACAGCAAGCCTATGAGTGAAAATCTACCACAAAGGGGTTATGTGTTTAGGGGGGGGGCACTGGGCTTGGCTATTGCTTCCCTATATCTAATACCTTGACCTAAACCGAGCTTACCCCGAGGATACCCCCGCGGGGTTAGCTCAGTTGGTAGAGTGTCAGTTTCCCAAGCTGAAAGTCGCGGGTTCGATTCCCGTACCCCGCTCAATTTTTACAAGGCCGTGAATTACGCCTGCTCACCTATGTATTGATGAACAACTGGGTTGGGCTAATCAAGACCCTACGGGACATTTCCTTAGGCGTTTATATTAAGATTGATTAAAGGGTTGGCGGTCGTTACTTTCAAAGGCTGGCTCAAAATTGGCTGTTTCTTGAACGATTATTGGGTAGTACATTCCCCCAAGCTATATCAATAACAGCCTTGTAAATGAATATATAGACAAGAATCAGGAAATACCCATGGCCGCATTATTGTCCAACATCGACCCAGATGGTCTTTTAGAGTACTCAGTAGTCTTCACCGACCGCTCGTTAAACCATATGTCACAGTCTTTTCAAGGTGTAATGAGAGACATTTCAAGCACCTTAAAAGAAGTATATAAGGCCGATGGTGTAGTGGTGGTTCCCGGTGGTGGCACGTATGGCATGGAAGCTGTGGCCCGCCAGTTTGCTGTGGATAAAAAATGTATGGTCATTCGCAACGGCTTTTTTAGCTTTCGTTGGAGCCAAATTTTCGATATGGGCAATATTCCAGCTGCGACTACCGTATTGAAAGCCAGCACACTAAGTGATGAGCCTCAGTCGCCATTTGCACCAGCGGCCATTAGTGACGTAGTGGCTACAATTAAACGCGAAAAGCCTGACTTTGTGTTTGCCCCCCATGTAGAAACAGCTTCAGGCATGATTTTGCCAGATGAGTACATTAAGGCCGTAAGCGATGCGGTTCATTCTGTAGGCGGCTTGTTTGTATTGGATTGCATCGCATCCGGTACCGTTTGGGTAGACATGCAAGAGACAGGCGTAGATATTTTAATCTCTGCCCCACAAAAGGGCTGGAGTGCTTCACCGTGTGCGGCGCTAGTGATGTTAAATAAAGATGCCTTGGCACTATTAGAAACCACTACTAGTAATAGCTTTGCGTGTGACTTGAAAAAGTGGCAGCAAATTATGCAAGCCTATGAAAATGGCGGCCATGCGTACCATGCCACTATGCCAACAGATGCGTTAACCAAGTTTCGAGACGCTATGTTTGAAACCAAAGCATACGGTTTTGACAAAGTAAAAGCCGAGCAAATAGAGTTGGGCAAGCAAGTACGTGAATTGCTAGAAAGTCGCGGTATTAAAAGCGTCGCGGCCGAAGGCTTTAAGGCTCCGGGTGTAGTGGTGAGTTATACCACCGATAGCGGCATGCAAAACGGCAGCAAGTTTGCAGCCCTTGGCATGCAAGCGGCGGCGGGTGTGCCATTAATGTGTGATGAAGCAGCTGACTTTAAAACGTTTCGCTTAGGCTTGTTTGGTTTAGATAAATTGCACAATATAGAGCGTACAGTGAAAACCCTTGCTGGCGTATTAGATAAAATGGCCTAGCCGTTGAATACGTGGGTAGTATTTTATACCCACGTATTGGGTTGGCCCCTCGGGCTAGCCCATTCCCCATGCTGGTATTAGACCAGTGTCTTAGCTTTGCAACATATCCCATATAGAATGAAATCATGGATACAGTGTGAGCCCATCACAGTGCCATCTGAAACTACCGTACTTGCAAGCAGAGGTTAAACGATGGAAAACACAGTCATTATCACGTAGTGTCCTAGCCAATTATTATAAAATAAAACTTAGGATAACCCTATGAATGATCGCATAGCCACGTGGCTGGTGGAACGCCGTTTATTGCTCAGTGCCATTTCTATGGTACTTATTGTCGCCTTGGGCTTTGGCCTGGCTCATCTAAAATTTAATAGCAGCTATAAAATATTCTTTAAAGACGACAACGTTCAGTTGTTGGCCCATGAACTGATTCAAGATACCTACACTAAAACCGATAACCTCATGTTTGTAGTGGAGCCGTTAGACAAAGAGGTGTTTAGCAACGCCACCCTAGACAGTGTGGAAACCTTAACACGTGAGTCTTGGCTGTTGCCGTATTCCACCCGAGTAGATTCTATTACCAATTTTCAACATACCGAAGTGGTGGATGATGACTTGTTAGTAGCTGACCTAGTGGAAGATGCATTGCAGCTAAGCGCGCCGCAAATAGCAGACATTAAAAGGATTGCCGAAAACGAAATTGTGTTAGTACATAGATTGCTGTCTGACCGTAATCATGTGACGGCCGTGAATATTTCTCTCACCTTACCAGAAGAAAGTAACGCACAAGGCTTGGCCACAATAGAGCTAGTAGATGCAGCCCGTGCCCTCAGAGAAAAAATTCAGCAAGAAAACCCGAATATTAAGATTCACCTACAGGGTTTAACGATCGTTAATACCGCCTTTAACGAGTCGGCAGAATACGATTCTAGCCACCTGTTCCCAGGTTTATTTTTACTCATCATTATTATGCTGCTGTTGTTACTGCGCTCATTCTGGTCGGCCATGGTGACCACAGTGGTTATCATTGTGGGGGTGATTATTAGTCAGGGTTTCATGGGCTGGGTAGGTTACGATTTAAACCAAGTAAACGTAATGGCGCCTATTATTATATTAACGTTAGCGGTTTGTGATTGTGTACATCTGCTGGCCAGCTATCTGCATCACTTGTCATTGGGTAAAGATAAAAAATCGGCCATGACCGAAGCCATGAAAATTAACCTGGCGCCGGTATTTTTAACCAGCGTGACCACCGCCATTGGCTTTTTAGCCATGAATACCAGTGAAGTGCCGCCGTTTCAAGAATTGGGTAACATTGCAGCCTTTGGGGTGATGGCCGCGTTTTTCTTGAGTGTGACTATCTTGCCTACTCTGGCCATTTGGTTTCCCATGAAGGCCAAAGCCGCTGAAGTGGGCAAACAAACTTGGTCAGCCATGTTAGCCGAATTTACTATTAATAAGCGTCGCCCTTTGTTGTGGGGAGTTTTGCTGGTGGCTGTGGGCATGACGAGCCTAGCATCCCTTAATGAATTAAATGATAACACTATGGCCTATTTTGATGAGAGCACCGAGTTTCGTCAGGCCTCTGAATTCATGCAGGAAAACCTTAGTGGCTTTGATGTTATTAACTACTCCTTAGACAGTGGTGAAGCGGGCGCTGTTAACGACCCTGAGTTCTTAAAAAAAGTGCAGGCCTTCAGTGATTGGTACATTCGCCAGCCGGAAGTGGTGTATGTGGGTTCCTACACCGATACTCTAAAGCGTTTAAATAAAAACATGCACGCCGATGATCAAGACTTTTACAAGATACCTGAAAGTCGCGAGTTGGCCGCCCAATATCAGTTGATGTATGAGCTGTCTTTACCTTATGGACTGGACATGAACAACATCATCGATTTTGAAAAACGTTCTACCTTGATTACCGTGATCCTAAAAGACCAAAAAGCCAAGGGTATTATCGGAGTGGATAAACGTGCCCAGCAGTGGTTTGCAGATAACGAACCTGAGTTGGCGGCCACGGGTGCAAGTATCTCGATTATGTTTGCTCACGTGGGTAAAACCAATATAGAATCCATGTTAGCCGGTTCGGCCATCGCCATTATATTAATTACCCTTACCTTGATCATTGCTTTACGCTCGTTTAAATACGGATTGTTAAGTTTGCTGCCTAATGCCTTCCCCGCCATGATGGCATTTGGTATCTGGGGTGTGGTTGTGGGAGAAGGGGTGGCCGTGGTATTTAGTTTAACCCTAGGGATCGTGGTAGATGACACTGTGCATTTTTTCAGTAAATACATGCGTGCACGTCAGCTTTTAAATAAAACCCCGGAAGACGCGGTACGATACGCCTTCCAGACCGTGGCTAAACCCTTAGTGATTACCACGATGGTTTTAGTGGCGGGCTTTTCGGTATTGCTACTATCCGACTTTACTGTAAATGCCAAGATGGGCATCATGATCAGTGCCACTATCAGTATCGCCTTAATCTTTGATTTTTTATTGTTGCCTGCATTGTTAATGAAATTTGATAAAGGAGTCGTGACGACTCCAGCGGATATTTCAGAGGATAACAGCAATCAATTAGATAATAATATGCAATCGAATCTAGCGGTTAAGTAAAGTCTGACAAGATTAATTACTTTTATTGAGTGATCTTATAAACGAAAAGCCGCGAGCGTAAAAATAACGCTGGCGGCTTTTTTAATGGGCTTATGATACGCCTGCCCACTAACCTGCCCCAGCAACTTTTCAACGGCACTTTAGCTGACCATTAATGCCTCATGATTGTTATCACTTTAAAGTGAAGTTGGGGTATATTTAAAACCTGTTAACCCTCGACACAAAGAGAGCGCCATGACGAATTTGAACATCCAATTATTGCTCACCGGCGATGAATTAATGAGCGGGGACGTAATAGATAGCAACTCCTGCATGATGGCGGATATTCTTAAAACTCAGGGTTTAGTGCTTACTCGTAAAGTGACGGTGGGGGACAATCTTGATTTATTCAAGCGGATGTATTGATTATAAATGGAGGGTTGGGACCCACTGTAGATGATAAAACGGCTGAAGCGCTCGCGCGGGTGGTAAATCAGCCATTGGCTATGAATCAGCAGGCTTTAGAGTACTTAGTGATTTGGTGCCAAAAGCGTGGTTACGAGTTAAACGAGCCCAACAAAAAACAAGCACTATTGCCGCAGGGTATTACCATCGTTGATAACCCTATTGGCAGTGCGCCAGGTTTTTCATATACCCATAATGATTGCTTAATCTTGGCAACCCCTGGGGTGCCAAGCGAAGCTAAAAGCATGTTGCAAGAATCTATTTTGCCCATCCTTAAAACTATGAATCCAGAGGGTGTTACTCAAGTAAAAAGATTACAGCTTTTTGGTATTGGGGAGTCCACCTTACAGCGCTCTATTAACGATGCATTACCTGATTGGCCAAAAGAAATTGAACTAGGATTTAGGGCGGCTTTTCCTCAAATAGAAGTAAAACTTACCGCACACGATGCAGTGGCCATAAAACAGTTAAACACATGGGTGAATAAACTCAGGTTACAATTTGGTGCACATATTTTAGGTGAAGGGGATGCTCAATTACCCGAGCTAGTTGTGTCATTACTACAGCAGCAAAAAAAACAACTAACGCTAGCCGAATCTTGCACTGGTGGACTTATTGCCGCCAAAATCACCTCGGTGGCGGGTGCTTCAAAAGTATTTGAAGGGGGTTTTGTCACTTACTCAAATGAGATAAAAAGCAATGTACTGGGGGTGAGTGCAGTAAATTTACTAAATGACGGCGCGGTTAGTGAGTCTGTGGTTAAAGAAATGGCTTTCGGCGCGCTTAATATAACGGCTGCTAATTTGGCTGTTGCAGTGTCAGGTATCGCAGGCCCTGGTGGTGGTAGTGAAGAAAAACCGGTGGGAACCGTTTGGCTGTCTTGGGGAGAAAAAAACAATATTAAGAGCCAAAAATTATTTTATCCAGGCCCCCGTGATTACTTTCAAGAATATGTGGCCAGTGCCGCACTTGATTTAATTCGCCGTGAACTTTTAGGGTTAACCGAAGAGCCTTGGTACTTCAACCCTACTAATAAATAAAAAAGTGAGTGAATATTTTAATTTATTGGTGACTATTTATATCTAGTACTTTGTGAATCTAAAGTCATAAATTTTGTTTTATGTGACCTGATCGATAGAAATTAATTACAGATAAAAACTCAAAAACTGTGTTTTTTTTATTCAAAAAATAGGAACTTTGTCGTAATAAACGCAAAAGACCAATACTTTATTATTATTTTAACCCTCCTTGCTCAGACTTTAGTGCTGTATTGCATCTAGTTTAATATCTTAAAACTTGCAAGTAATGGCATACTCGGCGCCCGATGACTAATGCAAAGGATTGCAGAGTTTAAGGCGTTCGCCTGCTCCGTATATATCCTTTTCAAAATAATTATTTATCTTAATTTCAGTCTTGTGTAGGCGCCGTGCCTGCTATTTAAATTAATGGAGATGAACCTTATGGAAAAACGTATGTTTAAAAAAGCAAAGTTGGTAGCGGCAATGACGCTAGCCTCAACTATGACCTTTGGTATGACAGGTTGTATTTTAGGTGGTGATGAGTCTATTACTACATCTGCCATAGGCAGTAATAGTGTTGCTACTACAGCGCCAAAAGGTTCTATCCAAGGCATCGTGCAAGATACAAATGGCAATCCCATTGCAAAAGCGAAAGTATATGTAGGTAAGCGTTATACCAAGACCAATAGTGGCGGTGCATACCAAATTGATAATGTAGCGGTTACCGGCTTAACGGTAACTCAGTCTGGTGAATATTTAGGTGGTGAAGTTCGTGTTGTTATCGTACCTCCTAAGGGTTACCTGGGAGCTACGGTAAGCGTTGAGCCAAGTGCTATTTTAGATCAAGGCCGTAGCGATCAAGGCACATCTGAAGAAACGGGTACTGCAAGCACTAACCGATTCATTGATGGTTTCACGGCTGTTGCTGGTGATGCGGTATTACCTGTTATCGGTGAAGATGGAGCGACTATTGTAGGTGTATTACGCGATGAAACAACCGGTGAAGGTATTCCTAATCAAACGGTTAATTTGCAATTACAAAGTGTAAATGGAAGCGACCACGATGCAGGATCTGATGAAATTTCTTACTCATCTATCTCTTACCCAGCAACTACCGATGAAAATGGTAACTTCACCATTAGCGGAGCCCCTACCGATGCAGATCTAAATTTTGTTGTAGGTGGATATACTGTAGAAAGTGTTGAAGCTAATAACTACCTTGAACAAGGTGTTATAACGAACGATGAAGTTGATGCCGTTCACGTTGGTAATGTATTTGTTAAAGTAATTGAGAGTAATGATGATATTCGCCCATTTGTGACTTCTATCGAAGAAGTTGTGATGGATGGCGATGTAGCGAAGCTACACGATGATGTAACAAATGTTCTAACAGTACATTTTAGTGAAAAACTTCAAGGCGAAAAAATAGATAGCAACTCAGTGGTTGTGCATGATGCGACAGCTAAACAGTACCTAGATGTTACCGTGACAAGCGCCGAAGATGAGCGTTCTATCACCCTAACAACAGCAACAAACCTTGTCGCCGGCAATGAAATTAATATTTATTTGCTAAAGGTTGATTTCCAAGATGTAGCAAACAACCTGCTGGCTGAAGACAGTGAAGTATTACGCGATAATGTAGGTGACCCAAAAGATGATATTGCATACGATTACGCAAGTGTAAATAGCAATTCAGATTTCATAAACTTAAAAGTTGAAGTGTTCCATAACTTACTAACAGATGCTCAGGTAGTTAGTAATCTAACGCAGCTAAAGTCAGATGATAGCGCTCAGCGTGTGGCCAATAGCCCTGATGGAATAAGTGATGCATTCGCCGATACCAACATGCAATATGAAGGTAACGGTGTTCAGCAATTAAACTCAGCTGAAAATTACGATAATGCTGGTGGCATTGATGTCGATGAACGACTTACTGGTTTGCTAATAGCACTTCAAAAAGCAGGCCAGTTAGAAGATGACGATACTGTTGAGTTAAATGATGATGGTACTCCTGTTACCGATGAAGATGCTCTTGCTTTCAATGCATTGGTAGAAACTGATGTGGCACGTGTACGTTTCACTCCAAGTAATGCTAAAGAATATCGTTATTGGATCATGCGTAATGGTGAAGCACTAACAACTAACATCGATATTGATACTGTTAGCTCACCAGATGCTATCACTGTTAATACAACATCGGATTTTAGTACTCTAGCAGACGATGCTGGTTACGGTGTTATTCGTGCTGGTGACGATAGTGACTTTAATGATTTCGCTTCAAGCGATGTATCGTTTTTGGTATCAGGCGTTGCACCTGGAGACGTTATTTATGTGCAATCAATGGATGACTTTGGTAATGAGGGTTCATCTACATCGGTATTGTTAGCGGATAATGTTCCCGTAACAACGGGTGTACAAAATGCTTACGGTGAAGTGGATTTAACTTCAAGTTCCACCGTATTTGGTACACAGTATGGTAATGGTGCTGAACTGGCCAACCCAGATGCTCAAGCCTTGGTTGGTTTACCATTGTTAAATGTGAACGCTGGCATGTTGGCTGATCAGACCAATGTAATCGACGCAAACCCTGACTTAAGCGAGTTGTACGACGCAAACTTTGCCGACGCAGATAACAATGGTGATGCTTATATCGCCGCTGCTAACAAAATTTATGATAAAACAGCATACGCGGCTTGGTCTGCTGATATGAGTCGTGTTATCGGTGTATCTTTCACTGAGAACTTAGCTTGGACGTCTGCTAATGCTACCGATGAAACTCTTACCTTAGATTCGCCAGTCGATACGGCTAACGCGACGTTGTCACAATGGACCATCATTAATGACTTGTTGATTGCCAGTGATGGTGATGCAGTGAATGTAGATTTAGCATCATTAAATGTATCTAACATCTTTACGTTGGCCAATACCGACGGGCAAGCAGCTAAAGAGATAGATTTTACTAATAAGATTAAAGATGCAGCAGGAAATATTGCAACGGAAGCGACTAACGCTCAAGTTGTGATTAACGATGCTATGCCACCAATGGTTGAAATGGCTGTTTATAACGGTAGTGATTTAACGATCACTTTTAACGAAGCTGTAATGTTGAACCCAACTGGTTCAACTACAATCGTTACTCTAGGTGGTACTAACATTGTAATGGATGAAGATGCTAAGGCAGTTCATAACGCAAAAGGCACCAATAAAAACGTACTGGTTATCCCATTCACGACTGATGGTGCTGATAGCATGGTCGAAGTTGCTCGAACTAGTGAATTTACGTTGGGCGAATACGATGAAGTCGGATTAACCTCTTCAGCCGCTGGTTCAGGTAATCACGCAGAGTTGGGTTTTAGTAATGTTCAAGATTTGTTTGGTAACAGCTGGGCGCAAGACAGTGCAGGGTTAACAGTGCCAACTTTTGCAGCTTACGATAACCTTGGTCAGATTGTGGGCACACCAAGTCCGAGTGCTCTGACCGTAAATACAGGATTCGGAGCTTCGGTTACTATTACTTATACCTTTACTCATGCTATCGACATTAGTGCAATGTTAGGTGAAGCGTTTGGAGATGTTGATGAAAACTTCAATATCACAGGTACTGATGTGGCTGACATTATGACTCTGACAGGTGCGACGGATATTGATACAGCGAGTACAGCAGCGAGCATTAATGCTGCCGGTACAGTGTTAACAGTACACTTGCGCACATTGGCGTCTTTAAGTGCTGGTGATAGCTTGGATTTCAATACTAACGTTCTTAGTCTTTGGACTGATGAAAGCGTTAATGTTGCAGCTGTAGAAGTGCCTACTCCTTAGTTTTAATATTGAGATTTCTGGCGGGTATTTACCCGTCAGATTTTTAATTTTAAGAGTTATTTTAAATGCAGGGGTTTCCCTATATTTAAAATAATTTTAAGAGTTCTTGCCAGGAAATGGACATCATGAAAAGAATAACATTGCTTAGTTTATTAGCGCTCCTGTTATTTTCAGAGTTAAGCGCTGCAACTCCGTATTACTTACAATCCAGTAGTGGAGGCTACCCTTGGGGGCGTTCAAATTATACTGAAGATATGGATGCGGTATTTGGTGTTGGAGAGTGGATTAACGAGCGTTTTGAAACAGTCGATCCGGATGATTTATTCTCTTCGGCCAACGATTTTATCTACATGGAGGGCAGTGATCGACATGCGCAGGAAATGGAAGATTTTATTACTGCTAACCTCATAAAAATGGAGGCCTGGGTGTATGCCGGAGGCACATTGTTTTTAAATGCAGCTCCCAATGAAGGTGATGGTATGTACTTTGGTTTTGGGGCGTCACTGATTTATAGTGATTCATCGAGTACGGTAACAGCCGTAGACCCTGAACACGATATTTTCCATCAACCTTTTGGTGTGACAGGGGATACATTTACAGGGAACTCATTTGCTCATGCAACGGTGTCGGGTGATGGCTTAAATTCTTTGCTTCAAGGAACATCGGGCCGGTCTGTTTTGGCTGAAAAAACGCATGGTCGAGGTGTGGCATTTTTCGGAGGTATAACATCGCGTTATTATCACAGTCCCAAACCGCAAGTAAGTTTTTTACACCAAAATATATTGAAGTATCAGGCCACGGTTATTGGCGCAAGTTTATCGTATTTGCGCCATATCAACATTAAGCCAGGAGGAGATGCCGAAGTTAAGATAATCGTGAATAACCGAGACGATTTTCCAATTAATGTAGATGTCACTTATCCGTTTAGTACTTTGAGCGTTTCTGGTCCTGCAAATATCACTATCGATGCGTTGCAGAGCCTAGAAATAAATGTTGACGTCTCAAGTGCATATATAGACTCAGGTCAACATACCGTCACCGTAAATTTTGCGATTGATGGTGGAGAGGAAATTACTGCGAGTATAAGTGTAGGTATTATAAGCTTTGAACAAATCACTCAAAGCAATGCTTTTGGGTCTGCCGCTCCTAGTATTAGCAGTGATGGCAACTTAATCATGTTTGTTAGTAATGCGGACTTGGCTGGAACAGGAAAGCCTACCAGCAGTAAGGATGTATTTCTGTTTGATGTGAAGCAGAATGTCATGAGCCAAATTACAAATAATCCACCGGGATATAGCTGTACTAATGCGGTGGTATCAGGGAATGGTTTATTTGCAGCAAGTTTATGTAATAGTGCGCTTGATGATGAAAAAGTAAATTCGGATAGAAATTATGAGTTGTATTACTTCGATCTAACTACCGGTGTTACCACTCAGGTAAATAGTGATTCAAGAACTTATGGGTATAATGAATCAGGTCAAGTTGCGATAAATCATGACGGCCGAAATGTATACTTTGCATCAAATAGTAATCTTGATTCGGTTGAAGGTAATAGTGATGGCAGTGCCGAAGTGTTTGTTTATGAGCACGGAGGCACCGGAAGTATAAAGCAACTATCGCATTTCAATTATTCAAATCATATAAAGTCAATTTCTACAGATTACAATGGTGAGCGATTTGTTGTAAGTGCAAGAGGGAATCCTTTTGGTGAAAATAGCCGCCGCTATTATCGCATTTTTTCTGGAAATGTTAGTGATGGTATACTTAAACAGATAACCTCTAATACATCTCGTGATAGCTATGGCTCTGCTATATCTGGGAATGGTGAGTATATCGTGTTTAATTCAAGATCAAGTTTTGATCCAACCAGTTATACTAATGATTATTATCAAATTTACCGGACGGGTTTTGAGGGAGGGGTTTTCGAGCAGGTAACACCTCCTAATAGTAATAACTCATATGGCCCCTCCATTAGTAATGATGGATCTAAAATTGTGTTTTATAGTAGCGCAAGTTTTAATACCACAAACTATTCAGCCAATAACGAAGTGTATTTAAAAGACTTTAAGCTGGACGAGTTAAAAGCTATGACGGAAGTTAATGGCGGTGGCGGTGCAACTGACCCTAAAATATCAGCGGATGGCTCGGCTTTTGTATTTGATGGCGATGCAGATTGGCTTACAGGTGAAAATAGCCTATTTAAAAATCAAATTTTCTATCAGGACAATATGGTTAAGCGAGATGTAAGGGCCTTCAGAGAGGATGACGAGGAAGAGGATGAGGAAAAGCGTATCTATTCAAACTCTCATACGTTTATTGTGATTGCTGAGGGGGACGATGATGAGGAAGAGGGCCTAGGATCGATTCACCCTGCTTTCATCCTGTTTTTGTCTTTGCTATTTATCAGAAGCCCGCGAGTAAAGCGATTAAGAGTTGTTACTAAGTAAATATTTAGCCCCGAAAGGGGCTTTTTTATATCTACCTGTTTTTACTTTAAGGGAACTGACTGCTGATATAAGGTCTAATGCAGGCTAATGAATAAAACTGAATAGTGAGTAATGTAACGTGGACGTTAATGTAAATTTAATTTGTAAG
>MAAA01014507.1_pt1 | contig 13361 bp, 12 predicted proteins | sample 1115971 | NCBI WGS metagenome assembly MAAA01 (sample SAMN04961123, study PRJNA320927) | seawater metagenome | isolation source: sample BD02T6 sea water enriched with oil for 6 days | place: USA:Gulf of Mexico | collected 2013-07-27 | reverse complement strand
TGCTGTTTAAATACCTGTTCAGGATCTCCCAATAGTTTATTGGCCGGTGCCAGTTTAGAGGCCGCCACCATGGATAATTCTTCGCTAATTCTGCTTTGCACTTTTTTACCAATAAAATAGTTGGCAAAAATTTCGGCGGCTTCCAGCTTAGTGCCCGCCAGATCCTTCACAAAGTTAATGGTATCCAGCCACACCATGTGCCCTTCCATAAAAGGAATCATTTGCCAATTCTCGCCCTTGTTATTTTCACGTACAATTTCTGGGCCCCAGCTGCTGACAATTAACAGCTTATCATCGAAGACGGTAGAGCCCGTCCAAAAATTACCGGCATTGTCATACAGTGAACTAAGGGTTCTTAGGATTTGATTGTTTTCTTTTTCCAAACTTTCCAACTGAGTGAATTTTTCCTGCTGGGCCAATTCATAAAAATAAAAAGGTGACTTACCCATACTCATGAGTGTTAAACCTATGTTGTACCATTGCTGACTCTGGTTTAACGAAAATCGACCCTTCCATTTATCCAGCCACAACTCCTTCACCGACACTGGCACGTCTTCTTTGGCCACTAAGTTGCGGTTAATATAAAAACCATAGGCACCTCCTCCCCAGGGAATGTACAAGGGCTGTCCCTGATCATTGAGCCCCATCTTTAAGTGCGTGAGACCGGACAACAAGTTTTTATAATTACTTAACCGGGGGGATTTAACATTAATGGCTTGCAACAGTTTGGCGGTTTGCTGGTTTTCCATTTTAATGAAAAACAGGGTAAGAAAAGCGATGTCACAATGATTACTGCGAATCATATCAAACATCTGTTTGGCGCCTTCCGCATAGGGCGTAACTAATTCCACACGGTAGTCATAGCCTTGTTGCTTAAGCTGTTGATTAACGGCCTGTAAATCTTGCTTGGTCACGTACCCTTCCCAACTTAACACTCTTAAGGGTTGGGTCTGCGCCACCACACAGGTAGCGCTTGCACTGAAGATAAGTGCGCACATCATCAGTTGCCGGATCTTTTGCATGCTTGCCCCCCAGTACGTGGGTAAATACTATTAAGGGTAGTTAAGGATGAGTGAAATGGTAGCGTTAAACGGGTCTAGTGCTCTGATTACTGGTCGTTGCCGGTCCGATTCCCACTTCAAAAAACTCGGGGGGCATGCTATGTTGCAAGCATTATTTTACATTCTGTATTTGGAAGTTATTCGTTGTCTAGCCGTTCATACCACCATGGGGATTTAAGAAGCGCCTTATTGCAGGCTGCCCATGACATCCTTAATCAAAAAGGCATAGAGGCTCTCTCGTTACGTGCCATTGCTGCCGAGGCCGGGGTTTCCCATATGGCCCCCTACGCACATTTTAAAAATAAGTCTCAGCTCTATCAGGCGGTGGCCGCCGCCGGTTTCACCGAGCTTGGAGAGCGCATGGCACAAGTGCAGGACGACTCTCCCCCTACCCGGGAATTAATCTTGTTGTACGGGGTGCAATATATTGAATTTGCCATTAGTCACCCGCAGATGTATCGCCTCATGCTAAGCCAGACTAACCCAGGCCAACACTTGGAAAATTCAGAGCCTAGTAGCCAAGTACAGGATGAATTGCAAAGCGCCTCCATGCGACCTTATATATTGTTACGCGATGGTTTTGCCCATTACGAGAAGAATGCAAACAAGGTAAAAATTCAGGCGCAAGGGGCTTGGGCCATAGTGCATGGCATTGCCGCTTTGATCATTGAAGGACACATAAAAATTGATGAAGGCATGAGCACTAAGGAGTATTTAGCCACTGCTGCTATGCAGATTTGATTGGGCAATACTGTTCATTCTGAACCCACACTAAAATATTTGTCCTCGGCTTTGGCATCCTGCGTCGCCCTATCAACTACGTCCTGTGGTTGTGCAATTTTAGCTTTCAATTCTAGGGGCAGCGCCCATCCTTGGGCATATACGCTCCATGGCACCGCGTTATTGCCTACATGGATGTAGGTACTTAGAATTTGACTGGAACAAAATTCTGACCGTACATCCTGAACATATACGCTCTTTGCCTTCCCTGGCACCGCGCTATACCGTTCGTCCTGAACATAAAAAAGCCGCAAGCGAGCTTGCGGCTAAATAGGAGACTTCACACATTAATAAACGTTAATACAATATTTCAATATCGGTAGTGGGGAAAGCCACACACGAATGCACCCAGCCAAAGGTTTCGTCCGACTTTCTTAATAAGGCCTCAGGCGGATTAAATACTTCTCCATCCAGAACCTTCACGCGGCACAGGCTACATTCACCTGAACGACATGCATTTTCCACAAAGTAACCATTACGCTCCAAGCTGTTTAACAGTGGCTCGCCTACTTTGGCCTTAAATTCGCCTTTTCCTTGTACCTTAACCGTGATTTCGTCTTCTTCACTCACTACCTCAGGCCAGTTTTCAAGACAGCTTGGCTTCTTTGGTGGGCCATTGCACTCGATGCGAATACGCTTGTCCTTCACCCCAAGTTCTTTAAGCTGGGACTCACAAAATTCGTTAAACGGTGTGGGACCACATACATAAAACGTTTTACCTTCGGCCTCTCCCATCAAACTCGTTAAAAGCTCTTTATTTAGGTGACCACTTAGTCCTTCATAGCCCTCGCTTGGACGAGAAATAACTTCGCTTAAAGTAAAGTTGTCATGCTTTTTAGCAAGTTCACGGAACTCATCAGCAAAGATCACGTCACTTTCATAACTGTTGCCATAAATTAAATGGAAATTAATATCTAGGCCACGATTTAAAACACTTTCAATCATGCTGCGTGCTGGCGCGCCACCTGAACCACCGGCCAAAAATACTAGGTCTCCGCCGTGAAAAATCGGATTGTGGTAAAACGTTCCCATGGGGCTAGTGGCGGTAAATTGCTGCCCGGCCAAAACTTCATCCAACAAGTAGCGGGTTACAAAACCACCATCTACTAGCTTAACGGTTAGGTCATAATAATCACGCTGGCTTGGGCAAGATGAAATAGCATAAGGACGCGCCGTCTCAACACCATCTATGTTCACAAACAGGTTGATATATTGTCCGGCCTGAAATGGCGGCAAGGGACCGGCTGTGCTAATTAAACGATAAGTTTTAGTGCTGGCGGTCTCGTCAATCACCTCACTCACTTCCAGCTGCAACCGTTTAGGGTGCAGCTTGGCAATATCGTTGGCGACTTTACCTTTAAACTCAGACTTGTCGGTACCGGTATCTTCGCGGGCTTGCTTGCGCGCCATGCTTTCCTGAAAACCGGCAACCGAATTTAAAATATCATTGCTTTGAGATGTATTAGAAGTATTAGACATGGGCCACCTCCTCTTTATTGGCTTTCAGGGTTTTAAGAACTTTATGGGCAATAGCGGGACCTGCCATGTAAGTGGGTTGGAAACCGCCCACGCCGTTCCAGCTGCCCACCACCTGCAAGTTATCAACACTCTTGTAAGGCTTGCGATACAAGATAGAGTCTTGCGCGTTTTGCCTGAAGCCGTAAATGGCTCCACCTGGTGTATTTAGATAACGCATCATGGTTAATGGCGTGGCCACTTCTATTTCTTCGATGCTGTCGCGTAAACCCGGGAATATTTTTTCGGCTTGATCAATTAACACGTCGGCAAATTTATATTTGGCCTCAGCATAATCTTCCGGCGCCATGTTGTCCCATACCTCACCATATTGCAGGCACAGTAAAGAAACTTGGCTTTTACCTGGAGGCGCAAAGCTTGGATCATCCACGTTATAACAGGTCAACATGGTGGCAACAGGTGCATCCATAGTGGACATTTTGGCGTGCATCAGCTCTTCATCCATAGTGTTGCACATGAAAGTAGACGCATTCTTAATGCCCAATTGTTCAGGCGTGCGATCCAACCCTATGTAAAGACAGAAAGCCGAGGTGCCAATTTCACGAGATTTAAAATCTTGTTGAATCTCTTTTGGCATAGTGGGGGTATCAAGCAACTCGCCATACGTTAATACAGAACTGGCATTGGATATGACCCATTCACTGCTAATTTCTTCACCAAACTCGGTGCGAATACCGGTGGCGGTTGGTTTCTCGTGTTCGCTGGAAGTTAAAATTTTATCCACCGCCGTGTTGAAACGTACCTCACCGCCCGCTTCTAAAAATGACTCGAGCAATGCGCTGGATAGGGCTTGTGAGCCGCCCACAATGTGCCAAGGTTTAAAGGCGCCATAGCAGTACAGCATCACAGCTAGGTCGATAAAGGTAATTTGGCTGGGAGGCAAACCCACATAACACCAGTAAGCAGCCAATACGGTTTTAATTTGTTCATCATCAAAAAACTCGTCTAGTACCGACTTAAGGTTTTGTTGACCGTACTTAACATAGTTAGGGCAGCTGGACTTCAACAAGGCCTCATCTTTTTGTTTGCGTGCTCTGGGCAAGCCCATGAAACTTTCCAGGGAAATATCGGCACACAACTTTAAAAACTTATCTATGTTGTCACTTTGAGCCGGGAAGTGTTCTTTTAATACTTTATGAATGCCCGACCAGCTAGCAGGTAGAGTTACATCCAGCTTTGGGTTTACCCCGTCGTTCACCAAGATGCGATACAGCTCACCCTCTTCAATAAACTCAACCTTGTCCATGACACCTAAGTCAGCAAAAATTTTGCGCATGATGAAGGGCTTTTTTTCGGTTCCCAAACCACTTAACTGGTGCAGGGCCACTTCAAATTCAAATTCCCCGCGCACAAAACTGGTGGCACAGCCGCCAGGAATATTGTGACGTTCCAGTAATAAGGTACGGGCACCGCCCCGTTGTAAGGCGGTGGCGGCGGTTAAACCACCGTTACCGGCACCAATGACGATGGCATCATAGTCGGGCATAGCTGAACTCCACTGAATGTAGTTATTTATTATTCTTAACCAAGGCTCACAACCCACTAGCCTCATACTTAGATTTTGAATATACACTGTAAAGACAAGCCATGTATACACCGTAAAGATAATAATATTAAATAGTCTATCAACGGAACCTGTTTAAGGTTGTTCGTCCCCTGAAAATGCCCCCCTTAAGACCTACTGGCGGCTTAGAGGCCATGGCTTAAGTATTATTAATAAGTACGCTCCCAGTAGCGCCAATAACAATATAAAAAAAGGCGTTATTTCAGGAATATGCAGCCCCTGCATCAGCAGGCGCTGGTTTTTTTTTAACCCTGCCCACTTATGAACACTGGCCTGAGCGAACTCGCTGCTGGCAAATATAGCGGCTATATCACGGCGACTGCGGTAGCGAACAATCACTAACCTGTGCCAGGGGTTTAAATGGGAATCGGCCCAATCACTGCCAAATATGGGGTGAGAGGCGTGCTGTGCCAATAAACCCACCATCACCACACTAAACTTGTTAAAGGCTTCGCGACCGCTTAGCGGCTGGTTTTGCACATCCTCATAATTGGCTTTTTGATAATATTGGTACAGGTTCACCGTATAAAAAGGTTGGCCATCGTCTCGCTCTAAAAAGTCCCTAAAGTGGCTAATATCGTGCCTGCCCGGGTTGCCCGCCTGTGCTTCAATACGCTCAATATAATCATCAACCTCTTGCTGGCTCAGCGCCTGCCCTGACCCCACATATTCCCATAGGCCTGCCAGCATCATTAGCGCAAGCACCAATAGCGCCGCTATTTTCTTGCCATTTTTTGTCATTTTTAACTCCTAAAGCAATCACCCATAAAGCACTTGTAAAATGCAAGCACTTAAAGACTAAACAAGCCACTTGCATAATGCAAGTGCTGATCGCTATAATCCGACCATGGAACATAATTCAGAAAACTGCCGCTCAAATTGCCCCATCAACTACCTATTAGAACTGGTGGGGGACAAGTGGACCCTATTAATCATTCGCGACTTGATGTTTAAGCAGAAACGCTACTTTGGAGAGTTTTTACAATCGAATGAAAAAATTTCCACCAATATATTAGCCAATCGCTTACAAGGTCTGGAAGCCCATGGCCTCATTACAAAAACAATGGATGAAAATAATCGCTCGAAAATCATCTATAACCTCACCCCAAAAGGCAAAGATTTGCTGCCCGTGATGCTAGAGATTACCCAATGGAGCAGCCAGTACGACGCCCTTACCAACACACCAGCTGATTTTCAGCAGGCGCTTAAACAAGACAAAGCAGGCTTAACGTCACGAATAAAAAAAGGGCTGGGTTAACGGCGGGATTATTTTGGGGGGGCACAAAAACATCGGCAAGCCCAAGCAAGCATGTCTTTGTTTGGGCAATTTAAGGTGTAGCGGTCTTAATATATAAAATTTACCGGCAGGCACTCACTAGAGCGCCAGCAATATAGTTTCCCCTTTTAGCTTTACCTCATAGGTCTTAGTACAACCCGTGTCGCGTCCTTGGGCTTCACCGTCTAATAAGCTAATTACCCAGTTATGCATGGGGCACGTCACCTGCTCGCCGTGCACAATACCTTGCGACAAAGCGCCTTTTTTATGAGGGCACTCATCATGCAAAGCAAATACAGTATCTTTAGCGGTACGAAAGATAGCAATGTCACCCTTTTTGGTTTGCACAATGCGTGAGCCAAGTTTGGGAATGTCTTTTAAGGTACCAATTTCAATCCATTTGCTCATTTCATTCTCCCCTAACCTATGACCTTAAGCGGTATAAAATCAGTCACCTCAAGCCCCTGACTGGCCCGCTGTGCCCACGGATCCTCTTGGGAGTATTTTTGCGATTCATGAAAACGCTCACAAAACTGTTTACGTTGTTGAGGGTTTTCCACTAGCTCCTTTTTAATATAGTTTAGCCCCACTCTTTCTATCCAGGGGGCGCTGCGCTCGTTGTGATGGCCCTGTTCACGATACATCTGCATAAAGGCGGCAGTGTATTCCATTACCTCTTCATCGGTACTGACCTTAGTTAAAAACTCACTCACCACCACTTTCATGCCACCGTTGCCACCCACATATAATTCCCAACCGGAATCCACCGCCACCACCCCAAAATCTTTGATGGTGGCCTCGGCACAATTACGTGGGCAGCCCGACACCGCAATTTTTACCTTAGCGGGTGTCCACGAACCCCAGCTCATTTTTTCGATGGCCACACCCATGGCCATGGAATCTTGTGTGCCGAAGCGACAGTGTTCAGCTCCCACACATGTTTTAACGGTCCGTAACGACTTACCATAAGCATGGCCAGACACCATGCCGGCATCATTTAAGTCTTTCCACATTTTTGGCAGGTCTTCTTTTTTAACGCCCAGTAAATCAATGCGCTGACCGCCGGTGACCTTCACCGTGGGCACATTGTATTTGTCGGCGGCATCGGCAATGGCGCGTAATTCCGCCGGTGTGGTTAAGCCCCCCCACATGCGGGGCACCACCGAATAGGTATTGTCTTTTTGAATGTTGGCGTGGGCGCGCTCGTTAATAAAGCGCGAGCGAGTATCGTCTTTATACTCTCCTGGCCACTGTGCCAATAAATAATAATTAATGGCGGGGCGGCACACATGACAACCGTCGGTGCTTGAAAAATTTAATGCACTACTCACTTCTTGAAATGATTTTAAATTCTGCCCAGAAATGGCGGCACGAATATCATCGTGAGTATGTTCGCAGCAGCGACAGATGGATTTTCTTTGTTTAGATTCATTGAAATCGCCGCCCAAAGAATCGGCGATAAGTTGCTCCACTAAGCCAGTACAAGAGCCACACGAAGCCGAGGCTTTAGTGGCGTCACGGACATCATCTAGGGTAAATAATTGTTGCGCGGAAATGGCGTTCACTATGTCGCTCTTGCATACCCCGTTACAGCCACAAATTTCGGCGTCGCTGGGCAAGTTCGCCACCGCGCTCACACCCTGAGTACCCGAGTCGCCTAGATGTGCTTGACCAAACAATAAACGTTCACGCATTTGCGATACATCTGTGCCGTCCTTCATCAACTGAAAATACCAAGCGCCGTCCATCGTATCGCCGTATAACACCGCCCCTTTAATTTTGTTATCTTCCAATACCACTTTTTTGTAGACCCCTCGGTGGGCATCCTGAAAAATAATTTCTTCACTGTTTTTATTGCTACTGAAATCACCGGCTGAAAATAAATCTATGCCAGTGACTTTTAACTTAGTAGACACCACCGAGCTTTCATAGTTAGCGATGCCGTATTCAGCCAAGTGATTGGCGCACACTTTGGCTTGCTCAAACAAAGGGGCGACTAAACCAAAAATATCGCCGCGGTGTTGCACACACTCTCCCACCGCATAAATTCTGGGGTCAAAAGTTTGCATAGTATCGTTCACTAGAATGCCTTTATCACATTGCAAACCCACTTTTTTTGCCAGCTTTATGTTAGGCCGAATACCCACTGCCATTACCAGTAAATCGGCGGGCAGTTCGCTGCCATCTTCAAAGGTGATGCCGCTCACACGGCCATGTTCGTCACCTATAATTTCCTTGCTAGCCGCGTCCATCTTAAATTTTAAACCACGCTCTTCTAAGGACGCCTGCAACATCTTAGCGGCGGGTTCGTCCAGTTGGCGATTCATTAAAACATCCAGGTTATGCACCACTGTGACGTTCATGCCCTGCTTCATTAACCCGTTGGCTGCCTCCAAGCCCAATAAACCACCGCCTATGACCACCGCATGGGTATGATGTTTGGCACTGGCCAGCATAATATCTACGTCGTTTATATCGCGAAAAGCAATCACCCCTTCTAGGCCATGCCCGGGTAAAGGAATAATAAAAGGCAGGGAACCTGTGGCCATTAATAATCGGTCGTAAGGCACTTGGTTACCATCTGATGCCTCAACCGTTCTATTGCGCCTGTCTATGCCCACCACTTCATTATGGGGCCCTACGTGCAGAGTTATATTGTTATCGCTATACCAGGGCAAATCATTAATCATAATTTGTTCAATGGTTTTTTCGCCGGTGAGCACAGGAGAAAGCATGATGCGGTTGTAGTTACCATAGGGCTCACTGCCAAAGACAGTAATGTCGTATTTATCAGGCACTAACTTTAACAGCTCTTCTACACAGCGCATGCCCGCCATGCCATTACCAACCACCACCAGTTTGCTTTTCATGTGAAACTCCACTGATTTTTAAACCTATCTTTTGTGCTCCAATTTTTCTGCCATGGACCGGGCTTCCATATCACACGTCTCAAGTATTAAAATGTGCAAGCCTGCACTCATTATTCCGCCATGGTTTCACCCGAGCCTCCCATCTCACCGGGCATATCTTTCATCTTGGGCAGCCCATCCTTGATGGATAAAACATGTTGCTGATAATGAACGTGCACACCGGGTTCAAATTTAAAACTGGGAATAGACGCGGCATACACATCAATCAACCCCATGCTAGGGTGTTCGGTATAAATATGGCCGCCACACCCTCACTTATGGTGATGGCCAAGGGGTCCCACAAGGTAAACGCATTCACCGGCCCCGCCGACCAACTTCGGCAAGATTCACAATGACAATAGCCCATGCCCTTGGGCGTGCCGCTCACTGTAAATTGCACGGCGCCACAAAAACATTGTCCCTGATAATGTTGTTGCTCGCTCATAGCCGCTCCTAACGTACGCATAAATTAAATTTGTGTTTACAATATTTGAAACACAAATGTTAATAGCCAATGAATTTATTCCCTATCACCAATGGGAATCATAATGTGCGCGTAGGGAGTATCCTTCCACATGACATAGGGGCCGCCTTTATGGGGATCATCTGTGATGCCTTTTAACATTTCCTTGGGCAAGATAACCATCAAGTGTGGCCCTTCCTTGATGAAGTCTTTGGCACTCTTTGGGTCTGGGTGGTATGGGTCAGAGTTGCTCACACCGCCGTCTCCTTGCAGCATATATGACACACCCACCTTAGTTGCAGTATAAGGGGCCTTTTTTCCCACTGCGCCCATCATCTCCATCCACGTAGCGTCGTTACACATGGCAGCCATATCATCTGGCATGGCTTCGGGCATGCAGGTCCAGCCATTAGTGCCTTCTACCAATACTTTGCCGCGGTACATGATAGTGGCATCAGCGCTGACCATAGAGGGCGCCGCTGCACGGGCTTGATCGATTAACGTTTGCTGGTCTTGCGCACAGGCTATCTGACTTATGCACAGCAGCACGGTACAAAGAGAATACAGATTGATTGGTAAACGAGAGTTCATAACTTTCACCGTTTCATTTTTTTGGGGGTGTTCAAAGTGTAGACAATTTAAGCCATAGTTCAATGAGGGACGGGAGTAAACAGCTTGAGCCCAACATAGTATCGGGCTCGGCTTATTGGCAGGTGCTTCGGCTGGTGTAGGGCGTTATGACCGATTATTACTCCAACTGCCGGGTATACACCACATAAATTTCAGAGGTACTGTCGGTATCGGTGCCGCCGCCGGCACTGAAAAAAGACGATAAAGACAAACGATCGTTGCTGTTCACTAAAAATTCCACGTCAAAGCCGGCAAATAATTCCAGTGGAATAAGGTTCAGAAAAAAGTCGCTGTCGGCGCAACCGTCAAAACAATCCTGCCCGTATAAAACATCTTCCCATTCGCTGTTTTCCCAAAAACTTAATTCCACACTTACAAAGGCACTGGCCCCCACAAAGGGAATTATCTTCACCGCATCGTTTAGGGTAAACACAGGCTGAATGGTCACCATAGGGCGGTACACAACCCCGTAACTTTCCACATCAAAATCGGTTATATAACGGTTAGATTCATTGCTAATTGTTTCCGATTCTATGCGGGTACTGCCCGACATTTGAAAGCCCGCCCACATTTGCGTAAAAGAATAGTCCACTACGTAGCCGTCACCCCGAGACAGCCGTTTAGTGGTGGTATGGCGGTTGCCAAAATACAAACCCGTACGATCATAATGATTGTTAAAGAGTACGCCGTCGCGGCTAAAACTATTATTGTCTTGGCTGCCTTTTATAAGGCCACCTATCCAGGCTTTCTCGGTGGAGGCTTTTTTGCGCAGGCGGCCTTCATACACATACACTAAACCGTTGGAGGTAAATTTATTATCGCCGGTGGTCCAACGTGCATCTTCGTCGTTGCCTAAGGTAAATTCAGGGGTGACTTTTCCAGGCAAGAGCACATCAAATTTTAAATAGCCCACCCCGGTATAATCAACATCCTTAGCGCTGGTATATACATTCACCGGCGGCGTGGCGGGAATTAAACCGCTGGTACCGCCTAGGCTACCGGCCCATAACGGGCTGGCCATCATCATCCAGAAAAACATCGTCAGGCAGTGTTTATTCATGACAGCTCTCTTGTTCTTCATAATTCATTACACAAAGTTTAGACGAACACCCAGCGACTCTTTAAGCGTAAAACGCCTTACTAAAAAGATTTCGTAATAAGTAATATCATTCTTACAACCATTCGTTTATCACAGAATTTTTATAGGGTTCACTGCCATACTTAATAACATTAGGAGTAATGGGCGCGCACTATTGTGAACAATTTGCATAAATGCATTTTTTGCATCAAACATATTTTTAGCCCCATAACATGGGGACTCGTTCTTATAGTGTTAAGTGGCTGTAGCTCTAGTGACAATGACGCGCCGCCCAATACCGCTCCCACCGCCTATGCCGGTTTGCCGCAAATTGCCGACACCGGCCAAGCGGTCAATTTGGATGGTCGTGACAGTTTTGACAACGAAAACGATACCCTTAGTTATTTATGGGTACTCACATCCCTGCCCAGTACTAGCCAAGCTACGTTAAATAACAACACTTCGCCCACGCCCACTTTTATTGCCGACGTAAGTGGTGTGTATCTGTTAACGCTGGTGGTGAACGACGGCACCGTCAGCAGTGAAGAAAGCACTATGACCGTGACCAGTAAAATCCCTGGCACCAATACCATACCGCTGGCCGATGCTGGCGATTCCCGTTTCATTAAAACCGGTAATGAATTCACCTTAAATGGCGACGGTAGTTCTGACGCCGATGGTGACCCCTTAACATACACTTGGCTCATGACCGCCAAACCCTTGTTAAGCACTGCCAACCTAGTAGACAGCGATACCATAACACCGTCTTTTGTACCGGATTTAGACGGCATCTATAGCATTGAGCTAATAGTGAGTGACGGATTTGATAAAAGCGTGGCCAACGTTATTACCTTAACCTCCATAGAAAATAATATTCCAGTGGCGGATGCTGGGCCCGATCAAACCGAGCGAGTTGAACGTTTAGTGACCCTAGACGGAAGCGGTAGTTTTGATTTAGATGGCGACCCGATTACTTACCTGTGGAGCTTCACCGCCGTACCCACTGGCACTATTGAGCCCGAGATCACGGCTGCCAATACCGTTAATCCTACGTTTACGCCCACAGATGTGGGTACTTATCGAGTAACACTGGTGGTAAATGATGGTGAAGCAGACAGTGAAATAGCCATAGTGTCGATCATTAGTATCGTTAATACGGCCCCCATTGCCGATGCCGGCCTTGACCAAGCGGTTATGACCGAAGTACTGGTTAATTTAGATGGCAGTAATAGCTCAGATATCAATAACGATGTTCTAACCTACTTGTGGAGTGTTTCTTCGCGCCCAGTTGGCAGTGCGTCCACGCTTACTGGCGCTGCAACGGCCACGCCATCCTTTACGCCCGATGCCAACGGTGAGTATGTATTTTCGTTACTCGTTAACGATGGTTTACTTTACAGTGACCCCGACACCGTAACCATCACCAGTACGGGCTTAATCACCTATGCGGTGGTGGATACCAATCAAAGCACTTGCTACAACTCAAGCACGGGTAATACCAGTGGCTGCAGTGGCGTGGGACACGATGCTGACTATGCTGGATTCCAGCCCAGCTATACACTCACTAACGCAGGACTTACCGTCACCGACAACATCACTGACCTAGTGTGGCAACAAAGCAGCGACATAAACACCGACGGTAATATCGACTACAACGATAAATTCAGTCAAAGCGATGCGCTGAGCTATTGTAATAGTTTAACGCTAGCCAGTCGCAATGACTGGCGCCTGCCCAGTGTGAAAGAGCTTTATTCGCTGATGCTGTTTAGTGGCCGTGATGCCAGCAGTTACTTGGGCACCAATACCGCAACGCTCACGCCATTCATTAATAATAATTTTGACTGGGCCTTTGGGGACCTTACCACTGCCCAAGGCATTGCCGCCAATGACAGAATCATTGATGCTCAGTACGCCACCAGTACCTTAAATGTGGCGCAAACCATGTTGAGTGATGACTCTACCTTTGGAGTGAATTTTGTCGATGGCCGTATTAAGGCGTATCCCATTGCAACTAAGTTATTTTATGTGCGCTGCGTGGCCGGCAATGTGAATTATGGCGTGAAT
>MAAA01014281.1_pt1 | contig 13373 bp, 14 predicted proteins | sample 1115971 | NCBI WGS metagenome assembly MAAA01 (sample SAMN04961123, study PRJNA320927) | seawater metagenome | isolation source: sample BD02T6 sea water enriched with oil for 6 days | place: USA:Gulf of Mexico | collected 2013-07-27 | reverse complement strand
AGATAGTTATTATAATGAGAAGAGAAGCCATACGAGTTTGGAGTTTACTGCTCCAACTCAGTATGAAAAGATGGCGGCGTAGAACTAGTGTCTACTTTATGGGGTGAGCCCTCCTGGACTGCCTTCGGCAGCCCTTTAGCTAAGCGTTATGCATCAAAATCGGAATATATATGAAGGAAGCTATTCAAGGAATTGATCACGTGATGGTTACAGTTGGTGATCTTTCGGTGGCAAGAAATTTCTATGAAGGCACTCTTGGGCTTGAAGAAATTGAATGTCCTTTGCAAGATGGAAAGCGGGTATGGTACAAGATTGGACGCCAGCAGCTTCATGTGAACCTTCAAAAAGAATATCACAAAGCTGGCTTTGGGCATTTTGCTATCTCTGTTTCATATGACTTATACCATGAATACGCGGAGAGAATAAAAAATACGGGATACGATATTTCAGCAGAGTCTCAAAAATTTGCAGATGGCGTCTTTAGGGTTTTCCTAGACGACCCGTATTCAAACACAGTGGAAATTTACCAGGCATATAAAAATGCATAACAATGCCAGGTTACGGACTCCAGGGAGCGTCATCCGCTTTGCAAAAAAACCGCAAAGCAGCTGCCACACCCTTCCGCCGCAACTGGCGGCGTGAATCTGAGTCGAATATGAATAAATCTATTATTACCTTCCTTGGTATAGTCATACTGATAGCAACTTTTGTTATTGGAGGCTTAACGGGAATATTATTTGTTGGCGACTTGGATCGTGTTGATATCCCAGAATATAACTATGAATTATGGAAGCAGATAGAACAAAGCGATTATGAGTATGTAGATCTTGAAGAATTTGGCAGTGATAGGTGGCAACGTGTATGTTTCCTAGGCCCTTACAATGGAGATTCTTCAAGTGCACTTGGGTTTTCCTGGGAGATTACCGATTTTACTAATACCTTATCAAGCGATGGTCATAATGTTTTAATTTTCGCAACAGACTCTGAGGTTGTAGACTTCATAATTCAATCAAGATCACACGGTGATTTTTGGGAGATGTCGGGTAAGTGTCTTGATAGGAAAAACTCAAAGTTATTACGAAACAAAAACAATGCATCATTTATCAAACAATAATTGCAAAATAAAAGTATGGGCTTTTCCCACAAAAAAGACTGTGGGCTGGACGGCACGTCGTACCCCTCTTATGCTAGGCTTATATGTGCTATAAGAAGTTATTTGGATTATCATTGATTTGGTAGTCCGCCCTTGGGCTTAGTTTTAGAATAGAAAGATGTGTTAATCTACAGCCGCTTAGTTAGTGGCTAGCGCTTAAGTAAAAACATGGATTGTTAGCCTTGACCCTTTTATGCTTCAGCCTCACAGTCAAATACAAAAAATTTAAACAAATAGCCTGTATCGCATAACAAGAAGCAGTCGTACGCCTAATAAAATGGGCCTGAATCGCTTCGCTAGGTGTTATATTTACAATTATCTATCGAGTTTAAGGAGAAACTTATCAGTTTATATGAGCTTTCATTCGCAAAAATTATCATTCTTAGTGACTCAATAGCTGAAGTAATAATTAATGAGGATGTTGAAATGACTTTAGAGATGGTAGAGCAATATCATGAGTTATTACTTTCATCTTTAATCAGTCCTTTTTCACTACTTATTAACAAGGTAAATAACTACACGTATAGTTTTGATGCGCAGGTAAATTTAGCGACATTAAGTGAAATTAATGCAATGGCTGTTGTCGCGTATACTAGCTCTACTAAAATCAGTACTGAATACTTGAAATCTTCAGTTCCTCGTGAAACAGATTGGAATTTGAAAATATATTCAGATCGTGAAGAAGCCTTGAACTGGTTAAAAATGGAGCAAGAAAATATAACAAAGCGTTAAAGAAGGGACTGCTGAGAGTTGGCTCGATTTCGATTCGCTACAGATTCTAGTCAGCAATTATCAGCCGCTAACGTGGCGTTATGTTACTTGATCATTACTATGAATAAAAAACTTGTTGTACTAGACCTAGATGAAACACTCCTACATGCTTGTCACGAATGGATTGGTAAGAAGCCAAGCTTTGTGATCTCAAATGCGATGATCCATCTTAGGCCTGGTGTAAATGATTTCATCGAAGCAATATCAAAGCATTTTGATATTGCCATTTGGACTGCTTCATATGGTTTATATGCAAAAGATATAATAGAGGAACTATTTGGAACCAAAACTAGTCTTCGTTTTGTACTGACAAGAGAAGATTGCGACCCTATTACTGAAAGTGATGGGTACCCAGCCTTTGAAAAGGATACTCAAAAAATATTGGATCTCGGCTGGTATCATGAAGACTTCATCATAGTTGATGATAAGCCCCATTTAGTAAAGTCTCAGTATTTAAATATTATAGAAGTAAGGCCATATTACGGAAGTATTACAGATACAGAGTTATTTGGATTGAAAGAACGCATTTTGTCACTTATAGGAACTGATCTAAAGCATGCAAATAAAATATAACAAGTGCCTGTACCATCACGGGTAAGCGCGTTGTACCTTCTGAGCTTCGCACTTTATCTGGTTTGGCCGGCACTAAACTGCAAGGCATAAGTAAATTAATTCTGAATTCAAAGAATATAGGATTAGTCACCAGTCAGTACTGATGCTAAAGAGTAAAATAGCCATAATTAACAGCCCCATTCGGACTGCTTCTTGTGTATTTCCTTAGCGACTGCGAATTAAGCATCAAAGTACACTTCAAAATTAACCTTGAGTGTAATCTTTCATGAACTATAAAAATTTTAACGAATTTTGTGATTCATTAATTGTTTCATATCATGGTTGTCTAGATATAATGCTCTCGACTTGATTATAAATTTATTCTAAACATGGATGTTATGAAAAAGAACCCTTTAATTTTACTGCCTATTATAGGCGTGCTCATTGCGATATTTTCCCTTGTAAAGGCACTGCTACCTGATGGTCAAATAGATAAGGGACAAATAGCTCTGCAAAAAATGCAGGCTGAAAACCAGCGTAGCCGACAAAAGATGCAAACCGAGCTTTTACAGCTTAAAGAAATACAAAATCCAAGCGATCATAATATCTGGCATATTGCACATATTGAAAAGTCGATTGCGCATTTAAGTCGTTACGATGCTCCTAGGTTTCAAGCGTCAACATCCTTAACACGTCACACGTTAATTCCGCTGTCGATAGTTGCCACAATTGCGATTGTGGCTTTTATTTATATATGGCATTACTTTAGAAATCGCTCTAAGTTTATGCCTCGCCCTGGACTGAATAATGGCGCGGTCCGAATCCATCCTAACAGTGATCCTGTTGCCGCGAAGACACACTGGCAGTCTATGGCTGGTGGCGCTTCAAACTTTAAGATGCAGCAGCTTGAAGAGACCAATGCAGACTTGATTATAAAGGCCAGTTTTGAGGTTAGACTATTCTGTTGGGCTTTTATTTTTACAGGGCTAGTACCCATATTACTTGAGTACTTATGGTTGTGGGATGATATAGGTTTTATCCTTGACCCTTTGTTAAGTGCGTCCGGCATATTTGTTTTGGTAGGTATGCTACTTAGCTGGATGTTTACGGCTAAAAGAATTGAATTTAATAAGGTAAGCAAAACCATTCATACCTCAGAACATAAGTTCCCGTTCAGTGACGTTTATGCGCTTCAGGTTATCACTAGTTTAGCGGGTGGACACGGGCATGGTATTTATAGAAATAACGAATTGAATATTGTACTTAATGATGGCCAGCGAATTAATTTACTGAATCATGGTGGGGTGGCTGCTTTCGAATATCAGGAGCTACAGCTAAGTAACTTGCTAAATGTCCCAGTGTGGCAAGTATAATAACCAAAATGGTCTAGGTTAAGCTAGTTAAGTTAAAATCTATGGTATTGCTGAAAACGTTAGTGTCTAGCTTGGCTGTCTCAATGGTGCCGCAGGCGACTGCCTTCACCGGCGTTTGATGTAAACATAAATTTTTAATCAGGAGATTGCATTGAATCCAATAGAACATGTTTTAGAATTTATGGTTGAAATTGAAAAACTCAAAGACGTACAGCGTAAAACACGCCCAGTTGGTTTGAATAGGTATGAAAACTCGGCAGAACACAGCTGGCACGTATGTTTATCGGCATTAATGTTAAAAGACTATGCCAATGAGCCCATTAATATAGACCGTGTAATCAAGATGCTTTTGATTCATGACCTTGGCGAAATTGATGCGGGTGACACTATTATTTACGCAGGTGAGACTAAAGAGATAAAAGAAAAGGAAGAGGCTGGTATAAAAAGAGTATTTAGTTTGTTACCTGCTGGCAAAGCAGATCAATATATCTCACTTTGGCGTGAATTTGAGCAGGGTGAATCTATTGATGCAAAATATGCCAAGGCTATTGATAGGGTGCCGCCATTACTGCATAACTTAAAGGGTAATGGACACAGTTGGAACGATAATAATGTTCCAAAAGAAAAAGTCTTTGACTTAAATAGTCGGATTGCAAAGGGAAGCACTGCACTTTGGCATGTATTGAAAGGCAAACTCAATAAAGCAGTGGCGGATGGCATTCTTAAGTGAGTATTCAACAACATATTAATTAAGTGGTTGAAGTTAAAACCTCAAAGACGGTGCTGCTTCTAGAGGTAAGCTCCTAGTCAGTCTTAGAATTAATGCTGGCGACTTCTTTAGTTTGATTTATTTCAGTGATTAGCAGATTCACTTCAGATTGCAGTGCGTGACGTTCGATATCTGAGATAGAGGCGTCAGCCGCCTGTACCGCCAGTTCCCGTATAAGCTGCAACTTGTGGTTTAAGGTGTCCAAGGCACACTCTGCGGCCTGCGCAATTGATGTGTCGTTGTCATCACTTTGTGCTTTTTTTGCGTTCAGGTTGTCCTGATGCGTGGTTATCGGCGTTATATTGCTATTAGTATCGTGTGTCATGGGCTCTCCCTTACTATCGTTAGCGGCTGTGGCAAGATAAAGTTTAATTTATGACCCTAGTGCGTAACACCTTTGAGTAAAACGCCTACTCCCTCCATTAGCCGCTATTAACAACCTAGGCGGTCACAGGTCTTAGGGTTATTCTAAATATAGGGTTTGACTTAAAGTATCTACCTGACGTAAGGTAGGTTGTATGAATATACCGAATGATACCCGCTCAACGATCCTTGATGCCGCACAAGACATGGTTCAGCGCCAGTCTATTAGCGGTGTCAGCTTTCAGGAGCTGGCTAACCGTGTTGGCATAAAAAAGGGTAGTTTGTACTATCACTTTGAAAGCAAAGATGACTTGGCGATTGCACTGCTTGAGCGTGTAACCGCTCAGATGAAAGAAAGCTTTGTACTTGGACGCTCTAAAAGCCCGTTACAAAGGCTTAATTACTTTCTTAATATTTTTTCACAGCAGATTGTACCTGCACAAAAATTATGTCCTGGAGGCGCTTTTGCCGGCGAATGGGGTCGGTTGTCTATCCCAGTCAAAACACAGGTTAATAAATTAATTGATGTGCATTTAAAAGGGGTTAGTGAAATACTTACCGAGGGTATGCAAACGGGTGTATTTTACGACCATGGAAAAACCGTTGAAGAACTTGCCCAGTGGGTCATTGCCTGTGTGCAGGGGGGCTTGCTTACCAGTCGGATTACCGAGAACGCCACTATGTTTGAAAGCACCCTTAAAATCATACAAGAATACCTAAGTAAAAAAGGCTAATTTTTTTGGCCTCCATACCTACCTTACGTCAGGTAGAATTTTAATTTGGAGTTAATCATATGAACTACGCATTCGAAGGATATAAATTAACTAACCGCATAGGCAGCCTAATAGCCCCTAATTGGGTGGCTAAAAATGCAAGTATCAAGTTCTTAAGCCCAAGTCGCTTCGCAATAAAGGCATGGGAGCAAGAAGCCGAGCAAGTAGGTACACGCTTTAATTTATCTGAGCAGATAAGTGCTATTCGCTGGTCTAATCACTCAGCAGCCGATGATCTAAGGGAGGGTAATAAGCAGATTTTGTTAGTGCATGGCTGGGAAAGCCGGGCTACTCAAATGTACGGCCTAGTGAAAGGGCTAGTGAAACAAGGATTCACCGTGTGCGCGGTTGATATGCCTGGGCATGGGCATTCTTTTGGAGATACATCTGATGCTTATCTTTTTTCACAGACTGTAAAACTGGCGCAGCAAAAACTTGGGCACTTTCATGCCATTATTGGGCATTCAATGGGGGCAGGTGCCGCCGCTATTGCGGTAGGTCAGGGAGTAACCTGCGATAAATTAGTACTGATCAGTGGCCCGTCTTCCATTGAAAATGTATTGCGTCGGTTTTCAGGGTTTGTTGGATTGAATAAAAAAACCAGTAATAAATTCATCGGTTTTATAGAGCAACATGTAGGTGTGCCTAGCACTGATTTAGACGCTAGTAAGTTACTGCAAGCCTGTGAGATACCCACATTGTTAATTCATGACGAAAATGATATTGAAATGCCCATCAGTGAATCTAAACAATTAGCAGCGGTGTTTAATCAATCAGAGCTATTTGTGACCAAAGGCTTGGGTCATCGAAAGATATTAAAATCAGCAGACGTACTTACCAAGATAAGCGACTTCGTGAATAAATAAACAGGTAAAAGCGGGCAGGGTAAGGGCGAAATATAAGGGTTTTTAATACGCTTTAAAAATCAAAATTAATGCATGTGAATTGCAGAACAATAAATCTAAATACACGTGATCAGCTCATCTTAAGTGCAGATAGTATAGCTGCTGCTGTGGCTGAAAATAATGCCCTAAAAACCGTACGATTGTCTTGCTGATAACAATCATATTTACAATGGAATACCGTAGGACAATCGTAAGGATATTTCTGCAGGTTCAATATCATATTTATCATGGCTTAACTTAATGAAACCCATGTCGATTTCTGCTTTAAACCGATTCACCTTACCCGCAATAAAAACACGTGTTCCAGCACCAAAGCCTGAGCTATCAAAGCGGATTAGCTCACATTCACCTTGTATGCGTTCAACGGCCGTAGTATCTCCAGCATGCAATTGTGTCGCGGCTTCATAGCACTCAGTAGACGTATCGTTTGCATCTTCCGTTAAATAAGCAGAGCCTCGTATAGCACTGTATCCAGCACTTAGGCCGATTCCTAGCAGTAAATAAAGGTCTGATTTCTCATCACTGCGCCCTATGCTGTAAAATACACTTGGCTGAATGGCAATCATATAGCCTGCGGCGTAGGTGCCTAGATCAAACAGTTCATCAGAGCCGCCACGTTTTATACGCTGATCAAGGGCGTATGAATCTAAATAACTGATGCCATATTCATAACCCCAGCTACTATGATCAAAATAAGACTCACCAAGAGAAAAAGAAAAATAAGGTGAAACGGCATTGGGGGCCGTTAATACCGCCTTATCTACATTGTCTTGTTTAATAGAAAGCTGAAGGCGATTAATGGCCAGCCCGACTTTAATTTCAGCATTATCTAATAACGAACCCAGTGGCGAAGCACATGATGACTGTTTAATTTGCTCGTACAGTACTTCACAGGCATCAACCGCCTCTTCAATATCTTTCAGTACATCACTGGCCTGAGCTGAATGTGCCAGCATAAACACTATGCTAAACCTTATTATCATTATTCTCTCCTTTTCACCAAACCCCGCCTATGCCCTTAAGTTAAGCCTACATTTAAAAGGATATCTTACTTAAAAAATAAAATATTTTTGCTTGGTTTAACAGGCCAGATCACTGTACAGATGATGCATTTACCGAATCGTTTCATCATAGTTTGAAAGATGATTTAAGTTATGGGGAGGGTATATAAATAGGTAACCGATTAACGCTGTACAGTGAGTGCGATTATAATCCGTTTTATAGTGCCGAAAAATTACGTCTGGGTTTACTCATTTATCGCCAATAGAATATGAGCGAACCTAATATAAATGGATAAGGTAATATTCACATGAGTTCTGCTAAATATAATATTGATGATTGGAGTAACTAAAAGCTAATAACAATGTTATTTGTGCGATAATTACCCTTAGGACGTTAATATAATAATTTTAGTAATTAGGGATGAATAATGATTTATAAATTGGTTTTTAAAGGAGTATTAACCAATGGTATTGATAAACAGCAGGCTATATCAATATTCGCTAAACTGTTTTCAGTAACGGAAGATGACGCTGAAGTGCGGTTTTTCTCTAAAGATATTGTGATCAAACAGCTGGCAGATAAAAAAACAGCTGAACACTATCTGGCAAAATTACAACAAATGGGTATTGTGATTGAAATTCGTGAGCAGCCCAGTGAAAACACCCACAGCGCCATACCTATTCCGCCCAAGCCTCCCAGTCCACCCGGCCCAAAACCTTCAATGGATGATAGCGCTAAGTCACATTCAACTCGTAATCGATTAATGCTTATAGGGGCGATATCGACTGTCCTGATCACCCTCGTAATTGGCTTATTTATTTATGCCCAGCGCCTCTTAGATACCAGTGTGCCTGCAGTGGTACAAAAAGCAGAATCAATCTTACTGACGCCAGATACCATTGTTTTGGGGCATGTAAATATTGCAAAAATAGCCGAACTTGAGCAATTATTTACCGATACAAGCAATGACGATTATAGATACAACCCCAATGGCGAAGGGGTAATTAATGCATTGTTGGCTGAGGATATAAACCTTAGGCGCGATTTAGATCAGCTAGTGTTCTCTTTGAACTTTAACCAAGATACGGGCCCTTATGTTTCAGCTGTTTTGGCCGGTAAATTTAACCAAACCGCGCTATTTAAAGGGCTGGCTAGACATTACAGTGTTAATAAAAAAACAGTTGATGGTTTAACCATATTTGAGTTGGTAAAAGAAAATCGCCACACGTGCAAAATGAGTGAGCCCATTGCGCTAACCAGTACTAACAATATGATTGTAATTAGTCATCCAAATAACATTGCATCAATTTTTAATCAGCTTAATGCACCATCACTCTCTACCGTAGTGAATCAACAATGGGTAGATTATCGATCGCAACACATTGCAAGTATTGGTTTGCTGCAGCCTGATAACCTTAAACACGCAAGTTCTGGTTTTGTGGGGTTAATGCTAAGTGGCTTAAGTAAAGAGATGAAAGGTGCTCAGTCTGTATTTGCGGGTTTGTCAGCATCATTTCTGCCGCCTAGTGGCAGTGTTGATGTCGTTGTTAATAGCACTGATAAAACTTGGTTAAGTGATACTAATAGTCGTCTTCAAAAACTTCTGGCAGAGCAACAACAAACCGCTAACAATGATGATGATTTTTTATCTAAACTAATGAACGGTGTAGCAATCGTTGATGAACCTCATACATTGGGCGGCCGCTTTACAGTAGATGCTGAAATGGTCGCTGAAGGTAAAAAAGCCTTTAAAAATGGGCTGTCAAGTTTAATGAGTATAGGTGGTGGTAAACAATCCTCATCAGATATTGATAATATTACAGACGAAATTGATGAGAGTGTTAAACCTTATATTGATCGTATTTCTTCATTACAGCTAGCCAAATTTGAATCTAAATATGGTAAGCGTTATCAATGGCAAGATGGCCCTTTGGCAGCCAGTGTTACCTCTTTGCGAATGAATGCAAATAATCAACTTGAAATAGATATTGAAGCCGCTGCCGGTGGCTTGCCTAACGCCCCTTCGTCAGGTTATGGCAATTCAGGTGAAATACTGATTATCTCCGTAAGCGATAAAAGTGGAGCTGAGCTTTTAATTGTAGAGACGTGCGGTAATAAAATTAATAGTGATCCTGCTGAAATGACCAGCTATTCAAGTGATGGCGCAGTAGAGGCGAAAAAAACGGTTAGGTTAATACCCCGCGCGAAGGTTGATGATATTGCACACATAGAAGGGCGAATTGACCTAGCGATTGCCACGCAAACTAATACAACAATAATAGCTGCTGACAGTAACGACATGGTAGTTGAGCAAGGTGATATGTATCTTCGCATTAAATCCATTGAAGGAAATTCAGTCAGTTTTGTGGTGAGTGGTAATCAACAGCGCTTATTAAGCGTTCGCGCAATGAATGCTAAAAAACAATACCTGCAAGGCAGTGGCAAAAGTTCGTTTGGAGATTCGCAAAGTAAAAGTATGAATGTGACTTTTAAAGGTAATGTTAAGTTTGTCGAGATAGTCAGTGCTGTGAACTATAAGAAGGTCAGAAAACGTTTTACTATTAACAATATATTGCCTTTGCAAAGAAAAAATCAGTTCGCTTCTTTGCCTAAAAAAATTAAGCCTTATAATTTAAGAGACTGGTCGGTCGTCAAGGCTATGGTGAAAACCTTTAAACCTAACGCCAAATCATTTCAATGGCTGGGTGAGGCACAATATAAAAAGTCACTAAAACTAGGGCTTATGAGTGTTTACCCAATGGAAGTGTCCAGAGGTTTTAATGGTCATAATTTACGAGGCAATATTAAGTTTGAAATGCCATACGTGTCTGCTCTAGAAAAAATGGCTGGCCGAGTGTTGTTTGATATAAAATCATTGTCGTTTGAAAATAATCCCCCAATGTCTGTTGATTATACGCTGCCATTTGAATTAAATTTTAATGGATTTGGTAATCAATATAAAGATCAGAGTAAATCTGAAGCCGAATTAAGAAATGCTATTTATTTACACGCTTACCAACAGCTTGAAATCCCTTTATTTGAAGAGGGAGAAGCACTGTTAGGCAGTAAATTAAATAGCCTGACAGGCGATTTGGTCTTCAGGTTGCCGCAAGAAGTATCTTCACAAACCCTTAACTCGGTAGCCCTAGGCCAGCGTTTATATGTTAATGGCGTGACCTATAAAATAGTTGAAATGGCTGCCGGCGTACTTAAAGTTAGCGCGGAAGGAGATGTGAGCTCTTTACTTGAGATTAGAATACTTGATAAAGACGGTAAACAGTTAGGAGACGGCTCTAGCTTTAATGAGGAAAGACAAATGGGGCTACAAAATAAAGAGTTTAAACCCCGTTTATTAGCGGATATTCGTTTTCAGGGTGAACCTGAAAAGATGCAGGTAATTTATGCAGCGAGTGAGGCCGTAAAGCGTTATTCAGTGACTCTTAAACTGCCTAAGTAATAAACTATTAGAGTCATGCCTTGCTAAATATTTAAGGCTGGTGCTTTAACGGTTAAGTGGTAACTCTTTACTAATAAGAAAAAAGCCTCGGATATGCAAATATCCGGGGCTTTTTCATGAGTAGTAAAACAAGTTGTACGAGGGTCAAGTTTAACGCTTTAACACTATACGATAATGGGCATCACCGCTTTCAAGGCGTTTCATTGCGTCATTAATGTTAGAAAATTCAAACTCTTCAACGACCGGCTTAATATTATGCAGATGGGCAAACTCCAGCATGCTGGCAATGGTTGAAGGGCTGCCTACTGGCGAGCTGGACACTGATTTTTGTCCTGGCATTAATGAGAATACACTTAAATCTAACGGTTCTAGTGTGGTCCCTACAAAATGTAAACGTCCCTTAGGGCGCAGCGCACCTATATAAGCATTCCAATTAAGCTTTACATCAACAGTGGAAATAATTAAGTCAAATTGCTCAGCGGCTTGGGCAATTTCTTTTTTGTCGCGAGAATTAATACAGTGATGCGCACCCATTTTTAAGGCTTCTTGGCGTTTTTTTTCACTTGATGTGAAGGCGGTTACTTCACAACCCCAAGCATTTAAAAATTGAAGGGCTAGATGGCCAAGCCCGCCAATGCCAATAACACCCACTTTATCGGTGGGTTTAATATTAAACTGCACAAGCGGGTTAAATACGGTGATGCCGGCGCAAAATAACGGCCCTGCTGTTTTTTTATCTAGGCCAGCAGGTAACGCCACCACACTGGCGGCATTGGCGCGCACTTTATCGGCAAAGGCGCCATGGCGACCAATAATAGTGCCCTTTGCAGATCTACACAGGTTTTGATCTCCTTCGTGGCAACTGCGGCAAGTATTACAATAATCGCTGTGCCAGCCCAGGCCTACCGATTGCCCCACTTTAAATTGACTAACGTCTTTGCCCACAGCCGCTACGGTGCCTACTGCTTCATGGCCCGGCACAAATGGGTATGAGGTCATGCCCCATTGATTCTTTAGCATGCTTAAATCACTGTGGCAAAGGCCACAATAATCCACATTTATTTCTACATCCCTGTGACCCAAAGGGCCGGGATCGTATTCAAAAGGTGTTAGTTGATCACCCGCTTCTTGGGCTGCGTAGGCATTAATCATATTATCTCCAGTTTCCAGTATTTACATTAATCCGTACTTATTTTTGCAAGCAGTGATCCAGAAAAATTGGATCGTATAAAATGGTGTTATTTCACTAAACCGTTAAGAAGCCGCTCTATGCTGCGCCAATACATTTTAGTAATTTCTTTTGGGCTACGAGGCAGTAGGCCTGATGTGTAAAGGGAAAAGAAGCCAATATAAGCGGACAATAAAAGCGCCGAGAGCTCGCCTGCGTTGTCTTCTTTTAAGTACCCCGACACCATGCACTCATTAATGCGGGTGGTATACAGGTTAAACGAAATTTTAGAGTCGGCTCGCAAATCACTAAATTGAGCAAGCTCGTCCTTAGTTTCTGATTTAATAAAAATCAGCTCAAAATATCGAGGGTGATCCAATACAAATTCTAAAGCATTTTCCATGGTTTTCTTTAAACGCAGCTCGGGGGTGGATTCATTTTCAGCCGGAATAAGGTAGTCGGTATAGGTTGAAAAGCCTTTTTTTACCACGTGATGAAAAAGCTCTTCTTTGTTACTGAAGTGACGATAAATAGCCGTGGCGCTTATGTTGGCTTTTTGCGCTATCTTACGCATGGAAAGCCCTTTGTAGCCTTCGTTAAGATACTGATCGCGAGCGCATTCTAGTATTATGTCTTTAGTTGGTTTCATGTTTGCTTTTAGCTGATTTGATGCGATGAAAAATTTGTATGGTTTAGTGTAGCAACTGGCTTTTATACTGTCAGTACTTATAAGTTTTATAAAAAGTTACCATTCCATCAGCGTTAATCAGCTAGCATTCCCCCAGTAATCTATAAAAACCCGTCTCTTATTGGTATTATTTATAGCACTATTAAAAACACCATTAACTATTTCCATGCTTAATTAATCCCCATGTTTAGTTTCCCAAAATTGCAAGTGGGCACATGGGGAATCGTAAGGCTAAAAAACAAGCATCGCGGCTAAAATTAAGTTAAGCATCATCATGATAAAGTCATTAACAAAGATGAACAGCATAGTGCCTTTTAACACCTGCCAAATACCCTCACCGCGTCTATTTTGAATAGCCACTGGCACATTAAAAATAAACTGTGATCCGTGGGCCACGGC
>MAAA01025622.1_pt1 | contig 13392 bp, 17 predicted proteins | sample 1115971 | NCBI WGS metagenome assembly MAAA01 (sample SAMN04961123, study PRJNA320927) | seawater metagenome | isolation source: sample BD02T6 sea water enriched with oil for 6 days | place: USA:Gulf of Mexico | collected 2013-07-27 | reverse complement strand
TCCAATTGGCATTTATATTTCTTCCTGGTTAAATTCGCTCAGATCCAGAGGCTCATTGGGCCGATACTTCGCAATCAAGGCGTCACTGAACATCTTTGCTCTTTTAGGCAGACCTTGCACTATATACTGCTGGACCTGAGCGTGTATCTTATTTTTAAAGATGGCGGTAGATGCGGATGATTCATCCGCCGCGCCATGTAAATTATCTAAACTAACCCTAAATTTATAACAGGCGGACTGGCTTAAAATCCATTCCAACGCTTGGGGCTTGATTTCAACGCTGGCAAACTCTTCTTGCTGTTCAGGTGTGCGCCCATCTGGGTTATACCAGTAACCAAAATCAAGCAGTTTTCGCCTCTCACTTCCGGCGATACACCAATGGCTCACTTCGTGTAACGCACTGGAAAAATACCCATGAGCAAAAACCACTCTATGCCAAGGGTAAGCTTGACTACTGGGGATATAAATAGGCTCAAGCCCACCCCGCACTAACTCAGTCGAAAGGTCATTTTTAAAACACTGATTAAATATTGAAATGACGTGAGAGTAACTGTGCATATTGCCTACAACCATGAAGCTGGAGGGCTTTATACCAGTTCTACGGCCCCGCTGCCAGCAACACTAAGGGCTATTGTAATATGGCGCAAATTCACCATACTGTTGCGGTTTTTACATATTACAAAGAGAGTCCATGCAAAGCTCCTTTATCAAACAAGCCAAACCTCTTTTAGCGCTCACACTGCCCATCATGGGCACTCAGCTAGCTCAAACAGGCATGGGTGTGGTGGACACCGTTATTGCCGGTTTGGCCAGTACCTTAGATTTGGCGTCGATTGCCGTCGGCAGCAGTATTTGGATACCATTAGTGATGCTGGTTTCTGGCATCATGGTGGCATTAAGCCCAATGGTGGCACAGGCAAAAGGGGCTAAAGATAAGGCTCTGTCCGCCAGAATCCTGCAACAAGGCATGTACCTATCCCTGTTCATTGGCTTACTGGCCACGGTCCTGCTTTTATATTTAACCACCCCTTTGATGCAGCTAATGGGGGTGACTCAAGACATTCAAGTGACCACTCAAGAATATTTAACCTACATAGCCTACGGTCTTCCAGCTGTTGCCGTACACCAAGCCCTACGGTCCTATAGTGAAGCGATCAACCTAACTCAACCCGTCACTTTCATAGCGGTATTTGGCCTGCTATTAAATATTCCGCTTAATTTAGTGTTTGTATTTGGTTACGGGCCAATTGAGGCCATGGGTGGACCAGGCTGCGGATTGGCCAGTTGTATCATATTTTATTTACAGGCCGTGCTTTTAGCGCTGTACACACTCTTTAGTCGCTACCATCAAAACGTTAACCCTCTAAGACACATCACCCTACCCCAAGCTAAGTTTATGCTCAGCATTTTGGCCTTAGGTTTGCCCATCGGTTTAGCCATTTTTGTTGAAGTTAGCCTGTTTTGTATCATTGCATTATTCATTGCAAGGCTAGGCCCTGATGTTGTGGCTGCCCATCAAATCACCCTAAATATATCCTCCCTTTTATTTATGGTGCCGTTAAGCCTGGCTTTGGCTCTCACTGTCCGAGTTGGCCAGGAACTGGGCAGAGGAAACCGTGAAGCCGCGCGAGCCAGTTGGATGACAGGCTTAAAGATTAATCTTCTGTTTTCACTCTTTAATGGCTGCGTCCTAATATTTTTGGGACACAGCATTGTCTCGCTTTACACACAGGATGAAAGCGTCATCCAATTAGCCAGTCACTTACTCTTGTATGCCGCCTTATTTCAAATTAGCGACGGCTTGCAGGTGGCCTGCGCAGGGGCTTTACGAGGCTACAAGGATACTTTAGTGACACTTATTTTAACCGTTACCTCTTTTTGGCTACTGGCATTGCCTTTTGGCTATTACTTAGGATTAAGTGGAGAGACACCCTGGGGTGCCGAAGGGTTTTGGATAGGTTTAGTACTGGGTTTAAGCATTAATGCCATACTACTTCTAACACGCCTTAGACGAGTCAGCTCTAAGTCTTTGTTAGGCTGATAGAGCGACCCTTACCGCAAGCTATTAAGATCTACTTGGTTATTCAAATCGGTTCGTAGCCGTTATCTGAAAAGGCCTATACTAAGACTATGTGCAGGAAGCAGTCGCAACATAGCCTTGGAGTTTTTATGGCCAAACCAGCCGATGTTATTGATTTTAGGCAACACAAGCTTAACGTTAAACCCACCATACGCAGACTCATTCCCGAGCTAGATGGCTTGGAAATGCTCTACACCAATGATAGTTCAGATCAAATATTCAATTTAAAGATACTGTGCTGGGCCATTTGGAGCGATGGGCATATAGATGCCATGGTTCCTTGGATAAATAAGCTGGTGCCTTGTCGCAGTTTAAACGACCCACTAAATGGCCATTGGGAAGGCTTCATGGACCCCATCACCGGAAAAATTCTGTTTGATGCTCCTGAATATAAAGCCAACTATTTAACACAAAGCGCCCAGTATTACCCTCAAGACGGCTGCAATCACGAGCAAGTAATACAAGAAATCCCCGATATAATTGGCAGCCACGCTGTTTTCTCACACGATCAATTTGACACGTTTAACATTCAAGAAATTCATAGCTGGAGGTTGTATGCAGACGGCAGTTTATTGGGCATGGCTGTAGAAGCAGACCACATACACAGCACACCGGTATTGCCTGGTGACGAATGTCTATACAGCGTATTACATCGTAAAGACTTTCATTATTTCTTTCAAAATAATATTGCCAACAAAATCAAAGCGAAAGACCCAGATGCGCTGGCTGCAATGGCTCATTTATCTGAGCGCAATTAACCCACACATAACGTTATTACTTCACGAGTGCGACACTGGCTTAGTGGAGTAATTTGCGATAGCTTTACAGTTTTATATTGTTGGTACATTTCATGTGGCGCTTTTTGGATGACGCTTTAAACGATCTGGAAGTTAACCCTTGGTTGCGCCTACGCAACCGGGCCATTCGTATTATCCTAAGCCCCTACAAATTATTTATGTCCATTTTAGTGGTTACTGGGGCATTGGTATGGCTACTAACAGGCGTCATGGCTTTTACCGCGTTCACTTTATTGGAAAGTCTGCCTCACTTTGATCAACTGGGTATGGAAGGTGCTAAGAGGGATGTAGTTAACCACTTAGAAGGCCGATTACGCGAAGCTGATAAACCCACTAATGTTAATTGGGTAGACCTTGAGCACGTAAACCGAGAGTCATTATATGCCATCGTCATGAGCGAAGATGGCGATTTTTTCAACCATCAAGGTATTGATTACGATGCACTTATCAATGCCATTGGTGAAAACATTAAACGCAGAGAATGGAGCTTTGGTGCCAGTACCATCAGCCAACAAACCATAAAGAATATTTATCTCACCTCTAATAAAACCTTACACCGAAAACTAAAAGAAGTGATCGCCACCTCCCGACTTGAAAAGCACCTAACTAAAAATGAAATTTTAGAGTTATATTTAAACTTAGTGGAATTTGGCCCAGACATATATGGCATCCATGATGCGGCTCGCTACTACTTTGATACCAGCACCGAACAACTTAATGCCGCGCAAGGGGCATTCCTGGCTCTGTTGATGCCAAGCCCACGTAAATACCATTTCACTATTTTTAAAAATAAGTACATGGCCAAGCGTCATAAGAAAAAATATCGACGAATTCTGCAAGACCTTCGCTTTAAGGAGTACATCAGTCCCAAGCAGTATCACAGATATCTAAAATGGCCCTTTTTCCAATAAATACATCGTCATTAAGCGCCACACTAGTCGTTAATTGATTTAACAACTTGCAGGACTTTTACCTGACGGTACACTCAGCAAAATTATTATTATAAAGTCCCCGCTATGACTCACTTCATTCAAAAATCTGTACTAATTATCATATTCCTTCACTTATGGGGCTGTGCTGCCAGTACCCCTGTATTGTTGGCAGGTGCTGGCAACCATCAATTATTAAAATTCCAGCAAAGTAAAAGGCTAAGAGCAGCGGCGGCATTACACGAAGAACCGGATTTGCTGACGTATTCTGTTATGGGCATCAGTGAAAATCGCAGTAACGAGGTGATCAACACTTACCTATTAGGTTATGGTAAAACTGATTACAGCCAAGATATGAAAAGCATTGCTTTATACCAAGTGGCAATTGTTTATATGAATCAATTAAATGAACAACGGGACGATGAGAAGGCAAAACTCTATTTTCATCGCCACCTGATTGAATTTCCATACAGTATCTTGCAAGAACGAGTACAAAAACACCTTAAGACTATAGAAAAAAGAAAAACGCAAAGCGTGCAATTCACACCCGCACAAATCATAGCAAGGCACGATACTCAATCACTGCTAACTAAACCTGTCGTGTCTTACGATGAGGAGCTTACTCCCATGAGTCAGCGGGCCATTGAAGAAGGCCGCTTAGAAGATGCCAACGGGGTTTATATTACTGTGTATGAAAACCCAGGTTCCAGTGACAGCATTAAAGCCAAGTCACTATATCAGCTAGGCCTTATTTATATGAGCAACAACAATAAGGACAGCAGTATTGATAAATCTTCCTACTTCTTCCGTAAAATTATTGAAGAGTTCCCAGCCAGTAAGCTGGCTGTAAAAGCGCAAAGGCGCATCAGCAAGCTGGTCAATCAACAACCAGCCAGCTAAATTTTCACATAAAAAAGCCAGAGCATTCTCTGGCTTTTTATATTCTAGAATATTCCGCATTTAAAAAAGGCGGATTTATTACACTAGTTTAGTTTTGTATTTTACAATTACGCCATTCACAGCGAACCAGCATGAATGTTTTATCGCTACACACAGCCTCTAAAATTTCATTAGGGCCATCTGCTTTCAATGAACGAACCTTAGGGTTTACACAGCCTTCACGCTTCACCATGCGCTCAACGATATAAGCGCTACGAGAGTATTTTTTAGCCTTTTTACGTTCTATACGACTGATTTTTAAAAGATGATCATCACCCTGCATTTCTTGCTCTTGCTGAAGCTTTACCAACAATTCAAAGAGTTCAGAGTCTTCACTTAAATCCATTTCGCCATCACGGTATTCAGACATCATGCTTAAACACGTATCTTCTTTATCGCCGTCACTTAATAAATCCGCTACCCGCTGTTCAGCTTCTGACACTATGTCGAACGTTAACCCCATAGCGTATCGGGCACCGGTTTCTTGACGATCATTTGTCAGTGTCACAAGGTTATAGCTTAAGCCGTAGTCTGCAGCTTCCACAAGATTCCCATTACGCTTCCACCAACTTCTGTATCCCCGTAACGCCGCTTGTTTGGCCGCCACACTCACCTTACTGCATTGATCGGTTAATTTTCGTACCGCCACGTCACTTACTAAAGCATAACTAATTGCTTTCTCTTGAGGGGCTCTAGAGACGCCACTACAGGCGGCCAATGCTAATAAACTTAAAATAATCACCACACGCTGAATCACTAAATACTCCTACTTTGGCTACCCAAGTTAAGTAATCACTTTGATTCCGACGGAACCTGAATGATCAACAAGGGTACCCTTATTAATTAAAGGCTTATAATTGCAATTTTAGGGGAGTTTGTCAGCTTTTACAGGGATTTAGACCACGCCACTATGCTCTCTTCGTCAAATGGCCAACATAACTCTTGGCCAGATTCACTGCGCAACACAGGAATAAGCAAGCCATATTGCTCCACTAGCCTGTCTTCATTCGCTATATCTATCTTTTTGACGGTATAACCCAGTCGAGGTGCCAATAGCCGTAATTTTTTTTCCGCCACATCACATAAGTGACAGCCAGAGGTCCCCAGTAATTGAATATTCACGATCTACCCGTACGAAATAAAAGTTCACAAGGTTACCACGGGCTTAGGTTAGGCTGCCATTTTATCTAGCATAGGCCTTAATAGGTCGTGCAGTTTTGGATTGTCATCCATTTGCTTAAATAAACTCTCCAATAATTGTCTTGGCTGTTGGAACTGATTAGCGATTTCTTTAGCGTCTTGTAATCCAGATGCAAACTGCCCTAGGGGCTCCATAAGCCCTCTGGGTAATGACTCTGACTGGCCGTAATCAGCCACACCAGTAAATTGATGAGCACTTACCTGTTGCTGGCGTAAATTTAAACTAAATTGCGCTATTTGGTCACCATCACTTTCCAACTCCAAAGCCATATCAAAGGCCGTGCTTAAGTCCCCATCGTAAAACTCTTGGGCTAGATCATTAACCTGAGCCACTAAATTTTCAATGGCGCTCATTTCAGATTCATTCAGATCGCCTTCTACACTGAATGAATAACCCGAACTGTAGTTTTGAGAAAAACTTTGCACACTAATAGATTGCTGACCATTGTCACTATTGTAAGACTGCTTTTGAGTTTCTAAATCGGTCATAGCCGTAATAGTGACCCTGTCTCCTTCTTGAGTGATCAATTCAAATGAAAAGCTATTTTTTTGCCTTTCATAACTTTGTTCAAAAGATCTTACACTGGTGGCTTGCTCTGCCACTGGCCCACTAGCACTGTCGTCATCTTCACTAACCGGAATCGTAAATAATGCCTCTTCTATATCATCAATACCCTGATAGATGCCTGATTCAGCGCTATCAATTTTTTCAGTTAATTCATCACTTAATTTACCAGCACTTTGAATTTGATCACGCGCTTGAGAGAACCCAGTTTCGACACCACTGCGTGCAGCCTCAATCATGCCTTGTAATTCTTGGTCAGAGGCTCCATTTGCAGCTGCCTGCTCTATACGTTTATTAACGTGCTTAAGAACGGTATCCATCACCGCATCAACATCAAACAGGGCTTTTTTAACCGTTTGTTCCGGACGTAGTTCAAGCCCCATATTTTCTTTAAGGCTTTGCATTAAGCTGTCTTGAGAAGAGTGTTCAGAGCCCGATCCATACCCCCCCTTTATATGAGGCTGAATAGCGGGCTCACGATCAGCTCGAAAAAACGACTGAGATTGAAAAAGAGAAGCGGAAACCGTAATCATGGCTATGTACTCTTGGCATTTGACATAAACATCGGCAAAATTTTTAAAAACTTTAGCATCATTTTGGAAGTTTATGGCGCTTTCAGCACACCTAACACGACTGTCCTACAATCTAAAAATCACCAAAATTAAAATGTGACACGGTTCACGTTTTAATGGCTGACGAGGTCAATTCAAGCTGATAATATCGTTTTGTTACATTTGCTTACAAAAACTAACAATAAAAAGAAACGTTATGGATAATCTGAGAAATTCCGACCAACAACGCTTAAATAACATCCAATCAGCCATACGCTTGGCGGATAGTAAATGGCGAGTTCGCTTTCCGATGCTTGATCATCAGAATGCCCTAGGCATGTTATTTTTACTGATTTCACTGGGCGGCATGGTCGCTTCTGGTCTCGCTTATATTTACGACGTTATACCGGCTTGGGCTTGTATTGCCATTACTGCTTTTTTTGCCGCAATATCCCACGAACTCGAACACGACCTAATTCACCGCCTGTACTTTCGAAAAAAAGCCATAGTGCACAACTTTATGATGTTAATGGTTTGGATCATGCGCCCCAATACAGTTAACCCTTGGTATCGACGTAGCATCCATTTTAACCACCACAAAGTATCGGGCACCGCAGAAGATATAGAAGAGCGTGTACTGGGCAACGGCATGGAGTTTGGCTGGAAGCGTATTATCACTTCACTTGATGGTTTTTTATCCATATCTGTACGCAGAAAAGAACTGTCAGAAATGAAATTATTTAATTACATTCCATTTGTACTTAAGGGCGCGCCAATGGCTCACCTTTATATAGTGGCATTTTACGGATTTTTGGGCTTTCACGGGTATCAAGCCATCACCTCTTTGATGGATATTCACTCTGTTTATCCAGCCTGGGCTTTACAAGCCATCGACGTTCTAAATATCGTGGCGGTTGTTTGGGTATTACCTAATACTTTACGTGCTTTTAGCCTGCATTCTGTGACTTCTATGCTGCATTACTATGGCGACGTAGACGGTTTACTGAAGCAGTGCCAGGTAATGAACCACTGGGCTTTAGCCCCTCTTAACCTATTTTGCTTTAACTTTGGCAGCACCCATGCGCTACATCACTTAGTAGTGTCACAGCCATTTTACTTGCGCCAATTAATCGCCAAAGAAATCCACCCTATCCTGCGTGAAAATGGTATTCGCTTTAATGATTTTGATGCCATATTGCGCGCCAACCGTTTCAATAAATCATCGGTTAATGAGCCGTTAGTGGCAACCACCGTATAAATTTACAACCCCATAAAAAAAGGCCGGTTATTACTCAGAATAACCGGCCTTTTTTATGTCTATAGACGAGGCCGTATCTTAAAAATGTACAGCTCCTGGGATGTCATTGCTAGAGCAAAACACAACCCCATGAGTAAAGTGCAGTAGGACAACTCAGGAGCGCGTTATGGAGGAGCTAGCGCCGAGCCACAATTTTTTATAATCTGGGAACTAATGCCATTAATATCATACCCAGTATTGCATTTTTGCAGTGACAGGTTAATGTGAGGAAAAATCAACATTTATAAAGAGCAAAGTACATGAGCACTGAAAACTGGGTCATCTTAGGCGTGGCCATCGCCATTATATTTTATTTTATTACCCTCTATAACGGCCTAGTCTCTCTTAAGCATAATGTGACAAAAGCTTGGGCTAATATCGATGTACTGCTAAAACAACGTCACGACGAACTGCCTAAGTTGGTCGCCGCCTGCAAAGAAGTCATGAAGTTTGAACAAGACACCCTAGAGAAAGTGATCAATGCCCGCTCTGGTGTGGCCAGCGCCCGTCAAAGTGGCAATGTAAAGGCGGTAGGTAAAGCCGAAACCACACTGCGCGCAGGGCTGGGTAATTTATTTGCGTTAGCCGAATCCTACCCCGAACTAAAAAGTAATGAGTCGTTTCAGCAATTGCAAAGTCGAATCAGTTCATTAGAAAACACCATCGCCGATCGCCGTGAGCTTTATAACGAAACCGTAAATAATAACAATGTTCGTATCGAACAATTCCCAGACGTGCTCATTGCTAAACGCTTTAATTTTAAAGCCGCCGACCTACTTGAATTTGAAGAGGCCGAATTAAAAGATGTAAACATCACGAAGCTTTTTAATTAGCCTAATAAAGATGAATCTAAATAATATTGAAAACCTAAGCGCAGGTGAGTTTTGGGGATTTTTAATCTTTCCTGCCGCTTTAAGCCTCTTTTGTTTATGGGCGTTTATTCGCTACTTACGATTTAGCCGTTTAATTGAAGACACCCCCACCTCAAAAATTCGATCGGCTGCTCAAGGGTTCGCTGAATTAGAGGGGCGCGCTGTTTTAATTCCGCAAGCCACTCTGGCCTCGCCTCTGTCAGGTAAAGTTTGTATTTGGTATCGCTATAAAATTGAACGCAAAGTCAGCAATGGTAAAAGCACCAGTTGGCGTACTATTCAGTCTGGTAGCAGTCCGCACCCTATTCGCTTGGATGACACCACAGGCCAATGCCTACTCACTCAGAGAGGCGCCTCTATACATACGCACCTGAAGAAAAGCTGGTATGGCATGTCGTCCACGCCCTCTTCAATGAGCATAGACCGTAGCGACAGTCTCATGCAGTATGGCAACTACCGTTATACTGAAGAGTTAATCCCCGAGAACACTCCACTTTACGCTCTTGGGCACTTTAAGACGGTGCGCTCAAGCGATCACTTTCAGCAGCAAAAAGCCGTGGCCACTATTATTTCAGACTGGAAGGCCGACTATAAAAGTTTACTGGCCAAATTTGATCGAAACAATGACGGTGTACTTGATGAAAAAGAATGGAAACTAGTACGTTTGGCCGCCAAGTTAGAAGCCGACGACCTACGAAAAGAATTACTGAATGAACCTGAGATTCATACCATGGAGAAACCGGTAAAAGGCCTACCTTATCTCATTAGTACCGGCGAGCAAGACAGCTTTGCCAATAAATTTAAGTGGTACAGCCGCCTAGCCTTTGTGGCGTTTGTATTGTGTAGTTATGGCAGCGTTTGGCTGATTCAGGCGCGGCTGAGCCTTCATACCTTATAACGCCCTTAAACCGTCTTTGATGAACGTAAAGACCGATAAAGCCCATTCCACAAGTGTAGATCTCAGTTAAACCCACCATTCATCAACCCCGCTGCGTCCATGCGACAAAGGCTGATGAATGGCAGGCTTAACTGAGTTTGCGCTTAAGTGTTTGCTAATTGGTAAGGCAGAACTACAATAGACTTGCATATTGGGATAAGTTCGCGTTGATTCAATACACCAGTATTAATCAAAGCTTAAAATTGTACGGGCTCACCCCGTGAGCGATCTTTAAGACACGCCATTACTCAAGTGAATACCCAGATAGCATAATGCCACCCGTCGTTGATTAGCCTTTTATTATTACAATATTCGCGACTGTCCGTTTAGCTGCACTAAAATTTAACGCCACGTTAAGCGGCAAAAAATTGTTGGCTAAAATTGTGAACGGAGTGAAACAGCCAACTGTTTTTTGTCCGTTTGAACGCCTTGTTAGCCGTTAAATCTCATTTAACTCAAATTTCATTTGTTCTTTTAAATAGTCTTGGCTTTTTTGAGCCTCTTGACCATGTACTCCGAGCTTTTCTTGATACGGTTCAATTATCGTTTGATCTGCCCAAAACTCTTGAGTTGACATAACTTTTAGCATTTCTGTTGATGAATCAGTTGCATTTTTAACTGCCACTTCTAATTTATCTAGAAGCTCATCTACTTTGGCTGATGCAATGAGGCGAATGCTATTTTGTTCCGATTTAACTTTAAGATGTTCTTCATTTAGTTCAAAAACTAAAGCTTGAATATCTTCGTTATATTTCACGATAGCATTATTTTTTATTGATTCATCTTCCTCTAAATATCCAGATAAGAATTCAGTCATTATCGGTTGAAATTTTTCTATAAAAACAGCGTTGCACTTACCATGAAACTAATCTAATAAAGCAAAATATTTTGAGAATTGTTCTCTTTTATCTTCATATTGAAATTTTCTTTTTTCAATATCTAAGGTGTGTTGCTTTTTGATGTCTTCGGTTTCTGCGCGGTATTTGGCGATTACTTTTTGTTTTTCGTCTTCTAGTTTATTGATATCTTCAATTAGGGCTTTATTTTTCCCTTTCACCTTCAAATATGCGGTTAAATAGATTGCAAGTGCACCTGAACTAAAGCAAAAAATATTTATGATTACATCAATGTTCAATTTGAACTCCATGACGGCTAACGCCCGCCAGCAGGGGCGCAGAATGCGTCCCTCTGGCTGGCTTTGTTATGGGGTTCCATGTTTATTAGTAATTGCTGCAAACATCATTAAAAGTCCTATCATAAACACAATAAATCGTAATTTAGGGCTCGTATCCGGTCTAAACGTAAATGCAGGCCCATGCTGAGTTTTATTATACGAATATGAGAAGACAAAGTGCAGACCATATAAATAAACAGCTATTCTGGTGGCTAAACTATCACTATTAATCCAAAAGATATTAGCAACCACAAAAAGTATTGAACATAAAAATAAGAATACAGCTTTCGAATAATTAGTTTGAGGTAGAATCATCAGAGTACTTTAAACCCATAACGCCCGCAAGCAACGGCGAGGAGCGTAGTGACGAGTCCAGTGCAGCTTGCTGCACGATGTTGCCTTGCTTTGTTATGTGATTGTTGCATATTAATCCTGTAATTTGCCGAATTCCCATACGGCTTTAATATCAGATCGTTCAGCGTACATTCCAGGCTCTAAAACCGTAAGTTCGTTTATAGTTGAATCTGTGGAGGCTAAATGCCCCACACCAATATGGTGAGGCTCACCGTCTTCAATACAACCTTCAACTCCACAAAGGAATTGCCAGTCACCATCAAAATCACGAATTGAATCAAGTACAGGTCGACTTCGATCAAAAATATGCGGGCAAACATAAACGCCGAAGTCAGATTTAAATTTCATAGATACCTTGAAACACATAACGCTTTAGCTAAAGGGCTGCCGAAGGCAGTCCAGTGGAGGCCGTCTTTTTGGCCGGAACGCATTTAAGCGTATTGTTATGTGGTAACAGTCTAGATATTTATATATTTAAATACTTTTTTAAAACTAATGTTACCACGACAAGAACCATAGATATCAAAGAAAGAATTGAGTATTTTTTAGTAACATTATTCCACTTTGCAATAAAGAAAAGATAGAACCCTCCACCTCTTTTATATGATTCTCGAATCTGTTCCTTATCAAATGATGCAAGAACACACATTGAAAAATAAATGAACGCAACCATAAATATGAGTGAGCTCACTTTAACTATCTGAAATTCAATTTCCATTGTCGGTACTACAGCCAAAAAATAGTTGAATATAATTATTGAGTTTCGACTTAAACTGTAGGTTCAAGCTTAAATTACACATAACGCCGCGCTAAAGCGCGCCAGTCTTATCGGTGTCGCTTTTCAGCGCCTTGTTAGCTGCATTGTCAAAATCAGCATGAAGTTTTGTAAAGTCGGCCCACTCCGCATCTTTATAGAAATTAACTTCAATTGGATAGGTGGGATGACCATTTAACGCGACATTGAAATTGGCCATGAACCTTTCTCTATCCGCTATATAAAAAACGAACTCTTTAAGGTTATTGCCTGTTGCCGAATAAACATCAAAATACAACTTCCCTCTGCCTTCAATTTTCTCTAATCCATCTTCCAATTTGATCATGGACTTATTTACTTCCTTTAGAGGCATTCCATTTCTAATTGAACCATCGTATTTCCACGATACAACTGTCAACCAATTGAGACTTTCTCTAATACTTTTCTCAGGAAGCTCATTCATAAACTTATAGATTACAGGTTTACCTTGAATAGTTGTTTTACCAACTGACCATGACTCCTCGCCATAGGCCATTAGCGACCACCACGACATAAGCAGTAAAATCAAAAGTATTCTCATAAATTCATAGGTCTCATATAACGCCTTTAGCACCGGCCGCAGCTAGCTGGCGTGTTTTTTGGTACAAAAAACGTGACAGGTTGCGGAGGTCCAGCACGAAGTGCGATGGTGCCTAAACTTGTTATGAGGCTATTCAATATTTGTAACACTGTATTCATTAGCCCCGTGATTGCCGATATTTGCTGCGCTATTTTTTAACTTAAAAGTATCTGAATGCGTACCTTTGTCATAAAGTAAGCTAATTGAAAATCGATTCGCATACTCGCATGACCTAAGGTTAATCTCCGTACCAGACTTTACATTTATTCCTTCAGCTTCAATATCTCTAGCTAATGTGTATACAGAAGGTTTAGAGCACATGAA
>MAAA01014278.1_pt1 | contig 13398 bp, 15 predicted proteins | sample 1115971 | NCBI WGS metagenome assembly MAAA01 (sample SAMN04961123, study PRJNA320927) | seawater metagenome | isolation source: sample BD02T6 sea water enriched with oil for 6 days | place: USA:Gulf of Mexico | collected 2013-07-27 | reverse complement strand
CCCCAACCGTAGGAGGGCGCTTGCGCGCGATTAAATAGGTGAACGAAAAAGCGATAATTAAAACAATAAGCAGGCTAGCTGCGGCAGATAATAATATTTCTGTGGTATGGTTATATGGGTCTCGTGCCAAAGGGTGTGCGCAGCCTAATAGTGATTTTGATTTGGCCGTTGCATTTAATGCATTTCCAAGCGACCCTCAGGAGGAGCGTTTGCAGCTGGAATTGCTATCACAGGACTGGGCAGACGCATTGGAGTTGGCGGATGAATATATTAGTGTGGTAGATATAAATCACATCCCTATACAACTGGCCATGAGCATTATTGAATTTGGGCAGTCAATTCAGGTTAATAATGAGACGCGCTTAATTCGCGAAGAGAACCGCATTACCTCTATGTGGGAATTAGATCATCAATATCACAGAGAGCACTATGGATAACGCATACCGTGATGCCATGTTAGAGCACATGGCAGAGTTGGCAGAGTTGGCAGAAGAGTTAAACGAATACCGGAATTTCATAAAAGAAGCACCAAAGCCTAAAATTATGAATTCTATTAATTTAAGAGTGGCGCCATCGCGAGGACCATGTAACTGCTAGTAGAGGCTTGTATTGGTATTGCCAAGCAATAAAAGCCAAAGGCAAGCAGGTTCCAAGTGACGCAAGGCAAGCATTTAATAAGTTAGCAGCACTGGGGTTGGATGAAAGCAATGCCGACTGGGAGCGAATTGTGGGTATGCGAAATGCCTTGGTTCATGACTATTTGAATTTAGACCCAGAGCGAATAATGGCTGTAGTTAAAAGTAATCAATACCAGGTATTAATTGAATTCGCCGTAAAAACATTAAAACAATTTGAGTAATAAGAGCCTGTGTACGAGGCCAGCCCCTGGCCGATTTTCAATATGCACAACCCGAAAAACAACAATCAATAGAAAGTCCAAAGTTAGCCAAGTTAAAACCACTAAGTTATTGAATGCGTTTGTGGCGAAAGGGGCGGCAGGGCGCCACTTACCGCTGTGCTGGCCCAAAGTTGATAACTGTCAGGGCTGCGCAGCTAAAAGCGCTACCCTCTATAACCGCAACAAATGCCCCCACAAACAACGCTATAGTCAACATAAGCCAGCAATTTGCCATAATAAGCCATAAACCCAGTAAGAACCCGCACTCGCGGCTGAAAATCCCCCCCTCCAGCTAACCCCTTAATTCCTAACAATTAATTAACATTTTATTAATAATACCCCTCACAAACACCATGTTAATAAGATAGAATGATTGGCCAGCGTGAATAGGCAAAAAATAGCCAGCGCAGCCAACAATACAAGTACTGGAATAGAATAATGAACACCCGTAGCACTGTAAGAGGCCAGACCCTGGCCGAACCTTTCGTAGAAGGGGGGCAACTGCCCCAATTTTGAGTGTTGCACGTGATAAATAAAAATAACAAAAACTAGCCAAGCTAAAGCCAAACATGTAGGAGCGTGCTTGCACGCGATAAAGGATTAATGAAAAAAGTAACAAAAGCCGTCATCCCAGTAGCAGGCTTAGGCACACGCATGCTACCCGCCACCAAAGCCATTCCCAAAGAGATGCTGGTACTTGCCGACAAACCCCTAATCCAATACGTAGTAAGCGAATGCGCCGCATCAGGCATAACCGAAATTACCCTGGTAACCCATAGCTCAAAAAACTCAGTAGAAAACCACTTTGATACCTCGTTCGAACTGGAAGCCCACGTTAAGCGCCAATTACAAGAAGACCTTTTCAGTGTACCCCTTAAAGAATTCACAGTATATCAAGAGCTTGTAGTGCATATGATTCAAAGGATCTACGTTTAATTGTTTTTTAAAAGAATATAGGGTGTGAGGTAACTAAAGTTAGCACTCCTGTGATGCATGATTATATGGACGAATATATGAAATTAAGTGAAATAAGATTAGCAGTTATTGGTCTGGGTTATGTTGGTTTACCGTTAGCCGTTGAGTTTGGAAAAAAGCGTACGGTGATTGGTTTTGATATAAACCAAAATCGAATTAATGAATTGCAAGATGGTCATGATGCCACCTTAGAAGTGAGTGATGAAGATCTCGCCGCAACTTCACAGCTAGTGTTTTCAAGTCAGCCTAAAGAATTGGCAGTTTGCAACGTATACATCGTGACGGTCCCCACACCTATCGACGAGCATAACAGTCCTGACTTAACACCATTAATTAAAGCCAGTGAAATGTTGGGCGGTGTATTAAGTAAAGGTGATATCGTAATCTATGAGTCTACGGTTTACCCTGGCGCAACAGAAGAAGATTGCGTTCCTGTACTAGAGCAAGTTTCAGGTCTTAAGTTTAATCATGATTTTTATGCCGGTTATAGCCCAGAACGTATTAACCCTGGTGATAAAGAGCATAGAGTCACAAACATTAAAAAAGTAACATCAGGGTCAACACCTGAGATAGCTGATTTTGTTGATGCGTTATATAACGAAATTATTACAGTGGGTACTCATAAGGCTTCATCTATCAAAGTAGCGGAAGCAGCTAAGGTAATTGAAAACACCCAGCGTGATGTAAATATTGCTTTGATAAATGAATTGGCCCTTATTTTTAATAAATTGGATATCGATACCGAAGCTGTATTAGAGGCAGCAGGCACAAAATGGAACTTCCTTCCATTTCGCCCAGGCTTAGTAGGGGGGCATTGCATTGGTGTTGACCCTTACTATTTAACACATAAAGCCCAGTCTATCGGTTATCATCCAGAAATCATCTTGGCAGGACGTCGCTTAAATGATGGTATGGGAGCCTATGTCGCTTCACAGTTAATCAAGACAATGGTCAAAAAACGCATTCAAGCAGATGGTGCTCGCGTATTGATGATGGGCTTGGCTTTTAAAGAGAATTGCCCTGATCTGCGTAATACACGCATCATTGATATAGTGGCCGAGCTTAAAGAGTTTAACATACAGGTTGATGTATACGACCCTTGGGTTGATGCAGAAGAAGCAAAGCATGAATATGGATTAGGCTTAATTTCTAAGCCAGAAGAGTTAGCTTATGACGGTTTAATCTTAGGTGTGGCGCATCATCAATTTAAAGAAATGGGTGTCGATAAAATCAGGGCGTGTGGGAAACAAAATCATGTTCTTTATGATCTTAAATATATATTTAATGCAAACGAAACAGATGTTCGCTTGTAAATGAAGGCTGAAAAGTTAGATGACACAATATAAAATAATCAAAGACCAATTATTGCTTGAGCCTAAAACTTGGCTGATAACGGGTGTGGCTGGATTCATTGGTTCTAATTTATTAGAAACACTGCTGAAGTTAAATCAGAACGTAGTCGGATTGGATAACTTTGCCACAGGTCATCAAAGGAATCTTGATGAAGTGCAGTCCGTTGTAGGCGAAGCGCTATGGAAAAACTTTAGATTTATCCAAGGTGATATTCGAGACGGTGGTGTTTGCGCTGTGGCTGTTAAAGGTGTGGATTACGTTTTGCATCAAGCGGCACTTGGATCTGTACCCCGTTCAATCGCTGATCCAATAACGACCAATGCTGCGAATATAACGGGCTTTTTAAATATGTTACAAGCAGCTAAAGAAGAGGGGGTGGCAAGCTTTACTTACGCCGCAAGTAGTTCAACTTATGGAGATCACCCTGCATTACCCAAAATAGAAGAGAATATAGGTAATCCACTATCCCCTTATGCGGTCACTAAATATGTTAATGAACTGTATGCAGGTGTGTATGCCCGCACTTACGAATTTAAAACCATAGGTTTAAGGTATTTTAATGTATTTGGACAGCGTCAAGATCCTGATGGTGCCTACGCTGCCGTTATTCCAAAGTGGACGGCCTCGTTAATTAAGGGTGAGGAGGTCTTTATTAATGGTGACGGTGAAACTAGCCGTGATTTTTGTTTTATTGAAAACACAGTACAGATGAATATTTTGGCGGCAACTGCGCCTGATAAAGCTAAAGATGAAGTTTATAATGTCGCAGTCGGTGATAGAACAACATTAAACGATTTATTTGATGCAGTTAAAGATGCATTAATTAAAAACAATGTAAATGTATCAATCGAGCCTACCTTTAGAGATTTCAGAGGGGGTGATGTTCGTCACTCTCAAGCTGATATTTCAAAAGCTCAAAATGCATTGGGCTTTTCCCCTGAGTTTAGAATTACTGAAGGTATTGATAAAGCAATGCCTTGGTATGTTAGGTTTTTAATATAGAGAATTTATGCAAATATTAGTTACTGGTACTGCGGTTTTTATTGGTTTTCATGCTGGAAAATTCCTTTGTGAGCGTGGAGATGAGGTAGTGAATGTTGATAATATAAACGATTACTACGGCTAAAGTTAAAGCGCCTAAACGATTTTGATTTTTTCAAAGATGAATTTAGCTGATCGGAAATGTATTTAGCACCTCTTTGTAGTGTATCGGTTTGAAGTGGTTGAGAATCTAAGGGTTTAAGTGAGGGGGCGCTATTTAATTGAAAGCCCGCACGTATAATAATATGTTAAACAAAACGCTTGAGCAGGTGAGAGTGTAGCTTCGAAAAGGGGTTACCATGGTCGGTGTGATTCTGACACCGCTTAAGCGAGTATATCATCCCAAAAACGATATCCTACATGCTATGAAAGTTTTCAATAATTTTTATGTTTACTACGCTAATTAACTTTTAATAAAGTTTAATGGCAAGCTGATTTGTCTCAGTTAGATTTTTATCAAGGGAGGTAGTAGTGACAAAAACAACTATAATTGCAATTTCAGGCGCTTCTGCATCGGGTAAGTCATTGCTAGCGGAAACTGTTTATAAAGAATTACTACCAAGTTTAGGTGTTAATGGTATTACAGTTTTAAAAGAAGACTCTTACTATCGAGCACAAGATCATTTGTCTATGGGTAAAAGAAAAGAAACAAATTATGACCACCCTAATGCATTTGACCATGAACTCTTAGTTGAACACTTAGATGAACTTGTAGCAGGTAATACCATTCGTTGTCCAGCCTATTGTTATAGTACACATACACGTAAAACTGAAGTTATAGAATTAAAGCCTGCAAAAATAGTGATTGTTGAAGGAATTTTATTATTATCAAATAAAAAATTACTCGACCGCTTCGATATAAAAGTATACATGGATACCCCATTAGACCTTTGTTTAATAAGACGTATTCAACGAGATGTTCTAGAGCGTGGGCGCAGTTTAGATTCAATAATTAAGCAATACACTGAAACTGTCCGTCCAATGTTTTATCAATTTATAGAGCCATCGAAGGCTTGGGCTGATATCTCTGTCAATCGAGGAGGAAAAAATAGAATTGCAATTGATCTATTGAAAGCCAAAATCAATGAATTATCAAAATCATATTAGTAATAAAAAGGCAGATTAAAGTTTGAACGAAATTTAAACTTTAAGGTGCAGTAGTTTATAGGTTATTAAAAGTCGGAGAAGTGTATGAAAGCAGTTATTTTAGCCGGTGGGCTAGGTACTCGGTTAAGTGAAGAAACATCATTAAAGCCTAAACCTATGGTTGAAATTGGAGGAAAACCAATTTTATGGCACATAATGAAAACTTATTCAGAACATGGGATTAATGATTTTATTATATGTTGCGGATATAAGGGCTATGTTATAAAAGAATATTTTGCAAACTACTTTTTACATATGTCAGATGTAACGTTTGACATGGATGAGAATAGTATGCATGTACATCATAAGAGAGCTGAACCTTGGAAAGTTACTTTAGTTGACACAGGTGATAACTCTATGACAGGAGGACGCTTAAAAAGAGTGGCAGAACATTTGAAAGATGAAGAGGCTTTCTGTTTTACTTATGGTGATGGTGTTGGTGATATTAACATAACTGAATTGATAGAATTTCATAAATCTCATGGCAAACTAGCAACTCTAACAGCTACGTTCCCTCCTGGACGTTTTGGTGCTTTGGATATGCAAGATGGAAAAGTAATGAGCTTTCAAGAAAAACCGCGTGGCGATGGTGCCATGATCAATGGGGGCTATTTTGTATTATCCCCTAAAGTTATTGAATATATTGAAGACGATATTACAACCTGGGAACAATATCCATTAAAAAAATTGGCTCAAGATAACCAGCTAATGGCGTATGAGCATCACGGATTTTGGCAGCCAATGGATACATTACAAGATAAAAATAAACTTAATGAAATGTGGAATGCTGAAAATGCACCATGGAAGGTTTGGGGGTAGTACTATGTTTTCAAATGTATATCAAAATAGAACGGTTCTTATAACTGGGCATACTGGTTTTAAAGGTACGTGGTTAACAAGTTGGTTACTCAAACTAGGCGCTAAAGTAGTAGGTATTTCAGATGTTATTCCGACAGCCCCTTCTATGTTTGTCGAGCTTGGTTTAGCTGATAAAATTGAACACCACTTCTGTGATATCAGAGATTTAGAACCATTGAAAAAAATCATTCATGAATGTGAACCTGATTTTTTATTTCATTTGGCAGCTCAACCGATAGTTTCGCTTTCTTATGATGACCCATTGGATACAATTAGTACTAACGTCATGGGAACAGCCAATGTACTTGAGTCTTTAAGAACACTAAAAAATGAATGTACTGCAGTTTTTATTACCTCTGATAAATGCTATGAAAATGTTGAGTGGGAATGGGGTTACAAAGAAACAGATGCTGTAGGTGGGCGTGACATATATAGTGGTTCTAAAGGTGCTGCTGAAGTCATTTTTCATGCTTTTCAACAGTCATTCTTCAATAGCGATAATCACCATATCAAACTAGCGACAGGTCGTGCTGGTAACGTTATCGGTGGAGGCGACTGGGCAAAAGATCGTATTGTTGTAGATTGTATGAAGAACTGGTCTGAAGGGAATACTGTAGAGATTAGAAGTCCGTCTGCGACACGACCTTGGCAGCATGTACTTGAACCATTGAGTGGATATTTAGCATTAGGTCAACAACTATATTTTAATGATAAGTTGCATGGGCACTCATTCAATTTTGGACCTAGATCAGAGCAAAACAGGACTGTTCTAGAGCTTTTAGAAAATTTAAGTAGATATTGGGATTTTGAAAAGGTTAAGGATGCTTATCAAGTTACTGATAATATTCCATTTCATGAAGCCGGCTTATTAAAACTCAATTGTGATAAGGCTTTGTTCCATCTTAAGTGGGAAGCGAACTTAGATTATAAAGATTGTGTGAAATTTGTGAGTGAATGGTATTTTTCTTTTTATAAAAAGAGAAATAATATGTTTGACTTGACTATGGATCAAATTACAGAGTATGAAAATATAGCCATTGAAAGACAGCTGACTTGGGTTGATAAGGGTTAGAAAAATAATGAAAGGTGTAACTGCAACAACGTTAAAGCGTATTCATAATCCGAAGGGCGACATTTTTCATGCACTTAGGGCATCAGAAGATAGTTATTCTGAATTTGGGGAAGCGTATTTTACAAGTGTTTTATCCGGAGAGATAAAAGGCTGGAAAAAGCATACAAAAATGCGCTTGAACTTAGTTGTGCCAGTTGGTTCAGTTACGTTTTTTATTCATGACGAAATTAAAAAGATTACTAAAGAATATACAGTGGAAACTTTAAATTACATTCGCTTAACTGTAGAACCTGGTCTATGGGTAGCTTTCCGTGGGAATGATAATAATCTTAATTTGGTACTCAATATAGCCTCTTTAGAACATGATCCTGATGAAGCTATTAATGTACCACTAGAAAATATTCCTTGGGTTTAAATATATGAAAATCGCTATTACAGGTGGCAATGGTTTACTTGGTTCAACGTTATTACGTCAAGCAAAAATGCTTGATGTAGAGGCAGTTCAATTAACTCGGGATATATTTAATTGTAAAACCACTTTATCCATGTTGACTACTTTTTTAGAAAAAGTAGGATGCTCTGTTTTGATTCATTGCGCAGCGAATACTAATGTAGAAGCCTGTGAAGACGATGTTCTAACTTGTTATAAAGATAACGTACTTTTAACAGAATTGCTCATAAATGCATGCAGGATAAATAGTATAAAGCTGGTTTTCATTAGCAGTACTGGCATATATGGGAATTACCAGGATGCACCATACTGTGAATATGATGATGTTTTTCCAACAACTAATCATCACCGTTCAAAATGGCTTGCAGAACAGAAAATTAATCAACTATTGACTGATTTTTTGATTATTCGTACTGGTTGGCTATTTGGTGGTGACTGGTCTATGAATAAAAACTTTGTTGCCAATCGAATTAAAGAGTCATTAAATGCTGTAGGCTCATTAAGTTCAGACGATAGCCAATATGGAAATCCTACTTACGTACATGATGTTAGTGCGCATATATTCAAATTAATAGAACAAAATTGGTGCGGAACTTTTAATTGTGTAAATAAAGGAAGGGCATCACGGTTTGAATATGTTAGTGAGGTAATCCGCCTGTCCGGTATTAACATATTGGTTGAGCCAATTGCAGGGGCTGCATTCAACCGAAAAGCAAAAGTTTCACATAATGAGTCGGCGATCAATTTTAAACTTAGTCAATTTGGACTTGACGCTATGCCAAGCTGGAAGGACAGTTTGGCTAGCTATATCAGTACAATAAGGAGTGAATATGAAAGAACTTGAAAAAATTGATATCGTGATCCTAGGTGCTGGTATTGCCGGGCTTGGCGCCGCACAAAAAGCAATGGAATTAAATCAAGAAGCAGTGGTTTTTGAAAAAAACAATTCTGCAGGTGGATTACTTGACAATTTTTCTGTTGATGGGTTTCGTTTCGATAATGCTGTCCATTTAAGTTTTGCTACAGAACCGCAGGTTCGCGAAGTTTTCGACCAAGTACCATATTATACTCATCCTTCGGACGCTCTTAATTTCGAAACAGATAAATGGTTAAAGCACCCTGTGCAAAACAACTTATCGCCGTTAAAGGAAAATGAAAAAGTAGAATTAATAGAGTCTTTTCTAGCTAGACCTAATTCTAACAAAATCGAAAATTATGAACAATGGTTAAGACATCAATACGGTGATGCTATAGCTGTAAGGTATCCGATGCGCTACACCAAAAAATACTGGCAGTGTGAAGCGCATGAGCTGTCAACAACCTGGATAGGTAATCGCATGCGTCGAGCTGAATTGCGTGAGATACTATTTGGTACATATACAACTGACACCCCTAATACATATTATACCAAAGAAATGCGCTACCCTAAAAAAGGTGGATATAAGGCATTTATTAAACCGTTAATTAAAATTGCAGATGTTCGTCTTAATCATGAAGTAGTTTCTATAGATCTTGAAAGAAAACGTGTGTTATTTGCAAATGGGAATATTGTTAAATACAAAAAATTGGTAAATACATTGCCATTACCAGTCGTAATTGAATTATGTGGTGAGACAGTTCCACGTAATATCATAAGCTGTAGCAATCAATTAGAGGCAACTTCGATAGATTTGATTTCAGTTGGCTTTAACAAAAAAATTATTAAGGATCTTTGGTTTTATATTTATGATGAAGATATATATGCGAGTCGAGCATATTCACCATCAGTAAAGTCACCTGATAATGCACCAGACGGCTGTAGTTCTTTACAATTTGAGTTCTATAATCCATGTGGGCAACACAATTTTAGTAAACAAGAATTAGTCGACAATGTTTTATATGCACTTGGTAAAATGAACATAGCAACAAAAGAAGATATTTTATTTGCTCACCATAAATATTTACCCTGGGGTAATGTTGTTTTTAAGCATGGGATGGAAGAAAACAAAAAAATGGTTCATGAGTATTTAAAATTGAATAATGTTGAATGTGCAGGGCGCTTTGGTATGTGGGATTATTTTTGGAGTAACCAAGCTATGCTAAGTGGTCACATGGCTATTGATAGAATTGTAAGTGGTAAGATCTAGTGTGGAGACTCGTTAAATTATTACGTATTAAACAGAGAAAAGAATTGTTCAAAGGCCTCTCTGCATTATTTAGCCTTCAATTCGTAAATATGATATTACCATTACTCACACTGCCATATTTAGCTCGTGTCCTTGGGGTTGAATCTTTAGGTGTTCTGGCGTTTTTCCAAGCAATAGCTGCTTATATAATCATTGTTGTTGAGTTTGGGGTGGAGTTTTCAGGCACTAGGGCTATATCGAAAAACATAGATAATAATGAATATGTAAGTAAACAATTCTGGGGGGTGTTTTATCTTAAATTTTGTATTTCATTTATCGCGTTATTTCTATTGTTACTTGCCCAATTTTACATACCAATTTTGGCAGAAAACTTTGAAGTGATGATCTTTGCTTTCTTGATGGGGAGTTGCCAAGCGTTTGGATTGAATTGGTTCTATCAAGCGATAAATAAAGTTGTAAAAATATCATATCTAGAAATAACCAGTAGATTAATAGCTGTTATATCTATTTTCCTCTTAATAGATAATGAAAACGATGTTTGGCTCGTATTCGCAATTTATGCTGTATGTAATATGTTTTTTCATTTGTTGAGTTATTTTATTGCTTTTACTCATGTGAAATTTAAAGCACCATCGTTAAACGTTATAAGTAGTGTAATAAAGAACAGTAGTTCTATGTTCATTTTTAAAGGAGCTGCAAGCCTTTATACAATAGCGAATACTGTACTTATTGGGTTATTATGTCCCATTCAATATGCGGGGTATTATGCTTATGCGGATAAGATTATCAAAGCACTCAGAGGATTTATTAATCCTATAAATAGAATAGTGTTCGCTAAAATAAATTCAGTTATAAATAAAGATATAGCTCGTACTGGTTCAATATTCCGCGTTAGTACAATGGTAACTTTGTTGTTAGCTATTTTTACTGCATTAATAGTGTTTCTGTTTTCTGAGGATATTGTGTATTTACTATTAGGTGAACAATTTAATGAAGTGATTTATATTTTACAACTTATGGCTGTCTTACTTCCAATAGTAGCGCTAAGTAATTCATTAGGTATATGTTGGATGTTACCGAACGGATTAGACTGGCCCTTAATTCGCATTGTTTGTATTGCCGCTATTTTTAATATAGTAATAGCACTATTTTTCATACCTAAATCCTATCATATAGGGGCGACTTATAGCCTATTGGTTACTGAAGTACTCATATTGTCATTAATCTTTATGTATTTACATTTGACTGGCAATAATCCATTCTCAAAAAAAATAAGAGCTAGGCATTAATAGAGTGAACATTTTAAGATTTGGAAGTACCCATGGTTCTCCATCGAGATATTTAGATTTACTTGATTTTGACGAAATTGATAAGGTTATCTGGTTAACTCATGAAGATGATCTGATGGTTAAAAAAGTATTTGAAGAATGTCGTCGGTTGAACCCTTTATTTGATGATAAAGTAAAGTTAATAACCTATAGTATCCCTTCACACGTTAAATTTATGAGTAGAGTTATTCAATTTATTCATACTAGAAATCAAAAAGCATCAAAGCGACTTGATTATCTATATAATTTATTCGACTTTATTATAGGGCTCATGCAACCAAAAATTATAAAGAGAATTGTAGAGGAAGAAAGTATAGATTTTGTCTGGTCTGGTAATAATGACTCCGATAATGTTAATGTTTTGCTGTGGATGTTTTCAAAAGGTAAAAGAAATAAACTACCGGTCCTCCATAGTTATCAAGAGCATCGCTGCTCTTTTCGTATTGACGAAAAACACTCTATATTGAGAGCAAATAAACTAATAGTCCCTTCTAAAGCTAATATGGAATCTTTTGAAAAAACATATTCAATTTACCTAGGTTCAAAAACTGTATATGGAAATGAGGACTGGAGGTCAAAAAAACTTATTGATTACATTGAACAAAGTTCAGTATCTAAATATTCTGATATAGACGGTGAGCCGCATGTCATAATACTTGCAAGGTATGCAACTTATGGTAAAGATCGTTTTGGTCGAAGAGGGTCAAGAATAAACTACCTCCAAATTATTGAAAAAATGGTGAAAAATGGAATTCATATTCATCTTAATTGCTTGCAAATAGTTGAAGATATAGAAAGTAAACGTATAGAGGTTGGAAACCCTTATGAGATGCTGAAAATGCAATATCCTAAGTATTTTCATATTGATGAACCCTTTGATATGAATGATTGGAACTCTTATTTAGAGTTGAAAAAATATGATGCAGGCATTTTACATAACGTTGTTGATGGTGAGAAGGTAAATGAATTCTCACATATGAATGTTCCTAATAGATTCTTTGAATACTTAATTTGTAATGTTCAACCAATTATACTGAAAAATAAAATGCAGGATGTTGAAGAATTTATCCATTCTATTGATTTTGGAGTTCTAGGTCGTGATTACGATGAAATATCTAATATATTAAAAGAGCAGATTAAAGATAAATCAGTCAACTATCCATCAATTGAATTAAAAAGCAAATACTCGTTTGAGAAATTCATATCTATATTACTTCATCAGCATGGTCGTTTGTCATTACCTTTAATTGAGGCTAAGTAATTTCATAAGATAATTAATTATACTATTTTTCTTATATTAATAATAAGCATTCGAAATCGTTTAAATAGAGTCTGTTGATATGATTACTTGAATGCATATTTCTAAATTCTAGTTTGGGTAATAGGGACTGCTATTGATAATTATTCTCCCAATATGAAAAAACGGTTACTATGAATATTTAAGGTTAAAAATTGTAAATAATATCATTACTTTTTTATATAATTATCAATATGCGTACATATATGCATATTAAGAGATTTATTACATGATTGAACTTGAACTTGAACTTGAAATTGAAAAATCACTAAATCGTGATATTGAAACAATCAAAGAAATATCGCTATCCCTTTTAGACAAAGAAAATATCATTTCTATTTATCTATATGGTGGGTATGGAAGAGATGAAGGAAGCTGGGTTTTAGAAGAAATAAACGGGGAAATCAGCGCTAAGCCTTACAATGACTATGATATTACGTTTATAGTGAAAAAAAAAATACCAAATGAAAAATTGTGCCAATTAGAAAGTGAATTAAATAAAAATCTAGATGTGAAGTGGATAGACTTAAGTCAATACACAACATTAAATTTGAAGTTCTTTAATACGACAATAAAGAATTATGATTTCAAATATGCTTCAAAATGGATTTATGGTGAAAAGGATGTGCTGGCACATATACCAAATATGGATGTCAAATCAATTTCTTTAAAGGATGTAGAAACGCTCTATATTACACGGCTGTGGACATTGGTTGGCTCTTTTCCGAAAAAGGGTTTGATTAAAATGTCAAAAGATGAAGAAATGTTTTTTAGAAATCAAATGGCTAAGGCTACTCTAGCTGTTGTTGATAGTGTTCTGGTTTTAAATAAAGAATATGACGCAAGCTATAAA
>MAAA01014277.1_pt1 | contig 13406 bp, 8 predicted proteins | sample 1115971 | NCBI WGS metagenome assembly MAAA01 (sample SAMN04961123, study PRJNA320927) | seawater metagenome | isolation source: sample BD02T6 sea water enriched with oil for 6 days | place: USA:Gulf of Mexico | collected 2013-07-27 | reverse complement strand
CTGCCAGCCTCAGCGCCCAAAGCAGACCCCAACAAGAGCAGTCACCATGGCCACCAAACAAGCTGCCAAGAGCACTCCAGAACATACTCCCATGATGCAGCAGTACTTAAGCATTGATTAATAAGGGTTTTTTATCGTCGCAAAGAAAAAGCTATACTGAAAGTTACACTTTTTAATAGGCCTATTTATTGGAAGTTTTAGCTGCTAGTGATTTACAATAGGGCCCATAACGCCAAAGTTCCCTAATAAAGACTACCCTATTTAAGATTGGGCAGAATCAAGTTATATTGACACTTCGCAAATAGAAAGTAAGTAGCATGGATTTCCCAAACTATAAACAACTTGTTCAATCCATTAAAATAGGTAAAAAGCTACCTGATTCTGTATATGTACACGAAAGCGCCCTTCAGTATATATCTGAAGCGTTACAATCTTTAACATTAAAGATAGCCGACGCATTAAAGATTCAAGATGACGAATGGAATATCATAAAGTTTAACAAAAAAGATTTTAAAATTACCTATCTAAGCTACCCCGATTTTGAAACCTATGCATATCCGCCATTAACAATTAGCAATACCGTTGATCTTTTAAAGCTGACATCTCGTATTGGTAATTATTCAAATTCAGATAATCCTCCTATTCTTCACCGTAAAGAAACCTTTGTAGAAACTTCCTATCCTTTACACTCTGAGTTTGAGTCGATCACTAAAGAAGGTGAAGCCATCGGCCTATATGAGAACACACGATCTATTGGTTTCAAGAAAAGCTGGACAAAGTTAATCAAAAATAAAGGTTACAAGCTTGATGACAGTGGCAGGCTACACAAACAAGAAAATAATGAATCAAAAGAAAGCATAATTCTTCCTGAAGGATCAATAGAGCGCCATAAAACAGCAATTGATCGTAATAGCCTTTCACAACCGATGCAGATACTAGCAAGACACAACTACCTAAGTGGTGATTTTAGCGTATTAGATTATGGTTGTGGAAAAGGTGATGACCTGAGAGAGCTAGAGGCCCATGGACTAGATATTATTGGTTGGGACCCTGTTCATAGGACCGAAGGCGAATTACTAAATAGCGACATAGTCAACATAGGCTTTGTCCTTAATGTCATAGAAGATAAACAGGAGCGAGATTCGACTCTTAAACACGCGTGGTCATATGCCGACAAACTATTAATTGTATCCGTAATGGTCGCTGGTGATCGACACATAGAACAGTTCACCCCATACAAAGATGGCGTTGTTACAAGCAGAAATACCTTCCAAAAATATTACTCGCAAGGTGAATTCAAAACATACATTGAGGATCAAATAGGTGAAGCCGCGATAGCCGTAGGGCAAGGAATATTCATTTTATTTAAGGATAAAATTGAAGAGCAATTATTTCTAATTGAACGTCAACATGTAAATCGTGAGTGGAGACAAAAAACACAACGCGAGTTGAAACAACAACAGCCTAGCATTAAAAAGGATCTTATTGAGAAACACCTATCACTCTTTACAGATTTTTGGGAAACATCTCTAGATATAGGCAGAATACCGGCAAATTCAGAATTTGAATTCTCCGATCAAATTCGACGCGTTGCAAGCTCACACAACAAAGCACATGCAGCTCTAATTGAACACTTTGGAGAAGACTTATTTAAAGAAGCAAAAGAAAAGCGACGCGAAGACTTACTCGTTTACTTTGCTTTAGGTCAATTTGAAAAACGAAAAACACAAAGTAAAATGCCCGACAGCCTTAAGCGAGATATTAAAGCGTTTTTCGCTTCATACAACTCAGCAATAGGTGAGGCCAAAAATTTACTATTTAGCGTAGGTAGCCCAGAAACGATTCAAATAGCTTGCGAGAAAGCTTATAAGGCAATTGGCTTTGGCGAAATGTTAGAAGGACACAGCTTTACATTCCACAAAGACTTTTTAGGCAATATACCAGCAGAATTAAGAGTATACATTGGTTGTGCAATACAGCTTTATGGGGATATAGATGACATACATTTAATTAAAGCCCACATACGATCAGGTAAAGTAAGCTTAATGCGATATGAAAAATGGGATTCAGATACACCCATGCTGATTGAAAGAATAAAAATCAAGCTGAGAGAGGTTGATATTGATTTCTTTGATTATGTTGATGAATTCCTCCCCTCCCCCTTGATGGATAAATATAAATTTATAGAATTTAAAAAACAAAGCCCCTTATAACCTTCGTGTATTTATTACTGACAATTTCATGTGCAATAAAGTCATGAGCTACCCAACTATAGAGAAAAACCTCGATAGTTTTATAACGATAATTTTCAATAAAAAAATACAAAGTTCAACAACATACTTACAGGCGCTGCGTCAGACCATACTTCACCCCTCTGAAAAACAGGATTCAATTCTAGCCTACCAGCTACATTTCAATCATTTAGACCTGATATAGGGTGGGGACTCGAATTCCATTTACTCATTTTAAACTTCGACCTTACATTTAATTTTTATTATAAATCACATCATACTTTTGAAAAAGCATGCTTTCTCATTTAGACATTAAGGCTATCAACGGTTTCCCATGAAAACAAACAACCCAAAATATAAAATATTAAAAAATAAATTCTAATTATAATAAAACCATTATTTCATTACCTACAAAACAAACCAATATACAATTAACATTTCGAAAACTATCATTCACATCACTGATAATAATCTTGATAATTTAGGCACGACCATTAAATCGCAAGGAAGAACCTAAATATTAAATTTAAAAATTGAGCCTGTAACTCCACACCAAAAGCCTTAGGTAAACCCTAAAAACATACAATTAACCTTTATTTTTACATAGATCAATAACTTCATCAAATATGTTCCATAAAGGGCTTTGATCAGTGTCAGATAATATTGTAAGCAATAAAGGGATTCCTGAATTAGCAATACCTATACATATATCATGCATCACTTTAGGTTCGCTCAACACATTTGGATCATTAGATACCGATATAGCTATCATTTGCATTTGTACAACCCTATGCGGATCTCGACTCAAAATCTCTGCTGTTATTGCATTATATGTATCACTTTCTTTAGATTGCACTAAACCATTATTAAAACCCAAACAAAGCGCCATAAACCAAAAATCAACTTGACGATCGAATGGGGCATTCTCCCTAGACTGACCGCCTCCGCTTGTGGAAACAAAGCTTTTTATTTTCTCTTGGTATTTAGATGGCATTTGAATTTGATAAGGTGCAAATATATTTTCCATTAGACCGCTCTCATTACTAGATTGGTTTGATCAAGCCTTTCACAAACATTACAACACTCACGATGTGAGCACGAACATACCATCGTTTTACCTACACCTTCAGGTTTGTTTTTCAACATCCTTGGATAGTGTCCTGAAAAGGATAATGTCATCATAGATCCAGCATATTCATCGAGAAGATTTTCAACTCCCTTAATCTCATCATACGTCAAAAACATAATTATTTGAGAACCCTGCTCGACTAGATTTTTCAAAATCGAAGCTTTTACCAAACCTGATGTCATTCCTAAAGGTGTATCTATTACATTTGCAGCGGTTACATTACTAACTTTTGTAAGCGCAAGAATAAATGCCAAGGAAATTGCACGTCGCGATGCACCGTTCAATTCTGTATCGGGGTTTAGTGGCTGACCACTAGGTCCATAGACTCGAATATCAAATTCTTCTGTTAATTCACAACTTTTGATAACACCTTCTCCACCTACCTCATCACCTGAAGCAATCATAGACATGAAGATATCATTCATCTCACCACTAACTTTCTTTAGTTCAGTTGTTTTTATCCTGTCAAATACTGATTCAAATACCTTTAGAATTGTAGATGTTAGATTGTGCTTGCCACCAGATGTGTTTTTCTTTTTAACGCGATTAGAGAACACTTCAATTTCTTTTTTAATTCCCGGCAGTCTTTGATTAATCCTGTTTTTTTCATCATTTAGTATTGCTAAATCGCTACTAATATCATTCTTTTTGGTATTAATTATTCGCTCATTTGTTCGAAATGTAATTAATGAATCATCTTTTATAGCATCAACCACTGCTTCCTTTTGTTTAATTTCAGATTCATTTTCTCTAAGATTAGTATCAGCATTAAAATATTGCTCAACATAACCGTCATATTTAAAATTCCAGCCATTAGCTACCGGCTCATACTTATCATTAGAGAAATAAAGAGAAGACGCTCTCGAATTTAGTAAATCGACATCTTTGCACTCCTCAATTACATTTGTCATTTTTAATCTATTGCTACGCCCAATATCAGTACTTCCACTTAAATCACTTCCACACAAGCATCTTTCCCGTGCAAGAACATCATTTAAAACAGGAATAAACTGTTTAGGAAAATTATCACGCGCCTTCATTTCTTTAAGTAATTTCACACCAGCTCCCAGCGAACCGTAAAGCAATGCTGATGATAAATCTTTACTATTTAGTAGTGAGCATAAACTTTTCACCGAAGCAGTCTTCAATTCTCGATCTCTATCTATTTGTTTTCTCGTTTTTTTAAGCTCTAGTGATAAAGTTTCTTTGTTTCCGAGCTTCAGCTGTTCTTCAATTTGTTTTTTTAATGACAATAGAGCATCTTCACATCGTGTTTTATCTAATTCTAATTCTGATATTTCCTCATCTGATGAGGATAGCCAATCTTCACAATCACTAAGATTAGTTTCAGCATCAATTAATTTTTTAGAATAGTCAGATTTATCAATTTTCTGAGCATATGAAAGCTTTACACCCTTCAATGTCTTTATTACAGCTTCCAGCTCTTTCATCGACAGGAGTGACTCAATCGCCTTCCTAACCCGAGATCTCTTTTCATTTCTAGTCGCAGAACTTTCAATAAAAGTAAGAGCCTTATCGCCATCAGTAAAATAAATATCTTTAAGATGTGGAGGCAAACTTCTATTTACAATAATTTCAATTTCAGAAAGTAACTTTGGCTTATATCCTTCAGGAGTATATTCATATAGACTTACATCGTCTGAAGTACGAGTAAATTCAGCTCCACCCGCACTGACTTTTTCCGTGCACTTTCTGATTAACCTATATGATCGCTCCGTGACAGCCGTCCTACCGGCTTTTGTTACTGAGTCTTCTGTATCAAAATCGATCTCTACAGATATATCAAACGTAGTCTGACCCTCTTCATATAAATTCAGAGGATACAGCTTTTCAGGCACCATTTTTGAGCCATACAAGCCCCATATCAGCCCATTAAGTGCAGTTGTTTTTCCTGTCCCATTCTCTGCCCTGATAACTGTAAGTTTCTTTTGAGTATCTGTTGAAAATTTAAGCTCAACATCCTGTAACAACCTAACATTATTAAACTTCGCTCTTTTCAGTTTCACTTACGTACCTCGTCGTCGACTAAAACACTATAGAACTGATCAATTTTATCCACGACTGACCTCTTTACAGATTGGTCACTTACAGAAGAAACCTGATCAAGAAATAGCTGACTTACTAATCGCTTTAAAACATCTTTATCGCCATCAAATACACCCTCATCTAACTTTTCTATTTCTTCAACTATTAACTTATCAATTAATTTTCTCGAAAGACTCATTCTTCCTCCAACATTCCTGCAAGCTTAGTTAATACATCAACTGATCCACCACGCTCAGCGCCGTTAAGAGCTAAAGATGAAAACCATTGAACTCTTTCTAATTCAGATTCAATTATGGGCTTAAATGCGCTATTGCTTCCAATTGGTAAAACCACAAAGTCATGGATTTCAGCAATTTCTTTACCTGTTTCAGGAGACATCCTCAATACTCTTCCTAAGCGTTGCACCCAGGTTCTTTTAGTCCCACTACTAGCTAAAAAATATGCTTTTTCTATAGGGGGTATATTAAACCCTTCATCCAATACTCGCTTAGAAGTTAAACATTCTATACCACCTGACTTATACGATTCGACTAAATCCCTCATTAAATTTTTATCACCCGTTTCATCACCTGTTATTTGATGATACAAAATATTATTGTTTTTCAATATAATATTAACAGCCTCCAATTGCTCGGGATTCTTATCTGTGCAAAAAACTAGCGTATATTTCTTCTTGCCTATATTGCTTACAAGAAAATTAAATGCGTCAACCTTGCTATACGCACTTTCAATAATGGCTCTACGTCTTATCAGTAGCCGATCTATTAATGATTTAGTCTGTTGATCTTCTCGATTCCACATTAGCGCTTTAATTTTTTCAGTATATTCAAGCCACTTATCTTCTTCCTCCGCATTCAAAAAGACTTCATGTAAATGATAGCTGAACGGTACTAAGCATTTACCGATAGCATCTTCAAGAGTAAACCTATAAACCACTCCCCCCATATAATCTAAGAGCTTTGCTGTTCCCTCACTATCATACTGTCGTTCAGGCGTTGCAGATAAGCCAAGTTTATATGTAAAGACACTTGCATCCGACTCTAAAAAACGTGCAACACCCAGGTTGTGCATTTCATCTGCAATTAACATTACCGGAGACTCTGATTTTGCCATTACTGACAAAATCAAATCATTTTTAATGGCTGCATGCGTTAGTATTATGACATCTACACCATTTATTGATCGCTGCTTTCTAAAGATATTATTTAACAGCCTCACGATACCTTTAGTGCTAATACCTTCTGTATCTAATGGAGTTATGCCAAACTCATTCACATCCCCTGCCCACTGCTTTATCAGAGGCCTTGTTGGAACAGCTATTATTAATACAGAACTTCTATGATCATTTAAAGCTAGAGCAGAACAAACCAGCGATGTTAAGGTTTTCCCTCCGCCCGTCGCTATATCTAGAATCCCTTTCTTCCCATTATTTAGCCAGGCATCTACCGCTTCACCCTGATGCTTATAATCGCCCTCTCTATATTTTAGCCAAGAGGGTATCGATAAATTTTTAACTTTAGATTCCTCCTCTACTTTCGCTCTCATCTTAACCAGTAAATCATCACAATACTTTCCATCAACCGATGTGTTTGTAGCAGAGAAGATATCTCGAATAGTTTCGTCATTTAAATCAATAACATATGAATCAGCTCTCGAATCCGACCAAAAACTTTCGAATTTCTCCTTATACATAGCAACAATTTTTTTATTCTCACTATTTGACCACTCACGAGAAAAAACTAGCTGCTCGAAATTCCTCATTACACCTGATGCAGTGGCATTGCCCGACCCATGAATTGCGATGCTTCCAAATTCAGTGGTAAAATTCCATATTTTCGCATGCATAATACCTTCTTTTTTAATGGCTATTTTAAAAGACAATCTACCTGAGGTAATAAGGTATTTGATAACATCTAAAGTCGATGACACAAGTGATTCCTCACTAATCCCGTCCTCTCCGACCAGATAATCAAAGATTGACTCTTTATTTGAATACGCCTCTAGTAAATTTTTTTTATCTTCGCTATTTAGCTGAGGGCCGATCACAAACCTCCCTTGTGCTAAAGGGTTCGAAAATAGTATTGATAGGGGTTCAGCCAATTCAGATATCAAAGAGGACGTAAAATATCCTGACAAACAATCGAATGCCGTAGAAACACTCGAGACCGGCAAAAAAAGATCCTTTACTATGTCATCATCACCCGGGAAATACACAGGCTCTAAATTCTCTAACATGTCTTTTGAACTGCTCATAATTCTCTCCTTGAAAACCAACAATAATTTTGATCGTCCTCAGCAATATCCCGGCGTAAAGCTGTCAAAAACTCAGCCCTCAAAATTATTGTTACTGCCTTTCCTTAATTCACTACTCTTAGAGCAAGTTGAAAATTTATATTAAACTCTATCAAGCCTGTAATATAACCCCTGCTAGCCAAGCAAAAGATTCTTTCTTACCTTAAAGATTATAGAGGGCCACAAAACCGATTTGCATAATACTGCTACTTCACGTACCAAATAAATATACTGTATAAATAAACATGTCGCCTTTAATAATCAATTGTAAATCAAAGCTTTCAAGGGCTCTTAAATACCATTACTATGGCTACTGGATGAATCCTCCAGGAGCCCTCAGTAGTAATGAAAGCTAAATTTACCGGTCACGACACTTTCCCGTTACGTTACGGATGGCTCTATAAAGCCGCTAACTACTTGAATAGCAACAAAAAATTGACTACATCGAATGAAATTAGTACGCGCAAGGCTATCGTTGGGCTTGGCGTGGGTAAAAACATGGTTAACGCGATACGGTATTGGGCGGAAAGCAGTTCCATTATTGCTAGTGATGGCGAATCTATCTCACGTGACGGCCTCTATCTATTCGGTAATAACGATACTGAAGGCAAAGACCCGTACTTAGAGAAACTGGGCTCTGTTTGGCTTCTTCACTTTTGGCTGAACTTTAATTACGAGCACTTAACGGCTTATCGCTACTTTTTTAATTATTCAAATGTTCAGCACTTTGAAAAGGGTAAACTATTAGATGACTGTAGTGAAGGTGTCAAAGGACTTATTACGGGTAGTATTAGCAACGTAAGCACCATAAAAAAAGATATTGATTGTTTTTTGAACACATACTGCAGAAAACAAAGAGCCACTAAGAACAACGCCGGTATAAACGAGGACCATTTTTCATCTCCATTATCAGAATTACACCTACTTCAAGATTATGGTGGCGGATTTTATGTGAGCAACTTAGCAGCAAGGCCTGACCTTCCCATTGAGATATTCATTTACGGATTGATTCGCTTCGTACAGTTTGAAACCACAGAATCTAAGGTTAACTCCATAGATTTTGATTCTTTATTAACCAAACCCTGTTCACCCGGCCGCATATTTAGGCTGTCAGAAAGTGGACTAGGTCAAAAACTAGATGAAGCACAAGAGTTTTCAAAGGGTAATATTGCCTGGATTGACTCGCTCGGCCTAAGGCAGGTGAGATTGGAACAAAAAACTTTAGATAACCCTAACGATTTCTTAGATACATTTTACAGGGGGTCATTACATGCTTAATTTACCCATCACTATTAATCAGCGCTACAAAAGCTCGACACGAATAGACTCCGACCTTAAAGATTATCAAAGCTTTGTAAATGATTTTATTTTACACGGTACGGCTATTAACACCCTAGATACTATTAGCAAAGCTTATGCCGGTAGCGAGCAGCGTGCCTATACACTTACAGGCCCATATGGCGTTGGAAAATCTACATTAGCCTTATATCTCTCAATTCTGTTATCGTCCAAAAAAGCAGAGCGTGAATACGCCCAGGCTAAACTAACTAAGGCTGATAAATCACTAAAAATTTTTGCAGAACGATTTGACGTTAAAAAGGGCTGGAAAGTCATAAGGCATGTCTGTGGTTTAGAGGCACCCGCTAACGCCATCCTTGTCAGCTTTTACAATGCTTTTAACATTGAACATAGCACTGCTAAGGTGAAAAAATATACCGACGAGCAGTGTTTACAAGAAATTAAAAACACCCTAGAAAGCGCGCCAAAAAAGCAAGATGGTGTGTTGTTTTTATTAGATGAAATGGGTAAAGCCCTCGATTACCAGTCGCGTAATAATAAAGACTTGCACTTATTTCAAGCCTTAGCGGATATATCTCAACAAGCCAAATTACCTGTTGTGCTTATGGGTTTTCTGCATCAATCGTTTTCTGATTACGCCAAAAACAAAGATGCCACATCACAAAAAGAATGGGCTAAGGTACAAGGGCGTTACACTGACTTAAGCTTTAACCCAAGTATCGATGAATCGCTTATTTTAGTGGGCGACTCTATTAGTAAAGATAAAAAAATAACCACAAAACTTCAAAAAGAATACAAGCCACTAGTGGATGAGGTTTTAGACTATTTTATAGGTCAGAATAGAAATGCAAAAGCACTACTGAAAACACTCCCCTTAGACCCTTTAGTTAGTTTATTACTTGGACCTATTTCTAGACGCAGATTTTCTCAAAATGAGCGTAGCTTATTCGGCTTTTTATCGTCACATGAAAAATTTGGGTTCAGAGAATTTTTGGCTAAAAAATATTTTCCCTCCAACACCGAACTCGAGTTATATCAACCTGAGCAACTATGGGATTATTTACATCACAATTTACACCATCTTATTGTCACATCACACGACAGTAAGGCCTGGCTTGAAGGTTGCGATGCAATACATAGAGCTGAACAAAAAGGTAGCGAATTGCATGTGTCTATCACCAAAATTATTGCTCTGTTTACTATCTTTGGGTTTCACCACCAGTTACACGCTAAGCGTGCATTTATTACAAAATATTTACAAAAAAAAGGCATACCGAAGGCAAACATTGTAAAAGCATTAATAGAGCTACAAGAGTGGACGGTCATAATTTATCGCCAAAACCATAATGCTCTTTTTATTTTTCAAGGCAGTGATATTGATATTAACAATATGGTACTGGAGCGAATTGAAGCCGTTAGTGAAGGCGTAGACTGGACAACTGCATGTGAGAGCAGCCAAAACATATTAGCAACCGCCCACTACCATAGAACCGGCACCATGCGCTGGGCTAACACAAAGCTTATTAATAAGCTCGACGACGAGTATTTAACCAGCATTACTACTGCACCTCTTACTGGGCAAGCATTTTTAACCTTTATACTGCCAGCCTCATCTTCTGCAGCCGAAGAATTACACCGAGTAACTGCCGATGAACCTTACATTGTTATAGGTGATTCTAACAACTTACAAGCGCTTAAATCCGCTGCGATAGAGCTCATTGCACTTGAACAAATCACGAGATCTGAATCTTCTCTAAGTCATGATCTAATTGCAAAAAATGAATTGAAAAATCGAACGACATTTGCCAGACAAAATGTTGATAACGAGCTTAAAATTGCATTTAAGCAAGCCAACTGGAAACATCAAGGCAAAAAAATTGGCACCAAGCCTCTTTCGATGCACGCTTCTGCAATTGCCGATGAAATATTCTATTTGGCACCTTGCGTACAAAACGAACTTGTTAATCGCTCTAAGCCGTCAGGGAGCGCAAACACCGCTATTAGAAAGTTACTTCATGCCATGCATAATAATGGCAATCAAGAAGACCTAGGCTTTACCTCTAGCGGATTTCCACCCGAAAAAGCTATATATTTATCATGCCTAAAAAGTAAGGGCTGGCATTGCGATACCGCTGAAGGATTCTTATTCCCTAGTCAATGGAGCGCTAAAGCCAAAAAAGATAATGTAGAGATGTACAACCTTTGGAAAGACGGCGCAGACTATATTAAAACAAGTAATGTAATGATTACTCTTGATGATTTATACAATAGATGGATGCGACCTCCTTTCGGCCTTACTTCAGGACTGTGCAAAATTTATGGGTTAGCCCTTCTTAAGTCCCTAGACGGACAAATTGCTTATTACGATCAAGATTCAACCAAGCAATTTATCTTTATCCCTGAACTTGATGAGCTATTGATTGATAAAGTTTATAAGCACCCGAAGGAAGCTGGTATACGCTACTTCCATATATCAGATATACAAACGCACCTATTAGATACTCTAGCAAAATCTAATCTGGGCAACAATTCTGGTGATGACAAGGTTCTAGGCATAGCGAAACATATTGTAAAAATTGTCCACAAACTACCAACCTGGGTTAAAAAAACAAGTGGCGAGAATTTTTCTAGCACATCAAAAAATAAAAGCCTTAGTAAAGAAGCGAGAACATTTCGAAACAAAGTTATAAAAGCTAACGATCCATATAACTTAATTCTTGAAGAACTACCTCAAGTATTTGGTATCAATGTAAAGGATAAGGATAGTGATTTAAAACTCGCCCACTCACTTAAATCATCTATTGATGAGCTAAGTGGCCAACACGAAATGCTATTATCAGGTTTTAAATCAATCTTAATAGACGGTTTATCGGCAAAGCTAGATGACAAGCTACTTAAGCGCTGCCGTGTTGTAGCGAAGGCTGCCCAACGACCAAATATAAAAGAGCTGGCTAACCGCCTTATTAAACATATTGAAGGTAAAGCAGATATTGAATTGATCATAAATTTGGCTATCGGTGCACCTGAAAGAAACTGGACTGACCTTAATATAAGAAATGGTTTGGATGAAATTCAAAACCTATGTACACAATTTAGACGGATTGAGTCTTTTGCTACATCACAAAAAAGTAGTAAAAATGGTTCTAAACCATTATCTATGATGACTATCGACAACTCAGGCAGCTATATTAGTTACGAGAGCTTTATCAAGCATGGCCTTGAAGACGACAAGGAGGTTAAATTAACAATAAAGGAAGTTAAAGCAACATTAAAATCGCTTTCTAAAGAAAAGAAAATTGCATCTTTAACCACGTTATTATCCTCATTAATGGAAGTGGAGACTGTTACTGATGAGTAAAAAAATCAAACACGTTCTAGGACTTTCTGGCGGCAAAGACAGTAGCGCCTTAGCTCTTTATGTAAAAGAGACTAGGCCTGATATAGACATTGAGTACTTCTTTACTGACACAGGCTATGAATTGCCTGAAACTAACGAATTCATTGATCAATTAGAAGAAAAATTAGGCTATATACACCGTTTAAATGCTCGATCTATGAACAACATGGAAGGACGTGGAGAGAAAGACTTTTCAAACCTTCTGAAGGAACACGGTAACTACTTGCCGTCGCAACGCGACAGGTGGTGCACGGTTCAACTAAAGCTTAAACCTTTCGAACGCTGGCTTGACGAATTTATTAATGACGGCTATGAAATAAAAAGCTATGTCGGCATACGAGCGGATGAACCTGAGCGCTCAGGGTATATGACTATTGAAAAACCAATAACGTCTGTCTTCCCATTTCGAGAAGACGGTATTGTAAGAAGCGACATTGAAAATATCTTACAGCGTAATGGATTAGAACTACCCGCTTACTATCAATGGCGCTCACGCTCAGGGTGTACCTTTTGCTTTTATCAAAAGAAAATTGAATGGATAAAACTTTTGGAAAAACACCCTGACCTTTTCGAAGAGGCAAAAAGTTTTGAAAAAGGTAAAGGCAATAATGTGGTTGGTGAAACATTCTATTGGATGGGCCAGGGCCAACCACTAAGTACATTAGAAGTACCTGAAGAAAGAATTCGTATCATTGAACTTCATGAAAATAAAGTGATGAAATTTAATAAGAAAAGACGCAGAAATTCTCTACTCGACAACAATGAAGGTACATGTGAATTTACCGATTTAGATGATATTTATGACGAGGCAGAAGGCGGCGGCGCCTGCGTGACTTGTTATAAATAATCAACATCACCTTTTATAAAGCGAGTTATCTACTCGCTTTTTTTATGGCTGAAATTAATACATCCACATCATTGAGTGATACATCTAGTGTGAAACTTATACGGAGAGTTTTATCCGATAACCTAGTATCTAATCCTATCGCTG
>MAAA01014406.1_pt1 | contig 13453 bp, 14 predicted proteins | sample 1115971 | NCBI WGS metagenome assembly MAAA01 (sample SAMN04961123, study PRJNA320927) | seawater metagenome | isolation source: sample BD02T6 sea water enriched with oil for 6 days | place: USA:Gulf of Mexico | collected 2013-07-27 | reverse complement strand
TTTCAAAAAAAGATATCGACTACCTGGCCACTCAAGATGCAAAAAAAGAGGCTCGTTGGAAAATTGGCTATAGCTATATGGAAAAACGCAGTGATCTAAAAGCTAATCTACAAGGAGAAGATTTAAATGTTGCTTTGCAGCAGTTACAAAAAGAACATTTTAAGCATGAAGCCACCACCATTGCTAAGGAAGAGTCCCAAGGTTTTTACCGTTATGAACGCCCTCGATTATATGGTCAAAATTAGTCATACCTATCCTAAAACCGTCATTAAATCTAAGCCGAGAATAACGAACGTGTGTTAATACGTTTAGTTATCTCACCCCCTGCCATACTTTTGATCTCAGCCCCCTCTTTTAAAACGCCCTAAGTAAGAAGACTTAAATTTAAACGTGTATATTCGATTTCTTAGTGTTTGTTGAGTGTTAATTGCACGTTTATTATCAAATAGTCCTAAAGCGACGACGCATTCAGACTAGTGATAAGTGACCGCTTTTAACGTTGAATCGTTAACATAACAGAACAAATGTACTACTTATTTTGCTTTTCAGTATTTTTTTTAGTTAAAATGAATAAAGTGGCACGGTATGCGCCATATTATTGTATTTCAGAATGCTCCTTTAATTTATAGTCATTTTACTGTGCAGGTGATTCCTGTACTAACAAAATAAATTGCAAATAAATATATGACGGGGAGTAACATGGCGACACAACTAAAACTAAAAAGCCTATTGCTGGTGTGCCTAACAGCATTGTCAGTGAATGCCTTTTCCAGTGATGAAATTCATTGGATGAACAGTTGGGATAATAGCTGTTATTACAATGGAACCAATACCTGTCGAGAAGACTGGTATTCCATTCCACAGGGTACTCATCTGTTAAAGTGGGAAGTATTTAACACCATAGAATCTGAAGACTCACAGACACTATTTTCGTCTGAGGAATCTTTAAGCCAACTTGGCTTTTTATACCCAGACAATGGCGGTTATGCTGAAAACGGTTCTGGCTACGGTGCTTATGAAGAGCGCGTTGACGGCAACTTAAACCAATACGGTTTACCGCTGGGTTTTGTTAAAGATAAAAGCGAACTGGATAACCGCAACTACCTAGGCCTAACGTGTGCTGCTTGCCACACAGGTAAAGTCACCTACCAAGACAACACCTATTATGTTGAAGGTGGTCAAGCCAACGCCGATATGATTCTGTTTTTAAATAAATTAAGTGATGCTTTGAAGGCCAACAAAAATGACTGGAGAAAACTCTACCGATTCAAAAAACGTTTTGCTGAGTATACTTGGTCTAATATAGATATTACCGCATGGCCCGTCAGCGCGTTAAGTGCTGAAAGCTACCTGGACGGCGCCATCGAATATGTGTCTAACTACGCTTTGCGTAACACTGCTGCCGTTGAAAATGGACCCGGTCGTTTAGACGCCATTGGTGCCATCTTAAATCAGGTACACATAGAGCATGCGGGTAAAGACGTATCAGAAGCATCGCCATTAACAGCCCCTGTTAGTTACCCTTATATTTGGAACGCATCCAGCCTTGAGTGTGTGCAAACCAACTGCCTAGCAAGTGACCCTATTAGCCGTAACGTAGGTGAAGTATTGGGTGTATTTGGTTATGCCAATATTAATGATAATAAGAACATTTCTGACGACCTAGAGCTTATTGGAATGACCTTAGGGCTCAATGACTTATTTAAAGGCACACCTAAAGTGGATAACCTTTATGAGCTTGAAAGAACGCTTACTAAAGCCAGCTCGCCTAAATGGCCCAGCACTTTCCCGGCGTTAGACAGCGCCTTAGTGGACCAGGGTTATGAGTTGTATAATACTAATTGTGCCGGTTGCCATACCAATACCAGTGACGGCATCGACCCAAGTGAGTTAACCGAGCCTAACTCTATCGGCCGTCAGTTCACTAAAGTTAACAAAATGAACTATGACCTAGTGGGAACCGATGAAGCCTTTGCGGTGGACTACGGTATGCGTAAAGAAGACAGTGGTATTCTAGGTGCGGTTATCGTATCGCAGGCGCCTGATTCAGTGGATCCTGAAACCGGTATCCCGTTTGGAGAGTCTTTCCCTGACACCTTTAACGCGCTGGTATTGTTAGGTGCGGATGTGGGTGCTGTACTAAACAAACATCAATCCTCTGTAGGCTTCATTGCTAAAGCCGGTATTAAGTATCCATACATGTTCATTACCGATGCGGTAGCGGCATTAAAGGTTGATTACGCAGCGGGAAATGTTGATCGTGCCGAAATTCAGCCTACAGCTTATCGCGCTAAGCCGTTAGAAGGCATTGCCTTTACCGGCCCATTCCTACATAACGGTTCAGTACGTACGCTTAAGGATTTATTGAACACACCAGAAGATCGTGCCGCTAGCTTCATGGTCGGTACCACCGAATATGATGTAGAGGGTGCAGGCTACAAGGATGAAGGTCACTTCTTATTGGATACCAGTATTCGTGGTAACGGTAAGGGCGGTCACACTTACGGTACGCAGTTATCGGGCGGTGATAAAAACGCACTACTTGAATACCTCAAGTCTATCTAGCAACTAGCGCCTCTTTTTAATAGAGGCCTATTAAGCACTGGCATTTACCTAAAAGTCGCCAGTGTTCTTTTCTTTAAAGACTAAGTGATTAATATTGAGCGGTCATATCGCAAAACGTCCAAAACAAATGTACCGCTACATTTCCTAATTATTAAAAAGTTCATGGCCATACCCTAAATGCGCACCAATGCGTAAAAGTGTACGTGTTTAAATTGTGGTAAAGCAAAGGGGACTTCTACACTGCAAGGGTCATTTGACAATAATAAGGGCACCTTTATTAATTGCTTGCGGCCTCTGGCTTTACGTCAGTTTCATAATCAAGACGGACTTTTGAAGAAATGCTTATTGCCTTTCAAAGAAGTCCAACGCGGAGTATGGAATTGATGTAATGCCCCGAAGGGCGTGGCCTGAAACACACGGTTACTGCGTTGCACTCCTTGAAAATGGAACAACCATTTCACTGCGGAACGCGCCTTGTAACTGTATGTTTCAGACCACGCAGAGGCTGCAATCAATTAATAGAGGTGCCCATAACAAGGAAACAAAATGCAAACTCTTCATTCCATTTTTTTAAGCACAAAGCAGCTTTTAAAATTAAGCGCTTCGGTGCTTGTTCTTACGTCGCTGGTGGCCTGTGGCGGTAACGCCTACGTTGATGATGCCGACCGTAATGATGTCATTACCTTAGGTGACTCAATCTTTGATTTATCGGGGGACATTCAAACGTACCTTGAACAAGAAGCCGGGCAAACATTTCGTAACTACACCCAAAGTGGCGCCATGTTATCGGGCGGTGTCATTGCCACCGCGGTTGATAAACAGTACGCAGACGCAAAAAGTGCCAATGGCAACATTGACACTGTGCTCATGAACGGTGGTGGTAACGATTTATTAATACCCGCTATTCTTTTGGACCCATATGGATGTCGTACCCATTGGTGGCGTTGGAACATTAGCCGCAGCTGTAAAAATTTAGTGAACAACTCTTACGTAACAGGGGTGAATTTACTGAATGAAATGGCAGCCGATGGCGTAGGTGATATTGTGTATTTGGGTTATTACACGCTGCCACGGGGTAACGCTAATCTGACTAAGGCCGTGAACTATGGTGATCAGCGTTTAAGCGATGCCTGTGCCAACACCGTCGCTAACTGCAGTTTCATTGACCCACGAGGCACCGTACCTGCCGAGCATGTATTAAGTGACAATATTCACCCCACGGCAGAAGGTTCACGCACACTGGCCGATCTAATCTGGCCTGTGCTTCAGCCTTTGTTATAGCGTTAATCTATCATTCGTTCTTAGCTGTTTAATAGACTGAGGACTCAATTGGCCAGGCCTCTTGTATAAGGGCGTCTGGCCAATTTGTGTGGGTCTTAAACAATATTGCACAGCGTGCAATCAAATCCCCTTGTGAAACGTCCTTATTACAGGTCTTCCATTTTCCTGCACAGTGAACTAATGGCCCAGTTGCGGGCTCTAAGCACTGCGGGTGCTAGATATGTGAGCCTAGTGGAACTTAATACCAACAAGTGCGGAGCGTCATGACGTTTTTAGATAAAGATACGCTCAATCAATTGTATCGCTTTGGCATTGCCTTAACGGGTAATGAGCAAGACAGTCAGGATGTACTGCAAACCGCCATTGAGCGGTTTTTACGTAATAAACCACAAAAAATCGCGCACAAAACCGCTTACCTGCGGACAATGATGCGCAATTATTGGTATGACGAGCTGCGCAAGCAAAAACACCAGCAGCAGCATGTTCAAATGCTTACCCTTGAGCAAGATATCATTAGTATTCACAGTCAAAGCCTAGAAGACCTATATATAGATCAGCAAGAGCTGCAAACACATTGGGCCAAGTTACAAGATAAGCAGCGTGAATTGCTGTATTTACACTGTGTACTGGAATATACCGCGCAAGAAATTAGTGATGAACTTAACTGCCCAAGAGGCACCGTTTTGGCCAGAATACACCGTCTTAAAAAACAATTACAAAAAGGCCTATCGACCACTGAGACACAAGGAACAGGGTCATGAAAAAAGATATTAAAAGCGGCGTAAATGACTTTCTTAATAACTTTGAATTAAGTGAAAGCCAACTAGCTAAATTTTCTAAATTAGAAAAAGACAGCCTTGTGCATCAAACAAAAAGCAATAATCTACTTAAACCCAAAATATGGATGTCTTTGCTGGCCAGTTTTTTAGTGGTGGGTTTGTTTTTTGGTAATGCTCTTAACAGTCAGCTTAGTGACAAACAAAAGATTTTTGAAATTGCCGCCGAAGTTTCCTACAACCATCTTAATTTAAAACCTTTGGAGGTTACTGATAATCAGTTGGCAACGGTGACGGGTTATTTTAAACGGTTAGACTTTAATCCGTTAGCCAGTTCACAAGTGGCCAATTTACAATCATCCTTAATTGGCGGACGTTATTGCTCAATTAAAGGCAATATTGCCGCGCAGTTACGCATGCAAGATCCACAAGGGCGAATATCCACCCTATTTGAAAGCCGTTATAACAGCCAAGATTTTAACATGCTGCCCAATATAGCAAACGGGCAAAACCCTAAAGTTGTATTTGTAGATGGTCAAAAAATCTCTTTATGGGTAGAAAAAGGATTGGTAATGGCGCTGGTTAGTGGCCGCCATTAGGGCGAGGGTCAGGTCAGCAATTTACTTTGTTACATTTAGTATAAAGTGATAATTTTCAACCATCTCTTTTTGTGAAAAAAGCTGTGGTAAAAAGAAGGATAGGCTCGAGACCTCTTGTACTTGATGGCGTAACCATTGTTTTAGCATGTCAGGTTTAAACATTTTTTCACGAATATAATAGTTAATAGCACCGCCAATAATAGGCAACTGTGAGCCAATAATACTGTGCACTCGGTAGCGAGTGCCGTTAGGGGTTTGCTCAAAAATATGCTCTATTTTACCAAAGTGAAGCCCTAGCATTTCTGGCAATACCGTCATACCGTGTTCATCCATAGAGACAACTCGTCCTGCTCCCTGGCTGTTAAAGTCTCCAAACCATTCTTGGCGAGCAACCAAGGCCCCCACATTCATGCCGGGAGAGCCATCAGTGGCGGCCTCTTTTACTTCAATGATGCCGTGTTCATTGGGGTGAAATAAATGATAAAGCGGGTAATGAGTGCCGTTTAAGGTCACGGTACTAATGGGCAGGACCTGATAAAAGTAAGCCAGCATTTCAGGCTGAATGTGATTAAGCGGCAAGTGTTCAATATCAATTTTTATACGGCCGTCGCTCAGTATTTTTATCTGAGTGTTGGCTGCTTGATAATCGGGCAGCTGCCAAGGTAAATCGCGCGCAGTGTCATGAGGAAAGCTGGCTTGGGGTTTAAACCATAAGATAGCCGCTATTAATACCAATAAAGCCAGTAGCGTAGCTATTATAATGGCCGCGGATTTAAGTACTATTTTAACCATACTGAGCATTGCCTAGTTGTTATTTTAATATTGGCTAACGTCAGTGTACCTTTTGCACGAGGGTGAACTGAATGTTAAAAACGGACTTAAGGCGCTTTTAACATTCATTATCCGATATAGCTTCCTTACAGATAGACTTTTAAAGATAGTTTTTTATAGATAGACTTCTTATAGATAAACTTCTTATAGATAAACTTCTTATAGATAAAGAGTCCCTTTAATAAACAAGGTGGCGTAACCACTAATAATGACCTTCTCGCCCTTGTCTTCGCAAAAAAGTTCGCCGCCTCTTTTAGATACTTGCTTTGCATGCAGTAACTTTTTATTAAGTGTATTGGCCCAAAAAGGAATTAAAGTACAGTGAGCCGAACCCGTAACCGGGTCTTCAGGTACTCCAGCATTAGGGGAAAAAAATCGAGAAACAAAATCCACAGTATCGCCTTTGGCAGTAACAATAATTCCTAAACAATCTTTTATCTGGCTAAGGAGTGTAAAGTCGGGTGTCAGCTGGCTCACCGTTTTCTCTGAATCAAATAACACCATTAAATCACGTGATTTATATACTTGTAGGGGTTTAACACCAAAAGATTTTTCTATTAAATTACTGGTCTCTATTGGTACTGGCGGCCGCGATGGGAATTGCATGCTCAGTTTTTGACTATCATCTATGCTCACTATCAGTGTGCCACTGAGGGTATTAAAAGAGACGGATTGAGCATGTGTATTAATAAACTTAAACACAACGTAAGCACTGGCTAGGGTAGCATGTCCACACAGATCAACTTCACAGCTGGGAGTAAACCATCTAAGGTCGTAACCGGTGTGCGTTTTAACAATAAACGCGGTTTCAGAAAGGTTATTCTCAAAGGCAATATTTTGTAATATAGAATCTTTTAACCAGTGATCTAACACACATACCGCTGCCGGATTGCCGCTAAAGCGCTCGCGAGTAAATGCGTCTATCTGGTACATCTCGATATTCATGTTTTTAACCCTTTCCTTGGCGCTAATGAGTCGATATATAAATAGTTGATTGTGCGCCTTAATTTTTCATAGGCAGTTTAAAGTACAAACAGAATGTTAGCCAACGATCTATAGACGCGCCTTATAGACGTGCTACGCAAGGTCAATGGGCCGCAAGCCCAAGTTTTGACATATCTGAAAGCCACTTTTCGCGAGCTTTGCTGGTGGAATTAATTATAGGTCCTAGCATTTTACTTTTTACCGATTTAAAACCCACAAATTTAAGTGTGGCCGTCTTCAACTGCTTAATTGCAGGGGCGCCCTGAATTAATCGGTAATACCAGGGCGGGGTATCCATGGTCATGACGATTCGTGCAGTTTTACCTGTTAATAGCTTTTTGGGAATGGCCTTGCCAGGTTCATACTGAAACGCAAAACCGGGTAAAAAGGTGCGATCAATCAGCCCTTTTAATTTTGCCGGTAATGCCCCCCACCAAATTGGGGTAAATATTACTAAGTGGTCACACCATTCAAGCGCCTTTTGAAAAGCGGTAAGTGACGCTTCTAATTCTGAATTTTCAGCATAACCCATGGAAAGGTTTAGGTTAAAATCCATTGTGCATAAGTCTAGCAGCTGTACTTCATGTTTTTGCAGGGCCGCTTGAGTATAAGCTTGTGCCAGGTTATGAGTGAAACTGTCTTTTTTGGGGTTTGCCGCCAATATTAATACACGCTTTTTAATCATTTTATCCACCAATGCTGAGTATAAGTGCAGCATACCGTCTCCCCTATAGGGGAGAGTCAAGCGACTAAATATGGCGGATATAATGGGTGTATGTATGAAGTAGAGCGTGAGTGATGTTTCGGTACTTAATCTATATGTTAAAATTTTTTCTAGGGATTTATTTGATGGAAGCAAACATCTAAACGTTCAATTTTATGTTTCAACTCATCTATTTGTAATACTAACTGCTGCCTTATATCACTTAAAAAAAGTTTTATGTTAGCCCAATCAACCTGACCTTCGTTATATACGATAATACCTTTTAATTGTGACAGCGTAACACCTAGCTCTTTAGCTTCTTTAATAAGAACTAAAAGCTCAATCTCACGGTCTTGATAAACTCGGTATCGGCCCACTCTTTTAGGGGGGTGTATCAAACCTTTTTCTTCATAAAATCGAATGGCCTTAATGGTTAAACCAGTGACGTTGGACGCTTCACCTATGTACATGCCTAATTTGCCTGCGTGATATTTTTACTTTACGACTTACCTAGTTTTGGTACAGCCATTAATGTTAGCCGTTTTATTTAAACCAGCCTTGGGCCTGCGCAATTTTAATTTCGGCAGGCAGTGATTCGTGAACTTGAATAGTTTGCCCCTGCATGTTGGTAACTTTTGCCCCTTTTGAATTGTGCAGCTGATGAATGTTCACCCACGCGTACTCTATAATTTCACGCATGGGGTTCCAGCTGTCTTTTTGGGGCACACGTATATTGTTAATTTCATTTAGGTCAAACATGGGAATGTGGGTGAGAAACATTTCAAATTCACCGTAACGAATACGCTGTTGGGCATTAGAGGCTTGGGTGAGAAGGCGACGCCCTAAATAACCACGGGTTTCTTCTACCGTCTCCCTAAGGGCAGTTTCATAACTGGTTTCTAGATCAGTTTGGCCATCATTTAATTTTTCGCCAGATTCAGTGTGACCAGCCGGTAGTTCAAAGTAAGCGCGAGTACGGTCTTTCACTAGTAGCGTGTAATGATCGCCATTGTGCTGAGCCACCAATAATAATCCCGATACACCAGCAGCCGCATTCCAAGAAAGAGCGCTTAAAATCAGTAACCAGCAGCTGGGCAGTATTTTAAAGAGTGTCATGTTTATTTCCTTATAAACTATTCGCAGTGATAGAAAGTGGTTGGCACGGCTTAATAGTTTGCGTAAGCCCATAAGCTTGCTTAGCTCCCCATAGGGTAAAAATAATAAGCATGCCTAAAATAAAAAATGCACCAAGAGGCTGTATTTTAGCCTCACGACCATACTTGTAGGATGTTTTATTAAAAACCTTTTCGCCATGTGGGGGGCTTTGGCCGTATTTAAAGACGTTAATGGCACGGGGCAGTGCTAATATTGCAACGATGGTAGCCACTGCTAAAGGAATACCAACGAATAGACCGTACATCACTAAGTGCACTCCAGTTATGTTTCCATAGCGCTTACAGTGGGCATAATTTGCATACTCAGATAGCCAGTCAAAAAACCAAACTTCAGTTATGACATAAAGAGAAGTAAATAATAGAAGCTGTTTTAATACAAATATATAGCGTTCTTTCTGGGTGTATTGTGGTGCGTAATCGCTCATAGCTTGTCGTTTATTAGTGTGTTATTTCAGCATATCAGTAGCTGTCAGAGAGCTTATTTAAGTGCGCTGTAAGTTAATATTAAAATGCACAATATGGCTACGTACGGCTAGTTTACTCAGCTTAAAGCATACATGGCTCGCTAAATTTTGTTATTCACTCATAAATGAAGATAATATTTGATCAATATTGCGAATTTTTCATTTTCCGGCAATTGCCCACTCTGACATACTAGCACGATTATTTATGCCCATTGTTAATGCACGAGACCCCCACATGACCGTTGTTGCGAAACCCAGTATTAAACCTGCCAACCCAAATTTTGCCTCTGGCCCCTGCAGCAAACGCCCGGGTTACGATGTGAATAACCTAGATTTGTCTACTCTAGGCCGTTCGCACCGCTCTAGTATCGGTAAAACCGCACTAGAGCTGGCCTGTGTAAAAACATCACAGTTGCTGGGGTTGCCGGAAGGTTATCGCGTGGGAGTGGTGCCTGCATCCGATACTGGCGCTATGGAGATGGTGTTGTGGTCTATGTTGGGCCCGCGGCCTGTAGATGTTCTGCATTGGGAGTCATTTGGTTCTGAATGGCACAACGACATTACCACTCAGTTAAAGCTTGAAAATGCTCGCTCGTTAAAAGCGGAGTACGGCCAGTTACCTAATTTTGATGATGTGAACTTTGATCACGATGTAATTTTCACTTGGAACGGCACCACATCCGGCGTGAAAGTGCCTAATGGCGATTGGATTAAAGATGATCGCAGTGGCTTAACCATATGCGATGCCACCTCAGCGGTATTTGCCATGGACATGCCATGGGAAAAGCTAGACGTAGCAACGTTCTCTTGGCAGAAAGTGCTAGGCGGTGAAGGGGCTCACGGCATGTTAATTTTAAGCCCCCGTGCAGTAGAGCGCTTAGAAACCTTTATCCCCGATCGTGCGTTGCCTAAGTTGTTTCGCTTAGCAAAAAATGGCAAGTTAATTGACGGCATTTTTAAAGGCGCCACTATCAATACACCATCTATGTTGGCGGTAGCCGATTATCTAGATGCCTTAAATTGGATAGAGAACATGGGCGGCGTAAACGTAGCCATTCAAAAATCCATGAACAATTTAAATGTCATTAAAGAGTTTGTTGCGCAAAATCACTGGATTGATTTTTTAGCCAAAGACCCCGCCACTATTTCAAATACGGGAGTGTGTTTAGCGCTTAAAGCGAACAAGGATCAGGTTAAGGCCATTGTTAAATTGTTAGATGTTGAAGGTGTGGCGTTCGATATAGCGTCTTACCGTGATGCTCCAGACGGTTTACGTATTTGGTGTGGTGCCACAGTAGAAGAGCAAGATGTGAAAGCATTGATGCCTTGGTTGAAGTGGGCTTATGAAGAAGCGACTCGTTAATACTTAAGTTTAAAAGCGTAGGAATTATGAATTAGTTTCTACGCTTCCAGGGTCAGGGTTAACGATAAAAACCTAGCGTGAACTCTCGTATATTAAATATGTTCAATTAAGGATACATACTCTTCCCGAACAATTTTACCGTTTTTCCACGTCTGAATATGTTTACCGGTAAATTCGTTAATTGAAGAATCCGCGGCAACCATTTTGTAATGGAATATAAGCTCAACAATGTTATCCGTGATAACGGATGAAAGCAGCTTAACATCAAATTCTTTGATTGAATCAACAAAACCTTTTTGCTTGTCATAGGACTCTTTCATGGACTCGGCGAACAGAGTTCCATTATTTAGCATTATTACATGGGGGTCGTAGTACTTTTCGCATAACTCTAAAACCATGCCGCGAGTATTCATAGCGACAAAATCATCTATTTCTTGTTGCATGTATTTTATCCTTTTAATTATTATTGTTGGTTAAAGGGTGTTCATCTAGCATTTTGTTGAAGTGTGCATTGATGCGTATTGTTATTCACAGGGTAATCATCACCTTGCGTTATAGGGCTGTGCCTACATGCCTGTAGCAGGACAAGCTTAAGAGCCTTAATACAGGCTCATTAAAGAGGTTACTCATTGATCGCAAATATTTTATTGAGCTGCTTTTTATTCGGCTCTTTTACTAAGTCCGCTAGGGTATAACGTTCTAGGCTTTTAAAAAAACTGTCCATGGCTTCTGCCAATAAGTGTTTTAGTTGGCAAGCCGTCGTGATAGCGCATTGATTATCATCGCCAAAACACTCTACTAAGGTAGAGTCTTGTTCTATCATTCTAATCAGTTCACCCACGTTAATATCCACAGGCTCTTTGCCTAGTTTTATGCCGCCGTTTTTTCCACGAGTGGATTGAAGGTAACCCTTAGTGCTCAGTTCTTGCACCACTTTCATTAAATGATTTTTAGAAATGCCATATACATCAGCCACTTCTTTAATGGTGACAAGCTCTTCTTTATGTATGGATAAGTAAATGAGTACTCGCAACGAGTAATCAGTAAAGCGTGTGATGTTCATGGCTGAATGTCCTATGCGTAAGCGGTATATCCCACCCCGTTGATGTTTATCAAGTGGGTGGATTCGAGTTATCTGTATCTCTATCGCTTTTTATAATATGTATTCAGTTTACATCTTTAAGCATCAGGGGTAAACTCGCCACATTAAAGATGCATATCAGATACATCTTATACTTTGGGGATTCAGAATGTCATATCTAGAGATGCCACTTGGTGAGATTGCAACTAAGGTGCCTGGGGCTACCGCCGTACTGTTTAGTCACAAAATTAATTTTTGCTGTAATGGGGATATGACTCTCAAGGCCATTATTGATAAAAAAGGACTGAATGTTGACGATATTATTCCCACTTTAGAAGCGTTGGCCAGTCGGGGTGGAACCCTTCAAGATTGGTCGAAGGTAGATAACAAGGGCATCATAGAGCATATATTAACGCGTTATCACCAGGTTCACCGTGAACAACTAACCGAACTGATTCGCTTAGCCGAGCGTGTAGAAACAGTACATGGCAGTAATAAATTATGCCCCACGAGCTTGGCTGATCATCTAATCACTGTAAAGCGAGAACTAGAACAGCATATGCAGAAAAAAGAGATGATGTTATTCCCTATGCTGCTTGAGGGGCATTTGTCCATAGTAACAGGGCCTATAAGCTTAATGATGTCGGATCATGAACATCAGATTGAGCACATAGATAAAATATATGCGCTAACAAATGATTTATCGTTGCATCCTGAAGCGTGCAACACTTGGCGTGCACTTTACTTAGGCCTGCAAGAATTCATCAGCGATATCAATATGCACATTCATATCGAAAACAATATTTTGTATGCCCGAGCATTACAAAAAGATGAGATAGCACCGATTGGCGCGGTGGGCATTATGAGCGAGGCCGACATTAAAGAGGCCGAGCCTGAAGGTGTTTGCTGCGGCTCTTGTAGCTAGTAGTAGTAGCCTAAGCTCTGCTTATTGCAGAGCGTCTGCGATCACATGGATGTTAGGACACGGATGTTCATACAAGGAAGTTAAAAAAGGGATGTTCATACAAGGAAGTTAAAAAAGGGATGTTAATACAAGGATGTTAGAACAAGGATGTTAGAACAAGGATGTTAGAACAAGGATGTTAGAACAAGGATGTTAGAACAAGGATGTTAGAACAAGGATGTTAGAACAAGGATGTTAATACAGGGATGTTCATACAAGGATGTTAATACAAGGAAGTTAAAAAAGGGATGTTAATACAAGGAAGTTAGAACAAGGATGTTAAAAAAGGGAAGTTAAAAAAGGGATGTTAAAAAAGGGATGTTAATACAAGGATGTTAAAAAAGGGATGTTAATACAAGGATGTTAAAACAAGGATGTTAAAACAAGGAAGTTAAAAAAGGGATGTTAATACAAGGAAGTTAATACAGGGATGTTAATACAGGGATGTTAATACAGGGATGTACTTGTTAAAAAGGCATTAATCATTATCCAAGAAAAATGCCTTTTTAAGCAAAAATAACACTAGATTAGCAGGCCTAAGATGCGAGCTGAGGCTGTAGATAAAACTGTGTAACTGCTTATCATAAGAGCCAGAAATGGCTAAGGATAGGCACCATGAACAAAGAAACACTGGAAGCCTTTGCCCGCGAAGCGGCCAAAGGCATTA
>MAAA01014276.1_pt1 | contig 13467 bp, 7 predicted proteins | sample 1115971 | NCBI WGS metagenome assembly MAAA01 (sample SAMN04961123, study PRJNA320927) | seawater metagenome | isolation source: sample BD02T6 sea water enriched with oil for 6 days | place: USA:Gulf of Mexico | collected 2013-07-27 | reverse complement strand
CCTGTCTCTACAATCGAGACAATGAGATCATCTACTTACAGCACAGAATACGCAGCCCTTCGAAGCTGGCTTAAACAGAAGCGAGAAGAAAAGGGGCTATCGTTACGCGACGTTGCCGAGCTTGTGGGCAGGCACCACTCAGTTATTGGGAAAATGGAGCAGGACCGCAGAAAGATCGATGTGATTGAATATGTAACGTATTGCCTTGCTCTAGAGATAGACCCAAAAGAAGGGCTAGACATTATTGTAGGTGAGGTTAAATAAGAGGCTGTATATGTCCCTGCAGCCAAGCTGCCCATCGAACCCGTAACTAACAGGCCATTTATGGCCACAACACGACCCTGCTCTTGCTGCTGAGACCGGTCCACCACCAATAAATCAGCATCGTAGATTTTGACCCCTCGAACTCAATCAACACTTGCCCTGACAAAGCATTTGCTGAGGGCTTGGCTACAAGCTGCTCATTCAGGTCTAGAGCCGAGTCGGTAAGTCTTCAATCCCGCCGCTACGCTGTCACTATATGATGGGAGGGGTAAATGGCCCTGCATTTGTTCTCTGGGGGCGACAATCACGGCTGACACTCTTTCGAATAACATTGCATTGATGTGGGCGTTGTGTGACTTACTACGAACATGCGCTGAAATGTTAGATAATATATACCAAGTGTTACATGCAAAAGCGCTAAAGCCCTTTAGTAACAAGGTGTTACCTATTCTGACTCCATACAACAGGTTAAAGACGGATGACGGCTAAATCGAGCTGCTGTAGCATGCTCAGTAACATTGTTTAGGGAAGCCGTGTATTAAGGGGAGTTACTGTGAAGTGCAGAATTGAAAACCCCGGCTCAAGGCCGGGGTAAATACGATAGGTCTTTGTGAATGGTCGTAGGTTCCAACTTAATGTTGCCAAGTTTTCACCCATTGGAGCCAAGCACCAACCTTAGAACTGAGTATATGTACTGTAAGCTGTAACGTCAACAGTACTGTTTCAGTTTAGAGGTGTAATGCTCCTGTAAGTACAGGGATATACTGCCACTGGAAGTACAGATGTACGCCACTCCTGTAAGTCCAAGGATATAGTGCTGAGGTGTACTGCTGTTGGAAGTGCAGCCCTGTACTGTTAAAGTCCATGCTCTAACATGCACAGCCACAACTATCTCAAGGAAAATTGCGAGATGCCAAGAAGTATAATATATCGCCCTGAATTGATAGAAGGAGTGATTACAAATGAAAGGCTAAATAGCTACCAACAAGTTTTTCAGCCTATAGACGATGTTGAGTTGGTCGGTGCGTATTTGTGGAATTCTCATGTTTGTTCAGCCTTGTATCCATTGCTAGCTGCTACCGAAATCACATTAAGAAACTCAATTGACACAGCTTTAAGAAATGACATTGGAAATAAATGGTGGCGGATAAGTGCATTGCGCTACAAATCTTACTACCCGAATATACATCACTCTAATCTCCCATATTCAGTTAAAGCAATTAGAAAGAATTTTGAAAATGCTTCCTGGCAAGTGAAAACAGATAAAAAGCGCCGATATAACAATTATAACCACCATCCTACCCATCACGAAATATTAGCAAAGACAGAATTTTCAACTTGGGAGTTTATGTTGGATGCTGAATTTACAGGCAACAATATGATTTGGCCTAGTAATTTAGGTCGCGTATTTCGTGGGGATTGGAAGGGGGCGACACCGAGCACCCTCCTTTCTAAAACTAAGGACATGGTGAAAACCGTAAGGGAATTTAGAAATCGAGTATCCCACCATGAACCAGTTTGGAAAAAATACGGCGTGACCAACGAAACAGATGCAATTATACATCTACATGAAAAGATAAAAAAAATGGTAGACCTCGTATCCATCATTTCACCCGAAAAATTAGAGCTGTTAGAGAAAAGCGGCATAATTGAAAGAGCTTATAGGGCCTGCTCGATAGGTGAATTGAGAAGGTGCCAACAGAATTTTAAGACCCATAACGTGAAATCAATGTCCAAATTGTGCAGGCTCGTTAAAAAATCAGAAGAAGAAGGGACGGTAGAAAAAATCACTGTATACAAGATGGGTAAAACTAATTTTTTAATTCAGCCAAGCTAGAACAATATCAAGTGTTACCACCTGGTAACGCTTGGCACACCCTATCACCTCAAACAATTTCCGTACACTCCGCCGCCATTAATCTAAAGTAAATAACGCTATGGAGCCACCCGTGGGCTTGCCCGAAAATCCTTATTTATGAAACGGTCGGCTCCACCTATCAACCAAATTTCACATTCATTTTAGTTGTATCTGTCCCCTCTTGATAAAAACTACTAAACACAATACGGCATGCTCTGGCTGCTTTGAACAGTCCGCAATCAGAAAATCAAATTCGTAAATTTTAGCTCCTCTCATAGAGTCACCACAGGCCCTGGCAAACTCGTGTCCGTGGACTTCGTCATTTACTATATGTGAGCTATACCCCAACCTAAATCAAGGCAAGTCAACCTGGCCAATGGGTCTACCAATGCCAGGGAGCGACCTACCGGCAGATTACTGCGCATGCTCTAAGGTCCGTAAGCTACAGGGGTCGCTTTATTAACCGTAAACGATACATAGGTGCCATGGTTAACCAAAAAAGCCACCTAACATTCGTTAAGTGGCTCTATTAACACCCTGTACTGCGACTTGATAAACTGTCGCTTAAAATGCTCCAGAAATTTGAGTGCCAGCTTTGCAAGTCTGCCCGCTGTCGCTTGTAAAACGCAGACTAACTACAATGCCTATTCCTGTATGAGGCTGTATCAGGTGGTGTACCATTAGAACCACAGTGACTACAGTCATATTTTGCATCTAAATCATTCGCGCCACATCGCTGTCCTTGACAAAAATCTTTATCACATAGACAGTTAACAGCTCCTGAAGCTTGTGCATCCTTCCCACAGTCGGGACATTTCATTGCTTTCATAATTACGCCTTATTTAAGTTACCGTTTACGCCAAGCGACGCACGACAGAGGCGTCCTTGCTTGTGCGTTTTGTTAGAAATATTACCAATAAATATCGACGACGAGCTTGCCATTAGAGTCATGCTGCTCTACAGATTGTGTACGATTGAAGCCCCTAATTGATGTGTGGTCTGTATGCTTAACAGCGCCGACTTTTTTACCATTTGAATTTATAATGGAGTACGTCCATATATCAGTTTCAGCCATCGTTCCTTTCGTACGATGATTTTCCTGCACCAGGGTCTCGCCAGCACTTAGCTTTAGTTTATCCTTCAAATTCATCTCCTTTAGTTTTCAATCTGTTCTATTACGCAGCTTTGGGAGGTTACGAATTCCCCCTTTATGCTCAAATATTTAAGCTATTTTTTCAAAGCGCTTTAAATTCACCCACAACGATAACAGCTAATTTTCAAAAAACAATTGATAACCACCTTGTGTGCCGCATGATTCAACAAACCAGTGCATAGCCCCTTACAGGCGCAGCTGTTGGATCTCCTACTGGTGTTTTTATTGGCACTCTTGCCGCTGGATATATAAAGCATACCAAGGTAACTCTACATCCGGATGATACATTTGAGATTTAATTTGAAACTTGGTTTTAGTATGCATACGAGGGCCCCAACAAGGAGCGACAACTAGCTTCGAAATATCATCGCCCTACCGATTTAGTGCGCGCATTGGAAATGCTTAAAAACTAATTTCATACTCATGATATGCAGAGTCAACATCCGCTTGTGTCAACCCAATGTAGCGCATTGTCACGCCCGCATCCTTATGATTTAGCAGCTTACTAATACGTTCAATACGCTCACCTGCCGAATACATCGTCCAGCCCAGGGTTTTACGCATACTGTGGGTGCCGATTCGCAACCCCAAGATTTCACCGACTTCTTTGAATGCCTGTGATGCCGACTGCCTGGAGATGGGTTTGTGTTTGGCGCGATTGCAGTCCACCTGGAACAGGTAGGCGTGTCCAGGGTGCTGTTCATGACGGTGTTGTACCACGGACAGGGCAGTTTGATTAAGCGGGATGGTTCGCAGCTTGTTGGTCTTGCCCTCGCGTAAGCAGATGGTCCCTGTGAGGGCATGTTCCATGGTGATCGACAGCAGGTCACTGATGCGCAGTGCGGCGTTCACTCCGAACACCCACATATGACTGTAGATAGCCCCATGATGCTTTTCTAACAAAGAGGCCATGAGTTTGATCTGTTCTTTGCTTTTAACCGCGTCCACAATCTGCATACAACTCCCCTACTTCTAACTGACAGTTTGGTGTTTCAGGCGTTTGTGTAAACTATAGACGCAGTTTGTCCATCGCGCCACCCGCTCATGGGGCTGGCTAACTGACAGAAAGCTTTTGTGTCAGTTAGCCAGGTTTATTTATTAAACTGAGTGAAATCCCACATACACGAATACAATAATCGCACCCATAGTCGCCAGAGTATCAATGGGTATTAGTAAAACGGAGCAAAACCAAAGGAAAATTAATCTGGGCGAGTGTGAATAAGGAGCTGGTTTTTGGAAGTGAGCGATTCAAAGATGGGGTCGAATTAAACCTCAACCGACGAGTGAGAACGCTCAAACAAAGGCCAAAGGTGAAGGAGTTTTTACTCTGGCCCCAAATTTTTAATGGTCGAGACATAAAGCAATTCCTTTTGCTTTGATAAATTTTAAGCCTTAAGTTTCCGAATAACCAAGAGGATGGAAAGAGTGTGAAATGTGAGACCTAACCTCTAGCCCTCAGCCTCAACCAACCGCCGCGCCCCCTTCACATCCAACAGATAATCCATAACCATCTCTTCAGAAAACCGAGACGGCAAGGCTTGTTGAAACTTACTTAATCGATACTCAGGTAACGCGGCAACAATTGAGCCCCAAACACGCCTGTCTGACCAAAAGGCAGGCTCCCGAATACGATCCATCACGTCGTTAACTTGCGTATATCCTAGGTGACTGCCTTCAATCCTCAGCTGAAAATTATCCGGCGTCACTTTGAAGCCACCTACAGACGCGAAGATATACCGCAGCGTTTGGTTTATTCTGCCGCCGGCAAAGGTCCAGGCGTGGGCCTTGCCTTCTTCATACTGAATTGCCAAGTTTGAATGGCGCAGCGACTCGCCAAGCTCATCGCGCTTATCCTTGAGCTGTATCGCCAGCGCTTCATTGATATAAGGGTATTCGCACTCTTCGCTCAAGATCTTGCGCATCTGCTGGCAAACGTCGAATGAGAGGTGCTGGGGAATGTATCCACCCCAGCTAGGTCTTTTGCCACCCGGGGCAGGTTTTACACGAACCGTCCGGTCGGAGTGGTTTACATACTCCGACACCCACGCTCTGCCGCCGAGTAGAAATGCTGTCACGTTATCAACCAGGCTATCTACGAAGGCTTGCTCTAGCGTGCCAATATCCTGCTTCTGCGTTGTTAGGACATTGTAGCGAACAGGGCTGCTGAACACGGCGTACAGTTCCATGAAGTTCTTGCGACCGTAGACCTTCTCTGCTTTATCCCCCATCACAAGCTCGCCGCTGGTTTCGTAAAGAAAATTCTCCCTCAACAGGTGTTCAAGCAATTCATCGTACTCTTCGCGGGATATTCCACTCAGGTCTGTAATAGTTGATAGGTGTTGCCATGCATCATCGGCTTTGATGGCGCCGAATTGAAGGGTCATAGCCAAAATCTGATGGACCATGACAGGCCAACAGCGAGTCAACTCTGGCACCGACTCGACCCAGCCCGTTTTCGCTAATTCGATAAGCGCTATCGCCTGTAGGCCCGTCTCCAGGTCTTCGACAAAGAAACTGGTATTGGCAACAGCGCCTTCGCGGCGACCGGTGCGGCCCATACGCTGAAGGAAAGATGAAACCGTGCTTGGGGCATTGGCCTGAAAGACTTTATCGAGATCCCCGACGTCGATGCCGAGTTCAAGCGTAGATGTGCAGGCAATACAGACATTGCTGCCCTGATGAAATCCATGTTCGGCATCCGCACGCTCTTCTTTAGAGACGGAACTGTGGTGAACAAATACTTCCGTTTCGTGCGCCCGCATTCTTTGCGCAACGGCTTCGGTAATAGATCGGCTTTCACAGAAGAAAAGACTCTTTTTCCCTGTTGCTTCGGCAGACGCTGCGTCGGCAATTTTAGCAATTGAAGAACACAATGACACTGCCAGTTTACGCCTTGCTGGCTTTTTCGGCGGATCAACCACTCGCCCGCTGCGTTTTGATGAACCTTTTAACCAGCGCAGAATAGCCTTCGGATTGCCAACTGTCGCGCTTAGGCCAACACGCTGAATATCGTTTTCTGTATATTTTGCAAGCCGCTCCAGCACACTAATGAAGTGGGTCCCGCGATCAGTACCGGCAAAGGCATGCACTTCGTCAACTATTACCATACGCAGGTTACGGAATAACGTCGCAACAGGCACTGTCGATGAAACTAACATCACCTCCAGCGACTCAGGTGTGGTCATTAGTAACTCGCACGGCTCTTTCAGGAATTTTTTCTTTTGCGATGCGGTGGCGTCGCCATGCCATACGAAACGCCGCAAGCCAACCATCTCGGTATAAGTGCCTAGCCTCTCTTCCTGGTTGTTCAGAAGCGCCTTAATGGGGGCTATATAGAGCGCGCCAACCGTATCGGCTGGTTGCTCCATTAACATGGCCAGTGTAGGGAAGATGGCCGCTTCGGTTTTACCGCCGGCCGTTGGCGCTAGAATGACGGCATTGTCGCCATCAAGAAGAGCAGCACCTGCCTCCTCCTGCACCTGGCGTAGACTCGTCCAGCCCAGACGCGAAACAATCGCCTCTTGGAGACGGGGCGGGAATCGCGAGAAAGTGCTCACCAAACATCCTCTTGAGGGGTCGCAATATCATTGCCGTCGTCCGTATCGGCCACTGCTACAGTACCCGATACTACGGATTGTTCCTCAGGCAGCAGGTCTTCATTACCGGGATCAAATCCATACTGTTGCAACGGAAAATAGTCTTCGTGTTCATCAACCGTGTCCATCTGGTTGACAAATTCACGCAGGAATTGACGTGGTACAACACCAACGTCGCCTTTGAATCCTTCAGTCACCTTAGCGACGAGCTGATCCAGAAAATCGTCACTCACACGTTCCATTAAGCGCCCGCGATCCTTGGCGGGGTATAGCTCACGCAAGCGAACCGCCACATTCTTTAGGCGCTCCTCATCGAAAGGTGTCAATTCAAGCTGGGGCTGCCGCAGGCTGGTGAATTTTCCCTGGGATAGAAAACGAATACGATCATGCAGTGGCGGTAGTCCTGCGACACCTCGTTTAGAGTCAAAGAACTCCGGCGTACCCGTGAAAATCCATAACAACTTGGGGTAGTCACCCGATGCATCACTGATTTGTCGTAAACCATTGAGTGATTTGTGCCGCGAATCCGAGCGCATGCGAAGAATTGTCTCTGCCTCATCAATCACAATGACAAGTCCCTTGTAACCGGCTGCCTTTACAATCTCAAGAACACCCCGCAGATAAGCCAGCGCATCGCGGCTGCTAATATCACCTTTAATCCCCGCAAGCTTCTTCACCTTGGATGCAACGTTAGTGCTGCCAGAGACCCAAGAGAGCAGTGCAGCGGCATCGGCTATTTCGCCCTTTTGTTTCAGTTCAAAAATTGTTTGGATGACGCGAACAAAATCTTGGGGGGCTTTGCCGCCCGTCAAGCTTGCCAGCTCTTCATCAAGTCGCGTGCGGACTTTATCATCAAAGTCAGGTGCATCTTCATCGGCTCCGGCTTCGATCAGTGCGTCCTCTATACGGCCAATCCAGCGATCCAGAATATCGCCCAGCGCGCCTCGTGGGCAGGTCTCGGTGCCAAGTTCGCTCACGACCTTGCGGTACACTTCTTCGAACTTATGGAAACGAAGATCGTTGTCGGAAACCACCACAAAGCTTGTAGCAAACCCTCTATCTTGGGCATCTAGAATCGCCAGTCTAGCCATAAAGGTCTTGCCACAACCATAACCACCTCGAAGGAACTTGATACTTCCCTCGCCGGCTGCCAACAGTTCGAGCTGGCGGTGAACCTCACCGCGCTGTTTCTCTATCCCCACCGCAAATGTATCTATACCGCGCTCGGGGACAAGCCCCTTACGCAGTTGTTCGAAAACATGCTCTACATCTCGGCTATTCATCATTCTGTCCACCCTCGCGCACGTAACGCTTCTGACTACTGCTCGTATCGATTCGCACTGCAAACGGAGCTAACTCTGCATACTGTTCAAACTTCAGACTGAATCGACGGAATTTCCGGGGGCCACCAAGCATCTCAGTCGCATCGCTCTCATTAATCGCGCCGAAGCGGTCAATGTGCTTAAAGACCTCCCGAACACCCACTTCTGTGAAGCCCTCTAACCAACTTTGGTTATCAGACTCATCTATCTGCGTGGCCTGTCCATCGCCCTGCTCGACTGAAACCTCAACGGCAAAGCGACGCTCTAATTTAAAGGGAACCACGTCATCACCACCCAGCGCAGCGCGTAGCTCAACCTCAGTCCGCAATGCTCGCGGTCCGGTGAGACGGAAAAATATCTCAAAGGTTGTGTCTACTGGCGCTACCAAAACGCCGGCTTCAAGTCTGGCCCCTGTTGCGTCCACCAACTCCACACTGACATCCCGGCTATCGAGAGCGTGCAATCGCAGCTCGATCTCACTAGGCGCTGTAAACGATAGTTGGTGCCCTTCACCAGGTATTACGCTGCCTTCAATTCGATGCAACCCCATCACAGCGGATTTGACGTCCGCTTTGATGGTATATGGGATAGAGGCAACCCCCTTATCTGCGCGGTATAGAGCCGTTATGACCGGAATCAATCGTTCCTGGAGGCTATTACCGCCATGCACAAAATCTTTGGTCTTTTTACCAATATCGAAAGGCATGGTACTTTCTGGGAACATAAACTGCACTTCATCGCCATCATAAAGCAGCTCTGTGCTTGGCACCCGGCTCTCGCCTACATGGTCAGCAGCCGCTATCTCGATAACATGACGCCGTTTGGCATCGATCTTCCGGCCGTGAGCGATGGGCTTACGGGTAGTGTCATCATGCAGTAAAAACCCATGATCGGCGGTAATAACAAAACTCTTTACCCCTGCATCACGTAGCAGACTAATCGCCGCTCTAATTCGCACAAGTTCCTCATCGAAGAGGCGTAGGCCAACCCCTTCTTCTCCCAATTTGTCAATTGCATCTGAGTAGACAACCACAAGACTCGCCCGCGCGACGGTTTTTCGAATCCTGCCAACGTCCTTCTCAAGTAAATCGTCTAGGGTTAACCTCGGACAGGTTTCCCCCCCCACTCGCTCGTGCATCGCTTTACGACGAGACTCTGGCGAGCCGACCAGAGTCTGGCCTACTCGAAAGCCTTGTATCCCCTTGGCATTAATCTCAACCTTCAAACGACCATCGCGGCACACCGGTGCAAGTACATTCATCCCCACCTCGGTCAGCGTAGGGAGCTCGGCGTAGCGAGACTGTAACTGAATCTTACCTCCGCCATCCTTGGCCAGTGAATCGCTGAGTTGCTTGCCCATTTCAAAACGGAGCGCGTCAACGCAAAAGTAAGCGACAGTACCGGCGTCTTCAGCCAGAGGACGCACACAGTCTTCAAAAATATTTCGTTGTTGTAGGGCTGCATCGGGCAGAAAACTCTGCTTTTTGCAAAGTGCATTAAAGGCCACTGCTTGCTCGTCGGCCCAACGGCGATAAACTTGTCGAAGACCGTTCAAACACCGTCTCAATACGGGGAATTCATCAATCCGCACGATGGGCAGCTGAGTGCGGGCCTGCTCGAGCTTTCGGTGAGCCCAGTCGACATCACTGCCACCTTTCGCGTATCGCTCTGCGACCTGCTCTAGACTACGTGCACCGTCAAGCAAGGCCTCATTATTCGATACCGCCACGCCTAGACGTGCTGCCAGGGCAATAAGCTTCCAACCCGTGCGCCGAGCATCATCACGCTGCACCCAGAAAGAACGCTCCTCATTACGGTCAGCTGCATAAGCCGCCGCCTCTTGCCAGCGCTCTTCACTCAAGGCTTGAAGCGCTGCCGCAAACACTTTCTTATCTTCGAACCTAAAGGTATCGACGCGACCAAGATCGGCTGCGGTAGCTTGCTTGCTTTCCTGCTCTAACAACTCTGACTCGATACGATCAGCCTCGCGCACGTAGCGATCAGGATAGGTCTTACGGAGATGGACAGCCAGTGTTCTCGAAGCATCCACGACTCCCTCGGGGAGTCGTTTTAACGGTAATAAGAACGCGCCCTTAGGGTCACGTTTCAAGTCATGAACAAACTCCACACAAAGCGCCCAGCTGAACATGTCGAGCTGTAGTTTCTCGCGTTCCTCCGCGACCGTTGGCTTCACTACGGTGGATGTTAAATCCTCATCACTGTCGGCGTGAGATTGCCAGACTTGGTCAAGCCCCAGGGTACGCTCTAAGTAGTGATGCGTTGCCGACAGCAATTCAGGATCACCTAAGCTTTCTGCAGTGCCATCGCCCGTGACCAAATCATCAAAGAGACGGGCAGGAGAACTGGCAGAAATTTCCGGTCTGGATCCTATTCCTACTCCGCTCAAGAGTGACTCAAGCCACGCATCGGCGGCATCCAAATCGGGAAGACCTGAATCCAGGGCAACCTCGATATCAGCTGGCGTCACCTTGCCCTGGGCAGCATTACGAATCAGCGTATCCAGTGCCGTACGATGGCGGCGCCCTGAACAGTAAAGTTCGTAAATCGGCGTGCCGGTAATGTCTTCTTCGTTAAAACCTGGCATGTGCAGCACGAGAGGCTGCATCGTGACCCCGTCTTCGTGGCCATCCAACTGCAGCATTAACTCAAGAAAACTATCCCGGTAAGCAAACAACGGGTATGGGAAGCTCATCATGCCTGCTTCAGAAGTGGAATCACTGGCCGCGCCGCTACCGCCAGCAATTAGGTGGTCAACCAATTTACTGTAGGCTCCATCCTTGTCTAGCCATACCAACACGCCATACTTGCGAGCTTCTTCGCTCAACTCTGCGATCAAGGTAGCGGACACTGGGCCAATCTTTGGCATTTTGTCAACGCTATTTGTTGAATCCATAGTACTGCTCATCATGCGGCTCCTAGGCTGGCATGTTCATCGGGCTTGGCATCAAAGAGTTTCACTTGCCCACCTGTGTCTTTCTGTTGTTTTTTCTGGTTCCGCTCGCGACGCTTGCATTCGGCCTCAATTAGCTTCTCAACTTTCCTAGGATTAGATTCCTCAAATGAAGCACGAGCGGCATCCGAGCCTTCCTCATCGATAGTAAAGTCCGGAGCAATTTCGTCTTGAAGACGAAGTTCCCACTTGTAGGCATTCTCGGGGTGGTACTTCCAGAAGCAGCCGTGGGCGACGCCCAGGCTGGGGTCCTGCTGGCACTTTTTGTCGACCCGGCTCGGGAAGTAGCGGGCGGACAGGTGGGCCCAGTCGTAGTCCTTCTTGCCCTTGGCGCTGGCCAGCCCCTTCCACCATTTTTTGGGGTCCTTCCACTGGGGCTCGAGCAGGGGCCAGAGCGAGGCGCTGTTGATCATCACTCCGTCATCGAGGTCGGGGGCGTAGCGAGCATCGACCTCGCGCTCGGGGGTCTTGGCGTCGGGGGCCGGCGGGCCCTTTTCAGCGCACTGCTCAACCAGGGCGATGAAGTCGTCGAGTTCCTGCTTCCATTTGCTGACTAGGTCGTAACGGCGCTCGGCGTCGCGGGCAACTTTCTTGTCTGCGCTTTGGCGGGAATCACGTAGGTCAGCGATCTCGCCTTCGAGGCGGGTGAGTACTGGGTGAAGGTGTTCGGCCAACAAGGCCCGCAAGGTGTCTTCAGTCCAGCGGTGGATCGACACATAGGCGACGAAGGTCTTCTTCTCGGAGGAGAGCGGGAAGTAGATGGGGCGGTTCTCGTACATGCCCTTGTGGACGTCGGCGAAGAACTTGAGGCGCAGCCAAGTACGGAGATCGATGTTCGGATCCACATGTGGGCCATGCGCGGCCCACTTAGAGTGCAAAAGCCTCGCAGCTCTGTGGCCAAGGCTGTCACTGCCGGTACTCTTCTCAAGGCTTCCATCGAGAAAGCAGATACCAACCGGAAGAGCCGATGAGAGGCCCACCTTCGACGGGTCGAGGATACCTTCACCTCCTGCATCGAAGCGACCGAGAGCAGCACCAAGGGCAAAACTCAACTCGGCGGTGGCAGGCTTAGGGTCTTGTTCCTCGACGTAGGGCGGAAGTGGTTGCTCTCCGGGGCGGTCAATAGCGCTCTGAGCCCATTTCTGTGCATAGTTCCAAGCTGTTGAAGCCGGAGCTTTGTACAGCGGTGATTGCTCTGAGGCCGCCTCCCAATCACTGAAAGCCGTCTCAATAGTGTCCATAATTTCGTCAGCATCGGCAACTGGGAACAAAGGCACTCTGTTGACATCGCCACTTGTGAAATCGATCCCCGGGTTTAGCGACTCGACCGTATACCGTGCAATCGCCGAGTTCAGCAGACAGACGATCGTCGAGAGTTCCGATCGCTCACTTGGGAAGATGGATGCACCCTTCGAACCGAACACGGAGCGGAAGCGATGGCGTCGCGCACCAAAATCACTGCCAATCGTCGAAAATGCTACTCCAGGAGCGAAGTAGAGATCCTCGTTCTTCACCGTTCGAGAATGGTTCCGGTAGAGGGCCTCATTCATGACTTTCACGTTGAGACCGTGCCTCTCCCAATCAATGACAGCCGTAAGTGGGTCTATCCATCTAAGCCCCTTCGCCCCCGGAATGTAAGGAACCCAGGCTACTTGCGATAAGTCAACGTCGTCCGCGAAATCAGCCAAGCTCAATCTCGACAGAGCTAACTCCCAAGGCCGACGCAAATATCGAACGTCGTTGGAAGTCTGTGCTCCACTTCGCGCTGGAGCAACCTGCCCGAGCTTTGACAAGCATTCATAATCAGACAAAAAGCGTTCGCTCCACCAATAGACCAGTGGCCTCTCCGAAACGATCTTTAGCGATGCTGGGTCGAATTCGTAACGGCCGCGCTGGCACAACACAGCTGCACGCTTGCGATGGGTCCGCTCATTGTCGCGGCTTCGGTCCTCCCTCGGCGTGGGAAGGAGCGCAATGCTATCTGCTTGAATCACTATCTTCGCGAATACACTGACGGCCACACTGACAACTTCGTCAGGCACACCCTCGAATGCTCCACGATCAAAGTCCCCTAGTCCTCGGAGAGAAAAGTTTTCCAGCAGCTGTTTCCGCAGGCCTGAATACTGCTTAATGAACATCCAGTTCCGCATCGTCAACATTGCGGAGACGCCACCTGGTCGAACGAGCTGAAGCCCCCGCAAAAGAAACGCCGCATAGAGATCTGCCTTGCCCAGCGGATAGTGCTTCTCGATGTACTTCGAGTCGCTCATCTTGGACGTGCCCTGGTACGGCGGGTTAGCCAC
>MAAA01025619.1_pt1 | contig 13468 bp, 12 predicted proteins | sample 1115971 | NCBI WGS metagenome assembly MAAA01 (sample SAMN04961123, study PRJNA320927) | seawater metagenome | isolation source: sample BD02T6 sea water enriched with oil for 6 days | place: USA:Gulf of Mexico | collected 2013-07-27 | reverse complement strand
CGCACTTCATCCAGTAACGTTTCAATCACATGGGTGAAGCCCGCGACCTGATTAAAACCAAAGGTACCGGCACCGCCTTTAATGGAATGAGCCGCACGAAATATTGTGTTAATCACCTCGTTATCCGGGGCGGTCACATCCATTTCGAGCAGGCCTCGCTCCATGGCATCTAAGCCTTCGTAGCTTTCTTCGTAAAAAACCTGATGAAATTGACTGAGATCAATGCTCATAAATGTGTCATCCAATACGTTTACTAAAAATTATGTGTGGCCACTCTTGCTACAGAATTAATTTTTAGGGTTAAAATAACGGGTTAATTCACCTTGTTAATAAGCATTCATTGATCATTACGAATACTCGCCCACTTAACCCAGCACCTTTTTAATGGTGGTTAGCAATTGATCCGGGTTAAAGGGTTTTACAATCCAACCGGTGGCGCCAGCCGATTTACCGGCCATTTTTTTATCCCCCGTGCTCTCGGTGGTGAGCATTAAAATAGGGGTGAATTTATAACTGGCCAGGCCGCGTAATTTTGAACACAACTCAATGCCATTCATGTTGGGCATATTCACGTCGCTGAGGACTAAGTCCACTGATGTGCCTTGAGCAATTTTGTACGCTTCAACACCATCACTTGCCTCCACCACTTCGTGGCCGGCACCTTTGAGGGTGAAGCTCACCATTTGACGCATGGAAGCAGAGTCATCGACTGCCAATATCTTTGCCATGTGGTTCTCTCTCCTTAGTGGTGATTTAGACCAAGTGATTGATCAAGGCCCAGCAGCTTAGCGCTGGCAATGGTTTGTGGGGATGGGGTAACCCAGGATAGTTGTCGACCCGCCTGCTTCAGTGCAGTATGAAAGCTCAGTATTAATTGCAAGGCAGAGGTATCGATTTGTTCAACGTTTGATGAGTCTATTTCGACGTCGTGTTCAGATTGAAGTAGTTCCTCCATTTGTGCGTGCAGTTCCTCTGCGCGGATGATAGTGCACTTAGTGCCCAAATCCAGTTTTTCTATTTCCATTTAGACTTCGCCCAACGTTTGTATTTGCTCATTTATTTATAAGGTTAGACGCTAATATCCAGCTTGCGAACTTAACAATTGATTTTTTATGGGAAATCGTATGCTGGAATAAAAATGCAGGGGCAGGGAGTTTGCTGGATGCGGCACTATCATATAGACGGTAACCTGCCAACACGAGCGCGGGTTAAAATTGAATGGTGGCGTAGTGTCTATGTTAAATCACACGCATAAACCGTTACATGACTAGATGAAGCTAAGTGATTACCTTTTTTACGGTGGCCAATAATTGGCTTGGATTAAACGGTTTCACTAGCCAACCCGTGGCACCCGCCGCTTTGCCTTTCATTTTAATATCACCTGCCGATTCCGTGGTGAGCATTAAAAACGGCGTGAATTTGTAATTGGGTAATTGCCTGATTTTTTGACACAGTTCAATGCCATTCATATTCGGCATATTCACGTCGCTTAGTACTAAGTCCACAGACTCTTTTTGTGCAATGCTTAACGCTTGGCTGCCATCACTGGCTTCTACTACTTCGTAACCTGCGGTTTTTAGGGTAAGCGTCACCATTTTTTGCATGGATACGGAGTCGTCCACCACCAGAATTTTTGCCATTATAATTTTCCCTTTGTGCCCGTGTCTAAAGACATACAACTTTGATTTATATTAGTTCGCTTTCTCTAAACTGCGAACAATTTGCTTAAGGGCACTTTAAGGGGCAGTACTTTTTATCCTATGCAACTGTGCGCCCATTTCATCCAGAAAAGACTGAAGCTGGCGATTTTCTTGATTCTGGGCACGTTCGTTTAGTTTTGTTTGTAGTTTTTCAAAACTTTTAAGGCGTTGATTAAGTTGCAAGTATATTTTTTGTGCTTGTTGGAGTTGTTGTTCAAATTGCTGAACTTGAAACTGCTGGCGCACCAGTGCGGTGTCTATTTGTAAAATGAAGGATTCAAATTGCAGCAATTGGTTGCCGGTCATACCCGCCTTGCCCGTTTGCTGAAAGTGCTCCATATACTCCCCTTGGTACTCCATAAGCGATTGTTTTTTTTGATTTTCTTTGTTAATACTTTGCTGCAAGGTGCCTATATATGACAGGGCTTCGTTCACCGATTTTTGTGCTAAGTGAATGAGCGGGCTCATACGTTTGGCACGAAGTCTGCTCATGCGCAAAGTCCTTTAAGGTGTGGTTGGTTGGGGTTGAAAGGCTAGGGTTTCGTTTATGATCAACTGCAGCCCTTCGGTGCTTTCATTGAGGGAAAGGGATTCGTTTAGATCTTGCCCTAAAAAGGCTTTCATAATGGGAAATAGGCGCACGGCTAAGTCCAGCTCGGCATTAGTGCCAGGGTTGTATGCCCCCACACTGATGAGATCTTTATTTTGTTGATATACGCTGTAGAGGTGCTTAAAGTTTTGAGCACTTTTAAGCCACTGTGATTTGACTATTTGTGGCATGGCACGACTAATCGATGCCTCGATGTCGATGGCGGGGTACTGACCTTCTTCTGCCAAAGCACGACTCAGCACGATGTGGCCGTCTAAGATGGCACGGGCGGCATCGGCAATGGGATCTTGCAGATCATCGCCTTCGGTTAACACCGTATAAAAAGCGGTAATAGAGCCCCCGCCTGGTGGCCCGTTACCGGTACGTTCAACCAACTTAGGAATTTTTGCGAAAACCGAAGGCGGGTAACCCTTTGTGGCGGGAGGCTCACCGATGGACAGGGCAATTTCCCGCTGGGCTTGGCCGTAACGGGTGAGACTGTCCATCAGCAACAATACGTTTTTTCCTTGATCACGAAAATCTTCGGCCACGGCGGTGGCAAGGGTGGCAGCACGCATGCGCATAATAGGGCTATCATCGGCGGGGGATGCCACGACCACAGCACGCTTTAAACCTTCTTCGCCTAATATGTCTTGAATAAATTCTTGAACTTCTCGACCTCGTTCACCAACCAAGGCCACCACACATACATCCGCGGTGGTGAAGCGGGTCATCATGCCCAACAACATACTTTTACCGACTCCAGAGCCTGCAAAGAGCCCTAAGCGTTGGCCACGGCCCACTGTAAGCAGCGCATTAATGGCCCGAATGCCCACGTCCATGGGTTCCCTGATGGGGGCCCGTTGCATGGGGTTAATAATTTTTCGGTGCATCTCAAGCGAGTGCTGGCTGACTATGGGGCCTTTGTCGTCTAAGGGCTTGCCGCCACCATCGATGACCCGCCCCAGTAAACTATTGCCCTGTGGAATTTGTAAGCCGTCGCGTATGGGGGTGACGCGGGCACCGGGTTCAAGTCCGTCTACGGCTTCGGTGGGCATCAAAAAAAACTTATCGCGGTCAAAACCCACCACTTCGGCTTCTATTTGACTGCCCTGTTGTGCCACCCAGCAGCGGTCGCCTACCTTCACTTTACAACCAACCGCTTCCAAGGTGAGACCCACCATGCGCGTGAGCTGACCGGAGACCACAGGCTGGGGTGTAAATTGGCTATTTTTCTTAAGCCAATTTAGCGCACTTTGATTACTCATTTTTAGAGTCACTAGGGGGCATGCTGGAGGCGTTTACATCCGTTTGAGGTGGCGTGTCTGTTGATGGCGTTTGTTGGGCTGAGGGCTCTTTATTTGCTGTGGGCTCTTTATTTGCTGAGGGCTCTTTATTTGCTGAGGGCTCTTGTTGAGCTGAAGGCTCTTTATTTTCTGCAGGCGTTTCATTCGCTGAGGGCTCTTCATTTTCTGACGGAGCTTCATTGGCTGAGGGCGCTGCATTGACTATGGGCGCTTGATTGGTTTGCGCAGGTTCAAGCTTTGCAGTTTTGTCATCAACCTCATTTTCTTGCGATTGCTCGGGATTAGGTTGGGCCAAATCATCCTCGCTGCTTTCAGCCTGCAATAATCCAAGTTGCAACTGCCTTTGGTAAGCGGCCAATACATTCTGCCAACGCTCACTTTGACTAAAGTTCACCGTTGAATATTCACTGAGTACTTGGCAGCCGCCCGCTGGCACTGTGTCATTTTTAGTTAAACAACCTGAAAGCTGCGACCCCTCAAACGCCGTCTGTAAAAAAGGCAAATCAAGCGAGTGTACTTCTATGGTGAATTGCGATGTTCCAATGGGTAGGGCATCTAACGCTTTCGTCACTAACGCCACAATATGCTCACTGCCCTGATCTAATTCTTGTGAGACCACCGCGCGCGATAACATTAATACTAACTCGGGTAGCAACTCATCTATGGCTTGTTTTTGCTCGGTTAATTGTGCCTCTAGGCTGGTAAGGGCACTTTTAAGTTGCGCGACGGTGTCATCGGTTTTCTTTTGCCCCTCGCTTAAGGCTTGGTTTTTACCTTGCTCACTACCCGCTTCAAAACCCAGCTTGCGACCTGTTTCTTGGCCTTGGGCCAGGCCTTCTTTATGGCCCTCGTCGTGACCCAGTTTTTCACCTTTTTGGCGTCCTTCTACTAAACCCTGTTGCAGGCCTTCGTTGTAGGCTTCTTGACGAATTTGTTCTAATTGATCTGCCGTGAGCGGCTCTATTTCAATTTCTTGTTCTTCAACAACCGTATCTAGCTCTTCTTCTTTTTCACGGGCTTTCACCACAGAAGCCGGTTCGGTCCAAAAAGGTAAGTTCCAGTTTTTAGGGTCGGTAATTTCTTCCGCCGGTATGCGTTCTCTGCGTTCAACCATTTATCGCCCCCTTACACTGTTACCTATTGCGTACAATTTTAGTAGCATCGTTTTATGTTTTAGCTAGTGCTACATCATTTGTTCGCCACCGGCGCCGCCTAGGGCAATTTCGCCGGCATCGGCCATTCTTCGGGCAATAACCAGAATTTCTTTTTGTGCCACTTCCACTTCGCTTACCTTAACTGGGCCTTTCGCTTCTAAATCATCACGCAGCAATTCGGCGGCACGTTTGGACATATTGTTGAATATTTTTTCTTTGAGATCTTCGTCGGCGCCCTTGAGTGCAATGGTGAGTAAATCCCCTGATACTTCGCGCAGCAGCACTTGTATGCCACGGTCGTCCACTTCGTTGAGATTTTCGAATACAAACATAAGGTCTTGAATTTGTACGCCCATTTCTTCGTCCATCTCTTTGATCTGTTCGAGCATTTCTCCGGACATCGTGCTGTCTAGGTTGTTGATAATATTGGCGGTGACCTTCACGCCGCCCATGGCCGTTGTTTGCTGACCAGAAGAGCCTGAGAATTGTTTCTCTAGGATGTCGTTTAATTCCATTAAGGCCGCCGGTTGCACGGCCTGCAAAGAGGCCACCCGCATCATAATATCAAGACGGACTTTTTCGTCAAAATTGTAAAGAATTTCGGCAGCCTGATCGGCTTCAAGATAGGCGATTACAATCGCCTGAATTTGTGGGTGCTCTTGGCGGATAATGTCGGACACGGCTCGACTTTCCATCCACTTAAGTGTATCTAGGCCGGTGGTATTGCCCCCTAACAAAATGCGGTCGATAAGCCCGCTGGCTTTATCACTGCCCAAAGCGGCCGTTAACATTTTTCTAATATATTCGTCGGCGCCCAGTCCAAGACCGGTTTGCCCCGAAAGACTATCAAGAAATTCGGCCACAACACCTTCCACCTGACTTTGACTCACATCTTTAAGGGCCGCCATGGTTGCCCCCACCGCCTGCACTTCTTTGGGCCCTAAGTGTTTGAGTAGTTCGGCGGCGTCTTTTTCTCCTAGACTCATGAGCAGGATAGCGGCCCGAGATTTATGATCTAGGCTACTCAGCTCACCTCCGACCTTGGCTGGTGTATTTTCTGTTGCTGGCTTGTCGTTATCGGCCATGGTTCACCCACCTTTCAATACGTAATAAGAAAGTGGGTTGTATGACCAGGTGATTAATCAACACCGTCGTTCACCCACTTCTTGAATGCTTGATAAAAAGTAGGCTGTATGACTGGAGGTCTAATCTGCACCGTCGTTCACCCACTTCTTGAATGCTTGCGCAACCCTTGCTGGATCTTCGGCTATTAGGCCCTTCAATGCGTCGAGCTGGCGTTCAAAGCCATCGCTGGCTCCTGGCAAGAGGAATTCATCCGCCCCTGCCAACGTTACCTTGTCATCCCCAAAGAGGTCATCCCCTTCACCAAGGTCATCCAGTTCCCCTTCAATTTGATCTGCCTCGTCTAACTTGCCACGATCTACTAGGCTGCGCACTATGGGTCGAATCACACCAAAGATCACTATCAATAAGAATACGCCTGCTAGCACCTGTTTGACAATCTCCCAAAACCAAGGTTGGCGCCAAAATTCTGGCTCACCAATTTCTTGAGCACCGCCCAAGAAGGGAGTATTAATCACGCTGACGCTGTCACCACGGGCCGCATTAAAACCTACTGAGTCTTTTACCAGTAATTCTAAGCGTTTTAATTCATCGCTATTCCACGGCAAGGTTTCTAACAGGCCTGATTCTGGGTTGGCCTTCGTGCGATCATTAACCGCCACCGAAACCGTGAGACGACGCAGTTGCCCCACTTGATGCTGAGTATGACTAAGGGTGCGGTCCACTTCATAATTACGAGTGGCTTCACTGCGTTTTTCAGTTGGAACAGCGGCCGCACCTTCACCCGCGCCTGCCTCTTCGGGGACTTCTGCGGCACCAGGAGGCTGATTGGAAAGCGCACCGGGAATGCCTCCGTCGGGTTTGTTGGTGGTTTCTTGGTTGAGTAGTTGCTCTGAACGCAGCGCGATAAGATCGGGGTTAAACAGTTCCTGAGTTTGCTCTACCATCGTAAAGTCTACGTCGGCACTGACTTCGGCTTGAAAGTTATCTTCGCCTAATATGGGCTCTAAAATACGCTGCACGCGCAGCCCAAGATTTTTTTCTAGTTTACGGGAATAGTCAAACTGTTTGCTGGCCAGAAGATCTTCGTCGTTTTTTTCTTCACGACTTAATAGATTGCCTTTTTGATCCACTAGCGTCACGTTTTCAATGTTCAGCTCTGGAATACTACTGGCCACTAAACTCATTATGGCTTCGGCCTGCTCTTTTTTAAGAGACTTGCCGCCATAAATTTCAAGAAAAATAGAGGCCCGTGGTTCGCGGTCATCACGCACAAATACTGATTGTTTAGGGAGGGCCAAATGCACCCGCGCATTGCGGATACTTTTAAGGCTTGAAATAGTGCGCGCCAACTCGCCCTCTAAACCACGGCGGTAGCGCACACTTTCAATAAACTGACTGGTGCCTAGGCCTTGTTCTTGATCAAGTAATTCAAGGCCAACGGTGTCATCATTTTCGGCCACGATGGCTGCTAAGGCTAAGCGTGCGTCATGAATGTCATCCTCGGCCACCATGACCATGTTAGTGGCTGGGTTTATTCGATAATCCACCGTGCTGACTTCTAACGCATCAATAATTTCTTTGGCATTATAATCTTGCAGATTAGCAATTAACGGCCGATAAATAGTTTCTTGAGACCAGATCACCACCCCAATACCCAGGGCTAAAATACCCGCAAAGCCAATAAGTAATGCCACTTGACGAACGATCGTTAACTTATTAAATCCCATCATGACAGGATTTATATCACTGGCATCCATAGCGGCTGGCAGTGTTTCGTTTGCATCATCACTAGATTGCGCATCTATAGGGGGCAACGGGTCTGCGGATTCGGCGGGTAAATTATCGGTGGCCATATTATTTCACTGCCTTCACTGCTCGTTCAACAAAATGGACATTAAATCGGCATATTCATGATGTCTTTGCTGGCATCAACTAATACTAATTTCATGGGACGCATCACTTCTTTCATCACTGGCCACGACAGCCGTCGCTACACCGGCATGTTCATGATGTCTTTGTAGGCATCTACTAATTTATTGCGGACTTCCTTCATTGCTTCAAAGGATACACTGGCTTTTTGGGCGGCGATCATCACCTCAGGTAAATCGACTCTGGGGTCACCTTGCTCAAAACGTTTTGATAAACTGGCGCTGTGTTTTTGAGTGGCATTAACATTATTAATGGCGTTACCAAACATGGTTTTAAAGTCGGGTACATTAGGGTCCGCTTTAATATTGGGGTAATTATTAGACTGATTTTGAACTTTATCTACTTCTTGGGCTAAGTGTTCTGGCCCAGATATTTTGTCCATTTCTTGGGGTTGTTGAATTTGCTGGCGCACTTGACGCAGTTGCGATAGCACGCTGTTGATGTCTGCTCTGTCTACCATGCTTCGCTCCCTTAAGTGTTTAATCGCCAACAAGTTTTAAATCCATGTACCTTAACGTTCTATCCGTAAACTTCATCCGTGATATTAAGGTACCTACACCCTGTAAAAGACGCTCCTTACCATCCTGGCTAATTGCATCCTGCGGTAAGTTCATCACGTCCTTGTGATAAATTTCAGCAACTGTGCACTCATGTGCGTGTGTCACCCGTGTTATACGACCCACATGGATGTGGGAAATGTCGTTTTTGCATGGAGCAAAAAACGACCGTACGTCCTGTACATGTACGCTCCTGCGCATCCATGCGCCCGCGTTACACCGTACGTCCTGTACATGACATTCTTTTGTTGCTGTAACTAGTTATTGCATATCACAGGCCAACTACGATTTAGGTAGTAGCAGGCCACACCTCAAGATAGATTGGCTTGCATAAAACCCGCTTCAGAAATATCTATGCCCTGATCACGCATTCTGGCCATCTTGTATCTTAGTGTTCTAGGGCTTATGCCTAGTTTTTCGGCGGCACGTTTTTTATTTTTCTCATTTTTTAAGGCATCTAAAATTAATACATATTCGCGCTGTTTTAAATTATCACCTAAGGCATCCCCACCTTGTGGGTCCTGATGAGCGTATTCCTGAAAGGGCTGGGGCTGCGCATCTGTAGGGGCTTGATAATTAGTAGCAGCCGCAGGCATTGATGGGATATTGTCGACAACGCCGTTTAACCGTTCCACATGAATGCCTGGAGTAAACTGAGCATCGCTGGCGTCCCCTTGTAAAAGATTCAAGACAATATCTTGGGCGCCAATTTTATGACCGCTTTGAATAATCAATGCCCGTTGAATGACATTGTCTAATTCACGAACGTTACCAGGCCAATTGTGTTGAGTGAGTTTTTCCATGGCGGAATCATCAAAGATAAGCTGAGTTAAATTTTGTTTTTTACAGTGTTTGTAAAGCAGCCTTTGAGCCATAGGAATAATATCGCCGCGACGCTGTGCTAACGATTTCCAATGCAACGGAAAAACGCTTAAGCGGTAATACAAGTCTTCTCTGAATTTTTTTTCGTTAACATATTCTACTAAGTTTCGATTGGTGGTGGCCAGCACACGTACGTCTAACTTAAGGACTTTTCTCCCGCCTAAACGCTCTACCTCTCGCTCTTGCAGTACTCGTAATAACTTCGCTTGTAAACCTATGTCCATTTCACTAATTTCATCTAGCAGTAAGGTGCCGCCCTGCGCCTGTTCAAATTTACCCGGCATGGCATTATAAGCCCCCGTAAAGGCGCCTTTTTCATAGCCAAACAACGTGGCTTCCATCATATTTTCAGGTATAGCAGCACAGTTAATGGCGACAAATGGGCCATTTTTTCTGGGACTATTTTGGTGAATAAAGCGGGCTAATACTTCTTTACCGGTACCACTTTCACCACTGATCATTACCGTCGCTTCACTGTCAGACACTTGTTTTGCCAGTTTAAATAACGCTCGTGAACTGGGGTCTACCGCCACCGGTTCGTCCAAATCAAACGGCGACTGGGCCTGATTACAAAACTGATTAACGGTATCCACCAATACATCCACCTCAAAAGGTTTTACTAAATAATCCATGGCGCCTAACTGAATGGCCTGCACGGCTTTTTCTACCTCACCAAAGGCGGTCATTAACACCATGGGAATAGCCGGATAGTTTGTTCTTACATGTTGTAATAAATCAAAACCCGATAACTCCCCCATACTGATGTCACTTAAGATCATATTTACGTTTTGTTTTTTTAATAACAATATGGCGGCTTCGGCACTGGCACACTGAAAACAGGTTATTTTTTGCAGTTTCAGGGTATCAACGATTGCAACTCGTAATTGAGCATCATCTTCTACGACTAAAATTTGAAAATCATTCATAACTTACTCCCTGATACGGTTTTCTATAAAATTCAATAAGGCCTACTTTAGAATCATTCATACTGCATTTTCCTGATGCTGTTTAAGAGGCAGGGAGATCACAAATATCGCGCCTCCTTGTGCTTGATTATAAAAACCTAATTGACCATGGTGTGCACGAATAACGGCTTTCACCACAGACAGCCCCAAACCCGTGCCATTACTTTTGGTGGAAAAGAATCCGTCGGTTAATTTATTCTTTTGATGATTTTTTATTCCCGGCCCATTATCACTGACCGATATATTAAGAGAGTGCCCTTCTACCCCTATACGTACGGTTAACTTAACGTCCTGGGTTATTTCTTCGGCGGCCTCTATACCATTGGTCATTAAATTTTGAATGGCACCAATAAGGCTTTCTTGATGGCATTGAATTTCAATTATGTTTTGATCATGACCCACTGGCTGATCAAATATTATGTCAATATGAGACTGAAACTGGTTTTGTAAGATGCTTTTAGAATCCTCTAATAATTCAAGTAATTGAGGTATATTCATTATTTGATTAAGAGGCGCACTGCCGCGGGCAAAAATAAGCATGTCCCGCACCTGAGCTTCAATGTTCTTTAATTGACGCCCTAATTTTTTAGAAAAATTTTCTCGGGTATCACGGTCTAATTGATCATTCGCCAAGTGTTGGGCGTATAACGTAGCGCCCGATAAGGGTGTACGTATTTGATGGGCCAAGCTTGCCACCATATTCCCCATCGCCATTAGGCGTTCATGACGGGCCAGTTTATCTTGCAACATGCGGGTTTGTGTTTGATCGGTCATAAGAATAATCTGGCCAGGCTCATTTTCTAAACTAGAGGTTTGAATACTTAAGCGCTTACCATTGTTTAAAGATACTTCGTGGCCATCGTCTTCTTTTGGGCAAAAGTTATCTTTAATAATGTTGCGCCACAGCTTTCCGTAAATATCAGTTTGTTCTTTATCTGCCTTACTCCCTGCGCTATCGATGTGCCCGCTGGGTAACAAGGATGGCGCCAAAAACATCTTGGCGGCTAGGTTGCACTCTTGCACACGGCCGTTGCCATCAAGCACCACCACACCACCTGGCAGGAGTTGCAGCAAGCTATGCAAACGATCCGCTAGGCGCTCTTTTTCTTTAAGCTCCTTAATACGTGCCGCACTGACTTCGGCCAGTTCACCGGTTAACAGCTGCACCTGACATTCAAGATTTTCATAACTGCTACTGAGCTGTTGCGACATTTCATTAAAGAGTTCAAATGCTTGACGCAAATTCTCTTTAGGAAGGGGTTGTGCAACACTTGCCACTAAAGACGACATATCTTCCACACCTAACATAAATAATGAAGCCAATTATCTGGCTAATAAACAGTCCTATGGGTGTATTGGCAAATACTGTGCCTGAATTTTACTTAATAGTTCTGAGGTATAAAAAGGGAGTGGCTTATATTGAAGGCGTGATTGATCGCTCACGGGGTGAGCTCGTACGAGGGTAGCCCCTGCCCGATCTTTTGGCTACTTTAATCGTACGAGGGCAGCCTCTGCCCGATCTTTTGGCTACTTTAATCGTACGAGGGCAGCCTCTGCCCGATCTTTTGGCTACTTTAATCGCTCACGGGGTGAGCTCCTACAAGGCAGCCTCGGCACCTGCTCCTGCGTTGCTCTACTTACCGACATCCTTGTCGGCACCTGCCCGATCTGTTGGGTACTTGCCTAGTCTTTGAAAGATCGCTCAAGGGTGAGTTCGTACGAGGGTAGCTTTTTAATTGAAGTTTGTTTGATCGGCCACGGGGTGGCCTCCTACAAGGTGGACCTACGAAAATGTAGGTCCACCTTAATTTACAGGTTTATAGCTCTTCTTCCAAAGGCTCTTTTTCTTTACGATGCAAACCGTACTTGCGCATTTTCTCAACTAATGTGGTGCGGCGTATGCGTAATTTTTCAGCGGCGCGAGCCACTACACCACAGGCATCATCCAAGGCCTGCTGAATAAGCGAACGCTCTAAGTGGGTAAGATAATCTTTAAGGTCAATGCCATTAACCGGTAATAACGCGGGAGTGTCTAATCCCACTAAACCCGGTTCGGACGGCAAGGATACCGGCTGATTTAAGTTGGAGTCCTCTTCGGCTGTGGTATCTACATGGCGAAATTTAGCAGGTAATTCAGGAATACCCACTACACCATAAGGGTGTAATATAGCTAAGCGTTCTACTAGGTTGGCCAGTTCACGAACATTGCCATGCCAATCATGACGGCACAGGGACATTATGGCTGCGCTATTAAAACGGATAGAACCTCGTTTTTCATTTTCCATACGAGAAATCAATTCGTTTAATAACAACGGAATATCTTCACGACGTTCGCGCAAAGGTGGCACTTCTAAGGGGAAAACATTCAAACGGTAAAATAAATCTTCGCGGAAGGTCTCTTCACTTACCATTTTTTCTAAGTCTTTATGCGTCGCCACTATGATTCGTACATTGGTCTTAAGCGTTTTAGTGCCACCCACTCGCTCAAAAGTACGCTCTTGCAACACCCGTAACATTTTAACTTGCATAGCTAACGGTAAGTCGCCAATTTCATCTAAAAAAAGCGTGCCCCCTTCGGCCATTTCAAAGCGGCCAGGGCGGGCAGAAATTGCGCCAGTGAAAGCGCCTTTTTCATGGCCAAATAATTCGCTTTCAATTAACTCAGTGGGAATAGCACCACAGTTAATGGGCACAAATGGTCCATCACGGCGGGTACTATGATAATGAAGATTACGGGCCACCACTTCTTTGCCGGTGCCGCTTTCGCCTGTGATCATTACGGTGGCTTCTTTGTCTGCCACCTGATGCATTAGCTCACGAATGTATTGAATTTGACGGCTCGTGCCGACCAATGAGCGAAACAGTTGAACTTGACGACGCTCGCCGCGGGTACGACTATGGGCATAATGCTCACGGAAAATTTGAGCACGATGCAAGCTATCTAATAATTTATTGTAACTGGGGGGCATAGTGACGTGATTGATAATCGCACGGGATACATCTTCACTAAGATCATCGGGTAATGGCTCATCACCCACGTAGATGATGGGCATGCCTTTGTCCCAATCGCTGACGTTTTCTAGCATCTCAAGCAGGGAATACTTTTTAGAAGAGCCCAATATAAACGCCACGATTTCCATGGGATCGTCTAACTCGGCGGCTACCTCTTTATAATTAGTGCTGCTACAGGTGTAGGAGCCTTCACCAAGAAAATCGAGCAATACATGCATATCATGTTTGCGTTGCTCGTCATCATCTACCAATAAGACTTTAATCTCACGCCACATGCTGCTTCCTTA
>MAAA01014295.1_pt1 | contig 13490 bp, 8 predicted proteins | sample 1115971 | NCBI WGS metagenome assembly MAAA01 (sample SAMN04961123, study PRJNA320927) | seawater metagenome | isolation source: sample BD02T6 sea water enriched with oil for 6 days | place: USA:Gulf of Mexico | collected 2013-07-27 | reverse complement strand
CGTAACATTCTGCGTATGCTTGCAGATCGTGGTTGTGATCTAACGGTAGTACCTGCACAAACGCCAGCGTCTGAAGTGTTGGCCATGAAGCCAGACGGTATCTTCCTATCCAATGGCCCAGGCGATCCAGAGCCATGTGATTACGCCATCACTGCTATTAAAGAAATTTTAGAGACCGATACCCCTGTATTTGGTATCTGCCTTGGTCACCAGTTATTGGCCCTGGCCAGCGGCGCCAAGACCGAAAAAATGGGTCACGGCCATCACGGTGGCAACCACCCGGTGCAAAACCTGGATGACAAGACCGTATTAATTACCGCCCAGAACCACGGTTTTGCGGTGAGTGAAGACGGCCTGCCCAGCAACCTGCGTGTGACTCACAAGTCGTTGTTTGATGGCACCACGCAAGGTATCGAGCGTACCGACAAGCCGGCCTTCAGCTTTCAGGGTCACCCTGAAGCCAGCCTATTGAATTAATGACTGCCCGCAAAGCCTAATAATTGGAGACATTGCCATGCCTAAACGCACGGACATACAAAGCGTATTAATTATCGGCGCGGGCCCAATTATTATTGGTCAAGCGTGCGAATTTGATTACTCAGGTGCCCAAGCCTGTAAAGCACTGCGTGAAGAGGGTTACCGAGTTATCTTGGTAAACTCTAACCCTGCTACTATCATGACCGATCCAACCATGGCCGATGCTACCTACATCGAGCCCATTACGATTGAGTCTGTTACCAAAATTATTGAAAAAGAACGCCCAGACGTTTTACTGCCTACTATGGGCGGACAAACCGCTCTTAACTGCGCACTAGGTTTAGAAGCTGCTGGCGTATTAGAAAAATTCAATGTTGAGATGATTGGCGCTAACGCCGACGTAATCGACAAAGCCGAAGATCGTGGCCGTTTTGATAAAGCCATGAAAAAAATTGGTCTTGAGTGCCCACGTGCCGGTTTCGCTAAAACCATGGAAGAGGCCATTGAGGTTCAAAAAGATTTAGGTTTCCCTTGTATCATTCGCCCATCTTTCACTATGGGTGGCACCGGCGGCGGTATTGCGTACAACAAAGAAGAATTTGAAGAAATTTGTACACGTGGTTTGGACTTGTCTCCTACCACCGAGATCTTAATCGATGAGTCTTTAATCGGTTGGAAAGAGTACGAGATGGAAGTGGTTCGTGACAAAAACGACAACTGCATCATTATTTGTTCCATCGAAAACTTTGACCCTATGGGTGTGCACACAGGTGACTCTATTACAGTGGCTCCTGCACAAACCCTTAGCGACAAAGAATTGCAAATCATGCGTAACGCCTCTTTGGCTGTTTTGCGTGAGATTGGCGTAGAAACCGGCGGTTCAAACGTACAGTTTGGTATTAATCCAAAAGACGGCCGTATGGTGGTTATCGAGATGAACCCACGTGTATCACGTTCATCTGCACTTGCATCAAAAGCCACCGGTTTCCCTATTGCAAAAATAGCCGCTAAGTTGGCCATTGGTTACACCCTTGATGAGTTGCAAAACGACATTACGGGCGGCGCCATGCCGGCTTCGTTTGAGCCATCAATCGATTACGTTGTTACAAAAATCCCTCGTTTTACCTTCGAGAAATTCCCAACAGCCGATGCACGCTTAACCACACAGATGAAATCTGTGGGTGAAGTAATGTCCATTGGTCGTACCTTGCAAGAGTCTATGCATAAAGCATTGCGTGGCCTTGAAGTGGGCGCGACGGGGTTTGATCCTATCGTTGATTTGGACAGCGTTGGCGCCAAAGAGAAGATTATCTCTGAGCTTAAAATTCCGGGTGCCGAGCGTATTTGGTACGTAGCCGACGCATTTCGTATAGGTATGACTCAGCAAGACATTTACGATGCATGTCAGATTGATTTTTGGTTCCTAGCGCAAATTGAAGACATCATTAAAGACGAAACTGAAATCGCTCAGGCGTCTTTGACGTCATTAACGGAAGACAAAATTTTTCGTCTTAAGCGTAAAGGCTTCTCTGATGCACGCTTGTCTACCTTATTGGGTGTAAGCGAAAAAGCATTCCGTAAAAACCGTCAAAAAATGGGTGTTCGCCCAGTTTATAAGCGTGTTGATACTTGTGCCGCTGAATTCGCCACCGACACCGCTTACATGTATTCAACATACGAAGAAGAGTGTGAAGCCAACCCCACCGATAAAGATAAAATTATCATTCTAGGTGGTGGCCCCAACCGTATCGGCCAGGGTATCGAATTTGATTACTGCTGTGTGCATGCGGCGTTTGCTGCCAAAGATTTAGGCTTTGAAGCCATCATGGTGAACTGTAACCCTGAAACAGTTTCTACCGATTACGATACCTCCGATCGCTTGTTTTTTGAGCCAGTAACCCTAGAAGACGTATTGGAAATTGTTGATAAAGAAAAACCAAAAGGCGTAATTGTTCAGTACGGTGGTCAAACCCCACTTAAATTGGCCGAAGAATTAGAAGCGGCTGGTGTGCCGATTATTGGTACCTCGCCAGAAGCCATTGACCGTGCCGAAGATCGTGAACGTTTCTCGCAGATGATTCAGCGTTTGGGCCTTAAGCAGCCAGTAAACGCCACGGTAACCTCTATTGAACAAGCAGTAGCAAAAGCCAACGAAATTGGTTATCCGCTAGTTGTACGTCCATCGTACGTACTAGGTGGTCGTGCCATGGAAATCGTATATAACGAAGAAGCGTTACGTCACTACATGGTCACAGCGGTTAAAGTGTCTAACGATTCTCCTGTGTTACTTGATTACTTCCTTAACCGCGCGGTTGAAGTTGATATCGATGCGATTTGTGATGGTGAGCAAGTGGTGATTGGTGCCATCATGCAACACATTGAACAAGCCGGTATTCACTCAGGCGATTCAGCGTGTGCATTGCCGCCTTACAGCTTGCCAGAAGACGTACAAAATGAAATGCGTGCGCAAGTTAGTGCCATGGCCTTAGAGCTGGGTGTTGTGGGCTTAATGAATACTCAGTTGGCTTGGCAAGACGGTGAAATTTACGTAATTGAAGTGAATCCTCGTGCGTCACGTACGGTACCGTTTGTGTCTAAGTGCATCGGTACTTCTTTGGCGGCCATCGCGGCCAAAGTGATGATGGGCAAGTCTCTTAAAGAGCTAGGCTTCACCAAAGAAATCATTCCACCTTATTACTCGGTAAAAGAAGCGGTTTTCCCGTTCAACAAGTTTCAGGGTGTAGACCCGATTCTTGGGCCAGAAATGAAGTCCACCGGTGAAGTAATGGGCGCTGGTGAAAGCTTTGGTGAGGCGTTCTTTAAAGCTCAGCTGGGTGCGGGTGAAGTATTACCAACGCAAGGTAACGTATTTGTATCGGTACGTGATGCCGATAAAGAAGGCGTTGTAGATGTAGTGAAAGGCCTTAAAACACTAGGCTTTAATGTGGTATCAACCGCTGGTACATATGATGCATTAATCAAAGCCGGTGTTGAAGTGACACGTGTTAATAAAGTAGGCGAAGGTCGTCCACATATTATTGATATGATGAAAAACGAAGAAATCGCCATGAGCGTGAATACTACTGAAGGTCCAGTGGCTATTGCCGACTCTGCCGAGATTCGCCGTTGTGCACTGCGCTACAAGGTTTACTGCACCACGACCTTGGCCGGTGCTGAAGCCGTTGTTAAGGCGCTTGAGTCTGAAGGATTAAAGACTGTGCGTCCTATACAAGACTTGCATGCTCAGATAAAGTAATCTTAAAGTAAGCATGTAAACCATGAAGGGCCGCAAGGCCCTTTTTATGTATGAGGCACACGATAAGTCGTGAAGCCAAGGACAATTTATTGCTCGCGGAAATTGCTCTATCAAGTACATTTATGTACTAGCATGCAGCGCGGTGAGCCATTAGAAATATTAAATACCAGGGTCTCATGCTGTAGTGATGGGATGGTAGAAACACTTTGAGTAATTAATCACTCACAGGATTAAAATAAAATGCAAAAAGTACCAATGACAGTCCAGGGTGAACAAGCCCTACGAGACGAAGTAGAATTCCTAAAAAAAGATTCACGTCCTAAAGTAATCAAAGAGATTGCCATAGCCCGTGAACATGGCGATTTAAAAGAAAACGCTGAATACCATGCCGCTCGTGAGCAGCAGGGTTTCATTGAAGGTCGCATTCAAGACATTGAAGGCAAGTTATCGAACGTACAGGTAATTGATGTAACTAAGCTGCCAAAAAGCGGCAAGGTATTGTTTGGTACCACAGTTACGTTAATTGACGTAGAAAGTGACGAAGAAAAAAAGTATCAAATTGTAGGTGAAGATGAAGCCGATGTGCCTAAGGGTAAAATCAGCTCAGGCTCGCCTATAGCCCGAGCCTTGCTAGGTAAAGAAGCCGGCGACGTAGTAGCGATTAAGATTCCCAGCGGTATGATCGAATATGAGATTGATGAAGTGCAGTATGTGTAGGGCGTTTGAATAGATCGATGTATTAAAAAGACCAGCCTCGGCTGGTTTTTTTAGTTTAGGCGTAATGTCATTCAGTGCAGGGCGCTAATCCTTAGAATATAGGTTATTCCTAAGTAAAAAGGGGCGGTTGCACTTGACGCATTTGCCCTATATCCGTAAGATTCGCCGCACTTCAACGATAACACCTCTGGTGGATCTTTTAAGTAATTGTGGTGGCCGTAGCTCAGTCGGTAGAGCACAGGATTGTGATTCCTGTGGTCGCGGGTTCGATCCCCGTCGGCCACCCCATTTTTTATTCACAGCTTGTGAAGTAAAAAATGACCTAGGAAAATGATATTTGGGTTTCCCCTATCATGGACCAACTATGCGGATGTGGTGAAATTGGTATACACGCTAGATTTAGGTTCTAGTGCCGCGAGGCGTGAGAGTTCGAGTCTCTCCATCCGCACCATCTTTTTTTTCCCTTATTTAGTGTCTCTCCCTTTACAGCCATAACTTGCTGTGCATTTTATCCCCTGCTATTTAGATCTATTTATAAGTGTTTGCACAATAATTTCGCTAGAATATCAACATCCACCGGCTTCGAAATATATTCACTGGCCCCTGCGTCATAACACAGTTGGTCGTCTCCAGGCATTGCATTGGCCGTCACCGCGATAATAGTGAGGTGTTGATACTTGGCTTGCTCACGTATGCGCTTGATGGCTTCATAACCATCCATCTCAGGCATCATAATATCCATCAGTACTAACTCTATGTCGTCGAATTCCTCTAACAAAGACAAACTTTGTGCCCCGCTGGAGGCGATGCGCACCGTGAGCTGATATTTACGCAATACTTTGGCCAAAGCAAACGTGTTACGCATGTCATCGTCTACCAACAATATGGATTTATTTTTGAAATCCAGTTTTCCGTCCGCTGGCATGGGGCTAGGTGCAGCTTCATTTGCTTGCACTTGCGCTGGTTTAAGGGGGTTGGCAGGTTGAGGAGGCGGGGAGGCATTTGTTGGTTTTGTGGCGCTTAACGGGTCAGCACTCAATTCAATGTGAGCCTCTTGGGCTTTGTCATTATTTAATACCGGCGGCGGTGATTTTTGATGGTTAGGGGTTATCTTAGTTGCAGTGTCTGCAAACGGTTTAATAAAACTGTGCAGCTCATCCAGTAAGCGTTCATGGGAATGAGTAGATTTAATCACGATGCGGTCGGTGAATTTTTCCAGTTGTTTATATTCTGTTGCACTGAGGTCCATGCCAGTATGAATCACCACCTTAGGCAAGCTGATACTGATATCGTCATCAATCTTTGCTAGCAAACTTATGCCAGAGAAGTCAGGCAAACCCAAATCTAAAATCATTATGTCGTACAGTGCCACCTGTAGCGCCTTGAAAGCAGATTGAGCGTCCCCCACGCCATTAATGTTCACCCCTTCAGGGCTCAGTAAGCGTTTAAGGGCATACAATGCAGCTGGGTCATCCTCCACAATAAGAACATGAATAGCCGCTGGCATATCTCCACCCAAAGATTGAATAATGCCCGCCATTTTTTCATGACTAATGGGTTTCTTGGCCTGATCGATGGCGCCTAGGCTACGTAAATCCTGCAGGTTTTCCATGGCACTAACAATATGTACTGGAATGTGTTGCGTAGCTGGGTTCTCTTTAATGCTCACTAGCATGTCCCCACCATCCATGCCGGGCAACATGTAATCTAAGATAATACCGTCAAACATGTATTGCGAAATCAACTGCAAGCCGGTCTCACCGTCGCTGGCCACTAGCGCCTGACAATTTTGTTTATGGCATTCGTTAAACACTATCTTTGCAAAATTAGGGTCATCCTCAACAATCAATAGCAGTTTTTTGTTGTCTTGCAATGCCGCCCGATCATCGACCAGTGGCACACTATGATGAGGAAAATATGGAGTATGACTAGAACTAGCATTGGCGGCTTCTGCACGGGGGCTGATTTGGGCTTGCATAAGTTTATTGAGCGGTAAATATAAAATAAATTGACTGCCCTTGCCCACCTCACTTTTAACTTGTATATCGCCTCCTAACAAGTGGGCAAAACTTAACGCGATGGACAAACCTAAACCCGTGCCTCCATGGGAGCGGCTAGTAGAACCATCAGCCTGCTGGAAGGCCTCAAAAATGGCACTGTGTTTGTCGGGTGCAATGCCAATACCACTGTCAATTACCGTAAAGGCAATAACATCGTCTACTCCTGCCAAAATGCTTGAATCGCTCAGTTTGTGAATATTCAACTCAACCGCTCCAGTAGCGGTAAACTTTATGGCATTGCTAATGAGGTTATTAATAATTTGGTTTAATTTTACGTCATCACTGATAAAATATTCAGGCAGGTTCTCATCAATGTGTACCCTAAATTCAATGGATTTTTCATGGGCCATATGCAGGAATCGGGCATTAAATACTTTAGAGAAATTAGCGATGTTTAACTCATCATCAACAAGGGTCATCTGGCCAGACTCCACTTTTGACAAATCCAAAATTTCATTAATTAAATTTAAAAGATGTTTGCCGCTGTCTTGAATTACCTCGGCCGACTCCACATCGTCTGCGGTTAAATTACCATCCGAGTTTTCTGCCAATATCCCTGCCAAGATAAGCAAGCTATTGAGTGGTGTGCGTAATTCATGGGACATATTGGCTAAAAATTCCGACTTATACTTGCTGGCCTCTTCTAGGGCCATCGCTTTTTCTTCCGTTTCTTTTTTGGCATTTTCTAAATATTTTTTTTGTCTTTCTAGAATTTCGCCTCGGCTGGTTAATTCTCTATTTATATTTGATAACGCTTTTGACTGCTCTCTAAGTTCAATTTCAGAATCTTTCAGTTTCTGGGTTTGTTGTTGTAGTGTCACATTAGATTGGGCTAGATCGACTTGTTGTTGTTGAGTGGTGGCCAGTAGTTTTCGGGTTTGTGTTAAATTCCGGCAAAAATCAAAGGCCACGGCGATGGCGTCAGATGACAATAATAGTAGTTCGATGAAGGCTGGGTCAAATTGTTCAAAGCCGCCAATTTCAATTACCCCTTTTACGGTTTTGTTAGTAATGAAAGGCGCGACGACAACTTCACAGGCCGTTGATTCCCCCAGTACTGAAGTCACTTTTAAATAGTCGTCAGGACTATCATGTAGTACCAGTATTTCTTGATTTTGTGCACATTGGCCAACCAGGCTTTCTCCAAATTTAAGGCTGTGTTTAAAGTCTTGTTCAGCGCCAACGGCAAAACCACCGGCAAAAACCAGCGTTGGTTCGCTATTGCTAGAATCGACGGTAAATAATACCGCCACATGGGCCTTAAAGTTTTTGCTAAAGTAACTGGATAATTCGCTGGCCAGTGTATCAATTTCATTGTCGCCACTTAGAATATCGGCAATGTCAGCCAAGGACGATTTTAACCAGTTTTGGCGTTCACTTTCTATGCGTGAACTGCGCAAGTTTTTAGTCATTAGTTGCAAAGATGTGCCTAACACATCTCGCTGTGAACGGGGCAGTATATCGGCGTCGTAATTGCCTTTGGAAATATCCTCGGCCTGATTCACCACTCCTTGCATGGCGCTGTTAAGTTGAATGAGGGTTTGTACGAGTATGTCGTTGTCACTGCGTGGTGCTATGTATTTGGTCAAGTCGCCAACTGATAACGCCTCCATTATCACTGTGACTTGCTGGAATGAGTCCACTAGGTCGTTGAAGGTATTACTTAATTCGCCGATTTCATTTTCTGGAGCATCAATAATTTCTTTTACTAGGTGGCCGTCGGCCAAGTGACGGGCCCAGACCGTGAGCTTAGTGATGGGTTGTGTGATGGCACGGGCACTAAATATTGAAAACAGCAAAACAATTAACATGGTGATAAATACCATTAACACCACGCGGTCAAACAGAGCTTGCATAGGCAGCAGGGTTTCCGCTTCGCTGACTTCGGCCATGAGCATCATGGGCACGCCAGAAAATTCAACGGCGAGCTGTGCGCCATAAACGTCCTTGCCTCTATAACCTAGGTATAATTGAATATCGTGTAAATCTAAAGAGTTTACTTGTACTTCGGATCAACATTTTTTTCTATTTGTGTCGAATTATTTTGTTGCCATAACAGGCTTTTTTCGGTTTCCACTGAGGTTGATAATACATCGATGGTTTGAGAAAAACGTGAGTCTGAGCGCATTAACAAGTCTTTTCCCACTAAAAAAGTCTCGCCACTGGCACCCAATCCAGTACTTTCTTGCATGATGTTTTGCATGGGATGCTGGGATAAATGAATAGCCAGTACCCCTAATTTATCACCGTATTCATCTACCACCGCCTGCATTAAAAAACTCGCCACCTGATTATTGTAGGGCGCGTAAATATGCATGTCTGAATAAACCGGTATGCCCGTGGCTAGGGCTTTTTGTGCGGTTAAACTAAAAGGTTGTCGCTCTAATTCAGGGCTGAATACATTGCTGCCCAGATCGCCGTCGCGCCGAATGCTGTAAAGCACATTACCCGCGTTGTCTAGTAGTAGAATATCCACGTAATCGTAGGTGGTTAAAAATCGCGAAAAATCGCCACCGTATTCCTCTTCAAGTGCTGCCCACTGATACCCCTTCGTCACCTCCAATAGGGTTTTATCAGCATGTCTAGCTTGGGATGATTGCAGTGCTTGTTTCATTGCTTGTAAAAAATTTACTGTATTTTCCAGCTCGGCCTGCAATCGAATGTTGGTGATAGTAGAGGTAAAATAAGCGGCTAGATGGTTGTGCTTGGCCTTGGCGATGGCAGCGAGTTTGTCGGTTTGGGCTTGGGTGATAGTGTGCACACTGTTCTGTATACTTATATAGGCCACGAATGACATGGGCAGCACCGAAATAATTAAAAATCGGTACAGCAGAGTACGCCCAAGTCCTGGCGTAAAAAGTTGGCTAAAAAAAGCAATTAAGTTTTTAAAGTTTAAGCGGCCTTGATCTTCCATAATCAGGGAATACCCTTGTTACTGTTCGGTTATTTTAGTGGCAAATGCAGGGTCGGTGAATTGATCAATGTCTATGGGGGAGCGTAATATTCCGCCCTCTACTGCTAAATCCATTATCATTTTCATACCGGGTTTTTCTACATTAAGGTTTTTATAATTAATCACGTTTAAATCGATTCTTAGGCTTTGTATTATGGCTTCTTGATTGTGTTCGGGAATGTGTTTACGCACCATAGTGGCGATATCAATAATGGCCTGTCCGCCTTCTTTTCTGGCCGCCTCAATGTCTAAACCTGCTTTGTGAATGTAATAAATTACTTCCTTGATGGCTTGATGTTTATTTTTGATGGCTTTGTCTGAAGCCAGCGCAACGCATTCCACATGACCTTTTGGCCAAGGTAAAACATCTTTGGAATACCAGGCCACGTGGCCAAACTTTTTAGTCTCTACTACATCTGCCCAGGGCAAAGACTGCTCAAACGAGGCGGCAATGCCTTTACTGTTTTGGCGTTTAATAAAGGCCGGTGCTTTAGGTGGTGCCACCGCAATGGCAATCACATCTTTATCACTGCCGCGGCCTATGCCTAGGGTTTTACCGTGGTCTTTTAAATATTTATATAACACCACCATGTGCGTGGCGAATAATGATGGCACACCCACTTGGCTAGGGCGGCCCATGGATTCTTTAACTTTAGTATAAGCATTGGCCACTTTTTCATTGGGTACTCGGTCTTCGCGTTTTGCGGGCAAGTTTACATGCTGGTTGATAAGATCATTAATGGCCAAGGCATTGCCGTCGCGATGCATTTGTCCCACCCATTTAAAGGTGGGGCTCACTCGATACATGTCCATGGCTAAGGGACTCATAACAAAGGCCATGTCGGCCTGCTCATCCAAAAAATAGCCCCGTAGCAACGGCCAGCTTTTCATTCTGGTGATGTTAAAATCGGCGACTTTCATTTCTCCACGATACTTTTCATAAGCGATTAGGGCGGCATAGTGGTCGGCCAATGGAATATAAGCGGCGTTCACATTTATCCGGCTGTCAGCGGCCATGCCAGCAGGACTAAACAACATAACCAGCAACAGCCATAGTGCTGAATAAACGGTGTGTTTAGGCCGTAAATAAGCCGCCTTTAAGCTGAATTTAAACCCAAGTTTGCTCATGACGTTCCCTTGTAATTTATGAAATATGCTTGTTTATTCAGCAAATTTTTTGCTTAACCAAGTCTTAAAACCATCAAACGAAAGTGGCCTACAAAAATAATAACCTTGTGCATAGTCGCACCCTTGTTGTTGTAAAAACTCCCACTGGGCCTGAGTCTCTATGCCCTCGGCAATGACCTTTAGCCCTAAGCCGTGGGACATGGCAATGATGGCGCGTATCAACACCATGTCTTCTTTATCATCTGGCACACCCATGATAAAGCTGCGATCAATTTTCACAGTATTGACCGGGCAGCGTTTAAGGTAACTCAAAGCAGAATAGCCGGTGCCAAAGTCATCCACCGACAAGCTCACACCCAAATCGGTTAAAATGGTGAGCTGATGATTGATGGCTTGGGAGTCTTCCAATAATAAACCTTCGGTGATTTCAATTTCTAAATCCTCGGCGTTCACTTTTCCGCTTTCTATAGCACCTTTAACTTGTAGATATAGGTCTGAGTTTTTAAATTGTAAGGTGGAAGCATTGATGGCAATTTTTAATTTAAAATCTTTAATGTGATTAAATTCACGTTTCAATGTGACTAATTGATCTGTGGCCACGCCAAACACCCAAGCGCCAATTTGATGTATTAAGCCATTGGCCTCGGCCAGGGGAATAAAATACTCAGGGGAAACGACTCCCAACTCGGGATTAGTCCAACGTAATAGGGCTTCAGCACCATAAATATCGCCATTGGCCACTTTAACAAGGGGCTGGAAATACACTTGCATTTCATTGTTGGCAATAGCCAAGCGCAGTTTATCCTCCACCTGTTTGCGTTTATGGGCTTCTATGTCCATTTCTTCGGAAAAAAAACAAAACTGGTTTTTACCCAAAGACTTGGCCTTGTACATGGCAATGTCGGCAAAATCGATGAGTTTGCTTGGGTCATCAATTTGATCAGGGTAGGTGCACACACCGATGCTGGCACTGAGTTGAAGTTTCTCGTTTTGAATGGGTATCGGTTTTGCCGCAACATCTAAGACTTCACTGATCCGCCCAATGAGGCGCTGCGAATCTTCGATATCTGTGTATAAAATAATAAACTCATCGCCACCATAACGTGCCACAGTATCTGTTTTGCGTATTATGTTATTTAAGCGTTCGGCGATGGTTTTTAGTACTTGGTCACCCACTTGGTGACCAAGGCCGTCGTTGATGGCTTTAAAACCATCTAAGTCCACAAACAGTAAAGCAAACTCAGTGCCTTGGCGGTCGGCTCGCAGGGTGGCTTTTTCTATGTCGATGAGCAGCTAGCGGCGGTTGGGTAATTCGGTGAGTAAGTCATGATAGGCCAAAAATTTATTTTTTTCCTCCAAAGCACTGCGGGCTTTTATTTCTTGCTCTAAGCCGTTCTTTAAACGCCACAATACTAAAAATAAGGAAATTTTGGCCGACAGAATTTCTGGCTGTACCGGCTTAGTGATGTAATCTATGGCTCCAGAAGTGTAACCCTTAATAATGTGTTTTTCGTCGCGATGCACCGCCGTGATGAAGATAATAGGAATATGGCGGGTTTGCTCTTCTTCGCGCAACAGCTCGGCGGCTTCATACCCGTCCATGACGGGCATTTGCACATCTAATAAGATCAACGACAGGTTAGGAATGGCAATGGCCTTAATTAAGGCTTGTTCACCGTTTTCGGCCTCTACTAATTCGGCTTCTACGTTGCGCAGCAGACGGCACAAGGCCACGCGATTGGCCTTTAAATCATCCACAATTAATATTACCGGGCGCTCAGCATCCATCACTAGCTCTTATTCTGGCTTGTTATAAGGGCCTAGGGGAGGACCTATTATTTGAGTATAGACGCTATCAAGTGGCTTGCTTGTTACCTTGGCAGCGTAAGGGCCGGATATATTCAATATTCCAATAGAGTCAGTCTTGAGGGTGAGTTGTGGCGACTACAGATAAACGCTGCCAAATACTAATGAGGGGTTTGAGGAATAGTGACAAGGTTGATGGCCGCTGGGCTGTGGATTAAGCCCAATGGTATAGCTGGTCGTTTGTCGAGAACAAGACCAGCAGGAGGTAATTGACTAGGCTAGAGATTCAATGGGCTCTAAAGGTTGCTGCTTAACTGTTGATCGCAGTGGTAAGATTATCTTCTTCGGACTCAATCTCTTTCATCATCTGCTGTAGCTCATTGATGCTTAGTTATTGATCGCAGTGGTAAGATTATCTTCTTCCGATTCAATCTCTTTCATCATCTGCTGTAGCTTAAGGCGGGCTTCTTTACGCTTAACGGCTTTGTTCCAGCGTCGACGCTGTTCATCGTTTTTTAGCTCAAGTACCGGCACTGCAGTGGTTTTACCATCTTGCATGGCCACCATAGAGAAGTAACACGAGTTAGTGTGGCGTACCGTTTTTAGCTGAATGTTTTCGGCAATGACTTTAATGCCAATTTCCATGGAACTGCGGCCAGTGTAATTAATGGTGGCTAAGCAGGTAACCAGTTCACCAATGTGAATGGGTTCTTTAAATAAAACGTTATCTACCGATAATGTCACGGCATAGTGGCCGGAATAGCGCATGGCGCACGTGTAGGCAACTTTATCTAATAACTTAAGTAACTCTCCGCCGTGCATGTTGCCGGAAAAGTTGGCCAACGAAGGTGACACTAATTCGGTCATCTCGGTTTGGATAATCTGCCCCATTGCGACTCCATTATCTTCAATTTGAAAAGGAAAAGCTGAATTGTGAAAGGCGCAAAACCACGAGGATGCTGTGGTTTTGCTGGGCGCACGTTCTTGTGAAATATGCAGCCAATACTAAGCGTCAATGTGTTCGTCAGTTAGTAATTCTATTATAGGCACAAAACGGGCCAACTATCTAATAGTTAGGCGTTATGCGCCCTAC